>Ga0116143_10004085_pt1 | contig 14138 bp, 9 predicted proteins | sample AD_UKC034_MetaG_FD_89745 | JGI IMG/M metagenome (GOLD analysis project Ga0116143, IMG submission 89745) | Active sludge microbial communities of municipal wastewater-treating anaerobic digesters from USA - AD_UKC034_MetaG | ecosystem: Engineered > Bioreactor > Anaerobic > Digestate | place: USA...
CATGGGCCTTTCCGATGATGGGCACGAAATGATGTTCGCAGTTGCTGTGGAAGCTGATGTTTTTTTCGACCAGCATCTCTTCGTACTTGTACCTGTTTTCGAAGAGTGCAATTTTCGGCAGGTTGGCCGGATTGAGTCCACTGAAAATTTCCTGAACATACATTTTGGCCACTCTTCCGGGAGTCCCTTTGAGGCTGTCATCGGTCAGATCCAGGCCCAGTGCCAGCATGATCTGACGAAAATGGTGTTCAATGATCTCCATCTTTTCCTCATCGCTTTTCTCAAATGCATCGGATCGCAGAGGAGTGTCGTAGGAAGTACTGATGTGATCGTCTCCGATCTCATCGATGGTCAAAAGTCCTATGCCGTCCACTTCACGTATAGGTTTACCAGTTCTGCCGCCAAATTCCTGACGGGTTTTGGTGAGGGTTTCAAGCTCTCCATGTGAAGAGTCAGGCTGGGTATTCCACGAAGTTTCGTTCAGTTTCATACAGTTGTATTTTTAAATCTAATTTTGAATCAAGAGAAGGCCTGAGTCTGTTGTAAATGACCCATGCCATGTTTTCTGCCGTGGGGATCACGGTTTTAAATTCCTCCACATCCAGATTGAGGTTTTTGTGGTCAAAATCATCCGTCACCTTCCTTTTAACCAATTCGCTTAAAGTCTTCAGGTCGATGACATATCCGGTCACCGGGTCTATGTCTCCTGTAATTTTTACGATCAGTTCATAATTGTGCCCATGGTAGTTGGGATGGTTGCATTTACCAAAAACACGCTGATTTTCCGAATCGCTGAGATCCGGATTGTGCAGACGGTGAGCGGCATTAAAATGTTCTTTTCTGTATACGCTGGCTTTCATGTGGCTGTGGCAACGAATCAATTGCCACGTTATTGACAATATTCAGGATAGTTTGTTTAACAAAATTAAAAAATAATTAAACAAAAATCATGCACGAGCATAAATTTTTACCGCAACCAGGCAGCCGCCTTATCGAAAAAGAATGTGGTAATGGGCCGGAAATCGGAATTAAAATTTAAGGTGTTTGACCGTTAGGGCGTTGTCTATCAACTTTTTAAGTGAATCTATTCCTATTCTGAGATGTTCCTGTAGAAATTCGTCTGTGACTTTTTTATCACTTGCTTCGGTCTTGACCCCATCGGGTACCATGGGCATATCGGACACCAGCAGAAGGGCACCAGCCGGAATTTTATTTTTAAATGCGGCAATAAAAATAGTTGCGGTTTCCATATCGATGGCCATGGCCCGAAGCTCGGTCAGGTATTTTTTGAAGTCTTTTCGATGCTCCCAGACCCTTTTGTTGGTCGTATACACGGTACCGGTCCAATAATCACGTTCGTGTTCGCGGATGGTGGTGCTGATTGCCTTTTGCAGAGCAAAGGCGGGCAGGGCCGGCACTTCAGGAGGCAGATAATCGTTGGATGTTCCCTCACCACGGATCGCGGCAATGGGCAAAATCAGGTCGCCGAGCTTGTTTTTCTGAGTCTTGAGACCGCCGCATTTTCCCAGGAACAGAATGGCTTTGGGCATGATGGCGGTGAGCAGATCGATCACGGTCCCGGCATTGGGGCTACCCATTCCGAAATTAATGATCGTTATGTTGTTGGCAGTGGCATTGGACATGGGTCTGTCTTTGCCCCGGATTTCTACTCCGTTCCATTTTGCAAAAAGTTCAACGTATAGACCGAAATTGACCAGAATGATGTATTGTCCAAACTCTTCCAGAGGGACTCCGGTATATCGGGGTAACCAGTTGCTGACGATCTCCTCTTTGGTCTTCATCCTTATTGAAACTTATCTCCTCTTAGTTTCCTGAAGCGTTGTCTGGCTTCGACGGCCAGGGTGCTGTTGCTGAATTCGATGAACAGTTTTTCGTAAAGCTCCATTGCTTTTTCGGTCTGCCCCTTTTGGTAGTCGTATATTTTGGCCAGTTCATACAGGGAATTATCAGCACGAATCTCCTCTTTGTGCTGATCCACGACGTACTGATATTTTTCGATGGCCTTATCAACTAGTTGGAGTCGGTTGTAAATCTGTCCCTGCAGGTAAAAGACATCATCCTTCAGGCTGTTGTCCGGATACCAGGCCAGAATGCTGTCCAGCATCACCAGAGCAGTGTCAAATCGGTTTTGAAACAGGGCCAGTTCGGCAGAGGCATAATGCGACAAGGCTTCACCTGTTGAATCCTGATTCAGGTTATCCAGAATAAACACGGACATGTCGATGGCGTCATTTGAGATAAGGCGGGATGTGGCCCTTTTTAATATGTCAAACTGTTCCTGGGCCCATTCAAAGTCACCGGCAAAATAGGACAACCTCGCGTTTTTAAAGCGTGCGAGCTCTCCGAGTTGATCCTCCTGAAAGTCCTTGTCCACCTGTGAGTACAGGAGGGTGCTTTCCCATCTTTCGCCCTGTATCAGGTAATAATCGGCCATGTCAATTTTAGCCTGAGCCTTGGTACGTGCATCGACCACGGGATTGGCCACTACTTCTGTCAGTATGGCTATGGATTTATCCACCCTGTTGAGATACCTTGCTTCCAGTTCGGCATACTCGACCAGCATTTGCGCAGCCAGACGGCTGGATCCGTATTCATCCTTGAATTTTTGGTAGTCGGACTCCAGATCGACGAGGTCGGATGGGAGATAGTTCTTCGTTTCCAGAATTTGTTTCCTTCTGTTGATCAACAGCTGGCGATAGGCTTCCAGATAATAGGCTCCTGCCGGACCGAGATCCCTGACATAAGTGTACCCGTCAATGGCTGTGCGATAGTCCCGCTCATTGGCTGCTATTCCGGCAATGTACATGACCCTTCCTCCTCCTTCCTGAAGTCTTTTGTCCAAAGCTTTGGATTGCCTCAGGGCATTCACAAAATCCTTCGATTGGATAAAGGTCCATTGCAACATCTCGATGAAAGGCACAAAATCCGGCTTTGACTCCAGTCTTTCGTATAGCAACGACTGGAGATCCTGAAATTTGACCGGCTCCAGATAGGCCACCAGAACGTTCTGAAGACTGAGTATATTGATGCTGCCATCTTCCAGACCATCGACGTAGTACTTGAGCATAGTCTCCACTTCTCCTTTGCGCCGGTACAGGTCAGCCAGATTATAGGTGAAGGCAAACTGACCTTTCATGAGTTTTTGTCCCTTTTCGTAAACAGCAATGGCCAGATCGTAATCCGGCAGATCGAGAAAGGCATTGGCTGCCTTTTGAATGATGATCACATCAGGAGGCAATAATTCGATGGTGTTCCTGAAGTTTTTCTCTGCTTGTTTCGTTTCTCCTCTGCGATGTTGAAGTTTCCCCAAATAAAGAGGAAGTATGGGATCTTTGGGTTTTTTGCTGATCTCCTTCTTCAGCAGGACCTCTGCTTCCTGTCCCTTGTCCGCGCCTTCCAGTGCGGTGATCAGGTTGGAAAGGTGACTTTCATTTTCAGGATATTTCTGATACAGCATCTGGTATAGATTGGCTGCTTTTTCGAATTCGCCATCCTGAAGGTATTGCAAGGCCAGTCTGGGATCCTGTGAAAAACCCGGCAAGCAAATCACCCATAAAAGAAGAAATGTGATGCGACGCATGAGCATAATAACCGCTGGAGTACCCAATTGGTTTGATTTTCTGATGAACGGAGACCCACCGGTCATTTGATATATTTTCGGTAAAAATTTCCTCAAAATACGTTGTTTGCGGGATTTCATGGGACAGCCACTCATTCAAACCCTTATTTTAGAATCCTCATTCTGCCTCTCTTCCGCTGAATACCACGGGCAGGGTGTATTGGACGCGCACGGGCAGTTGACCATTTTGCAGGCCCGGTGTCCAGCGGCGGGTCATGCTATTCATCATTTCCACCACCCGTCGGGCCTCTTGCCCACATCCATCCCCGATGTCCTGCAGAATTTTTATATTGGAAACCCGGCCGTCGCGCTCTACGATAAATTGTATCAGGACCGTTCCTTCTGTCTTGTTGCGAACCGCCTGCGCAGGATACTTGAGATTATACCGGAGAAATTCCCTCAGCCTTTTTTCAGAGCACTTTTTAAGTTCACTATAGCCCATGGCAGCTTCTTCACATCCTGGAAACAAGGGCATTCTGCTTACCATCCTGTATATTTCATCTCCCCCCGTTCCTTCGCCTTCTGTACCTTTTCCCATACCTCCATCCTCAGAAGATTTTTCCGAGCCGGTATCTTTTTCAGTGGTGGGTGGTTTTTCTTCATTCTTGCTGGATACCGGATTTTGACTTAGGGCTGGCCTTGGTTTTTGTTCGCGTTTTTGGCTTACAGGCTTGGCCTTTTTTTCGACCTCTTTTTTTGCAGCTGTTTTTCCCGGTGGTGGGCCAGGTATATAATCGGGTACTATGTACTCAGTCTGATGCAGATCCTCCAGTTTGAAGGGATCATCCCTTTTGAAAACTGAGAGAATGTCTTCGTAGAATAAGATGAGCAGAATAAACAGGATGGCTCCAAGGATACCCGAGACCATATTTCGGGAATATCGTCTTCTGATCTGATAGGCTCCGTAGATCTTGTTTCGGTGTTCAAAGACCAGATCGTCCATTTGTGTGGAGGGTATACTGGTTCCCAAAAATGGCATCGGATCAATCATGTGCGAAGCTAAAACGAAAAAAAGGCCGGATCTGGTTCAATCGACTCCTGTGTTTTCTAAAAATGAAGCCCGAAACCTGGCCCACAAAGCCATTCCGCACAGGATACCCAGGGTATTGGCCGTCTGATCCCACAGATCAAATACCCTGTCCTTGGTGAACTCGCTTTGGGCCCACTCCAGACTCAAGCCCATTAGAAAAAGGCAAACCGGCACCAGGTAAATTAAAAATCTGGATAGGCGTGGGGTATAACCGGTCATCAACAGCAAGCAGGCAGATCCATAAAATATCAGATGTCCCGCCTTGTCCGGCTGAAATAGATCGTAGAAACTGATTTTAGGCAGATGTGCAGAAGGAATCAGGGAAAGCACCAGGATGCAAAGGACAACACTCCAACCCAATGGTCGGGCATTCTTTGCAATAAAGCAGACCAGCCTGAGGCGGGTCAGGGCCATTTATTTGCCGACAAGATTTTTGTAGGCGCTGGCATCCATCAGCCCATCGAGTTCAGAAAGATCGCTCATTTCGATTTTGATGATCCATCCTTTTCCGAACGGGTCTGAATTGATCAGAGTGGGATCGTTGCCGGCTTTTTCATCCAGGTCCGGATTAAATTCAATAACTTTTCCGGAAACAGGCATAAAAAGGTCAGAAGTGGTTTTGACAGCTTCCACGGTACCGAATATATCGTCGCGGGAAACGGTCTCCCCAACCGTATCAACTTCCACATACACAATGTCACCCAACTCGGATTGTGCGAAGTCAGTGATTCCGATTACGGCTGTGTTTCCTTCGATGCGGATCCACTCGTGTTCCTTGGTGTATTTGACGTTTTCAGCAAATTGCATTTTCCTGTTTTTTTAGTTTGAAGAATTTTTGATAAACTTTTTGATCTCCTCCGTGGTCAGAGATTTGGGTCTTTCCAGGGGTAGGTTGAGTGCACGGTCCCAGCACAAGTGTGCCAAAACGCCCAGAGCTCTGGAAACCCCGAACAGTACAGTATAGAAATTATGTTCCTTGAAGTCAAAATGCTCCAGAAGTGCACCGGAATGAGCGTCTACATTGGGCCATGGATTTTTCACCTTGCCCAAACTGCCCAATATGCCGGGTACCACATCATATACGTTCCATACGATTTTAATAATGGGATCATCCGCACAGTGTTTTTCAGCAAATTCCTTTTGCGCCAGGAACCTGGGATCTGCCACCCTTAGGACTGCGTGGCCGTAGCCCGGCACGACGATCCCCTGAGCCAGAGTGGTCTTGACGTATTCTGCGATTTGCTCTTTGCTGGGGTTGTTGGTATCCAGATCCCGGATCATGTCGTAGATCCAATCCATTACTTCCTGATTGGCCAGGCCATGGAGCGGTCCGGCCAGAGCGTTCATGCCGGCAGAAAGAGACAGATAGGCATCGCTGAGAGTTGATCCGACCAGGTGTACGGTATGCGCTGAGGCATTTCCACCTTCGTGGTCTGCGTGTATGGTCAGGTAGAGCCTCATCAGATCCTTGAAGGTATCTGAATCGTAACCCATCATGTGGGCGAAGTTTGCGCTCCAGTCCAGATCGCGGTTGGGCAGGATGATGTCTTTTTTGTGGAAAACTTTGCGGTATATGTAGGCCGCCACGATGGGGACCCTGGATATCAGGTTCATGGCATCTTCATACATGACATCCCAATATTGGGATTTGGGCATTCCGTCGTCGTATTTCCTGGCAAAAAGGCTCTCGCACTGCATGGCCATAATGGCTATGCTGAATTGGGTCATCGGATGGATGCTGTCATCCATGCTGTCGATGGTGGTAATCACGTGATCGGGAACGATGCTGCGTCTCATCCACTCGCGGCTTAGCCAGCGCACATCGTCATCAGTTGGAAATTCACCTGTCATCATCAGCCAGAAAAGGCCTTCGGGGAGAGGTTCGGTAGCTCCGTCAATACGGGGCAGCCTTTCGCGCAATTCGGGAATGGAATAGCCTCTGAAACGGATACCCTCCTGTGCGTCAAGCGATGAAGTCTCCCAAATCATGGATTTGATCCCTCTCATGCCCCCATAAACCTGCTCGATCTGCACCTGGTCGATCACTTTAGTCCCGTGTTCCTTGTTGATGGCCTTGATTTCTTCGTTGGCCACGGTAAATTTCGCCTTAAATAATTCTTTCAGTTTGTCCATAGGACTTTGTTAAGCTCGGATAATCAATGAGTTTCGAAAAACGCGGCAAAGCTATTGTTTTTTGATACAACTCTATATTTTTTACCGCTATTAACAAGACGTTTTCAGGCCAAAAAGGTTAAGCCCAATTGATATTTTTTTTAACAAAGACTTCCCTGGAGGTTAATAATAATTTAACCGGGATGTGGTAGTCGGAATTCTTCTACCTTTGGGCCACCATTTTCGTAATTCAAAACTTGAAGCGAATGAAACTACAAGGATTCGTTTCTCCATCCGCTCCGGTGGAGACGTCCGGCATCAAACCTGCCCATACCGTTTTCGCCAACTTAAGTCCCTCAGAATTAGTACAATTAAGTCTTGATAGAAACCTGGGAAGCCTCAGCGACCAGGGAGCCCTCATGATTCTGACCGGAGAATTTACCGGCAGATCCCCTCAGGATAAGTATACGGTGGACGATGCACTCACCCACGATGTCGTGGATTGGAACAATTTCAACCAGCCTTTTCCGGAAGATAAATTTGAAAGCCTGCTGAACCAGGTCCGTGGGTACCTGTCCCAGAGGGATATTTTCCTTCAGGATAATTTTGCCTGCGCCCATCCGGATTACCGGATCGGGGTCAGGGTTATAGCCGAGCTGCCCTGGAGTGCCCAGTTTGCCTCCAATATGTTCATCAGGCCTGACCGTCAGGAACTTGAAAAATTTGTGCCCGACTGGACGATCTACAACGCCCCCGGATTCCATGCAGAGGCAGCCAGTCATGGTACCCGCCAGCATAATTTCAGCATCATCAACTTTACCAGGAAGATCATACTGATCGGTGGGTCCGGATATACCGGAGAAATCAAGAAATCCATCTTTACCATCCTCAATTTTGAGCTTCCGCATCTGAAAAATGTCCTTTCGATGCACTGTTCTGCCAACGTAGGACCTGCTGGCGACACCACGGTTTTCTTTGGACTGAGCGGCACGGGTAAAACCACGCTTTCTGCGGATCCAAACCGGATGCTGATCGGAGATGATGAGCACGGATGGGGCGAGGATGGTGTTTTCAATTTCGAAGGAGGCTGTTATGCCAAATGCATCGACCTCACGGAAGAAAAAGAACCGGATATTTTCCGGGCCATCAAACCGGGTGCCATCCTGGAGAACGTAGTCTGCTATCCGGGTACCAACCAGCCGGATTATGCTCACTCAGGAGTTACCGAAAACACGCGGGTATCTTATCCGCTCGAACACATACGCAATGCACTGAAACCTTCAAGAGGCGGTCATCCCAAAAACATCGTCTTTCTGACTTGTGACGCATATGGCATTTTGCCACCGATTTCCCGCCTGAGCACTGCCCAGGCCATGTACCATTTTATCTCCGGCTATACGGCCAAGGTGGCTGGTACGGAGGCTGGTGTGACCGAACCCAAGGCTACTTTTTCCGCTTGTTTCGGAGCACCCTTCCTGCCCTTGCATCCTACTCAATATGCCAGAATGCTCGGAGAACGAATTGACCGCTATAAACCACAGATCTGGCTGGTCAATACCGGTTGGACCGGAGGGCCTTACGGAGTGGGCTCCCGCATGAAGCTGGGCTACACCCGGGCGATGATTACGGCAGCATTGGATGGAAAACTCGACCAGGCAGATTATCAAACACACGAGGTCTTCGGTCTTCAGTTTCCCACCAGCGTGCCCGGTGTACCTTCAGAAGTACTCAATCCTGCATCGACCTGGTCAGATCCTCATGAATACACTGAAAAAGCCAGAGCCCTCGCAGGTTTGTTCAATCGCAATTTTGACAAATACAAGGACAAGGCAGCTGCCGATGTGATCGCTGCAGGGCCCAAAGCCTGAGGAGATGGATTGGCAACTGTGATATTCTCAAAAAGAGTGTGCAGGTAAACCTGGTATCCGACTGATATTTTCTGTTTCGCAGAGATCAAAATTTCCAATAAGGACGTGAATTAAAATCATGCTGATTTTGATTTGTATGATTTCATCATTTTTGTGTTTTACCAAAGGTTTGACATTTTTTTGCCGTCACGAACACGATAGCTGCTTTCTGGTCTAAGCTAATTGGCTCATTATCAAATTATCTCATTAAATTTGCATCCCAATTTATCAAGGATGCTAAAGACCTGCCTCAGGCTTTCCTATTGCCTATTCTTACTCTTGGCTTTTGCTTGCCAAAAGAAGCCTGCTGATCCATCAGGCAGTATGGGATTCACCTTGATGAATCCGGGAATGACCGGAGTTCGTTTTTCAAACAACATTCTGGAGACCATAGAGGAAAATATTTACTATTCAGCCTATATGTTTAATGGCGGTGGAGTGGCCATTGCAGATATTAACAACGATGGTTTACAGGACCTTTACTTTACGGGCAATCAGGTTCCGGACAAGTTGTATCTCAACAAAGGAAATTTTCGGTTTGAGGACATTTCTGCGAAGGCCGGAATTGCCAGATTCAAAGGCTGGAAAAACGGAATCAGCATGGTCGATATCAACGGGGACGGGTGGCTGGATATTTATGTGTGTCGCGGTGATCACAATCAGGACCCTTCAGAAAACACCAACCTGCTCTTCATTAATCAGGGGGACCTCAGCTTTCTGGAAAGTGCAGCCAGCTATGGATTGGACGATCCAGGATATTCCATTGCTTCCGTTTTTTTTGACATGGACAACGACCATGACCTGGACCTGTATGTCGCAAACCGTCCCGAGAGATTCAATAAAACATTTGAACAATTCGAAGACGAGAAGGCTATGGGCCAGAAAGTCTCCTTACACCGTCTGTACCGGAACGAAGGAAATGGAAAGTTTACCGAGGTAAGCGAAGCTGCCGGTATCACTTCCAGGTTTGGTTACGGGCTCCATGCAATTGCAGGTGATTTGAATGGAGATGGTTGGCAGGACCTCTATGTATGCAATGATTTTCGTTGGCCTGATTTTTATTACGAAAATCAGAAAAACGGGAGCTTTAAAGAGAAAATTCGCGATTTTTCCAATCACATCTCCTTTAGTTCCATGGGCGCGGACCTGGGTGACATCAACAATGATGAGCTGGAAGACCTGTTTGTCGTGGAGATGCGCCCTGAAGATTACAAGCGCAGCAAGACTTCCATGCCGCCTATGAATCCCTTCATTTACGACACAATGGCTACCCTGGGTTATCACCGGCAATTTATGCACAATGCTTTGATGTTGAATCAGGGACAAGGTTTCTATTCTGAGATTTCACAAATGGCCGGAGTGGACAAAACAGACTGGTCATGGGCGCCCCTGATCTCAGACTTTGACCACGATGGGCTGCGGGATATTTATGTGACCAACGGATTCCGTCGTGATATAAACGATATGGATGGCGATGCATTGGTAGATTCGCTGGTAAAAAACAAACACAGGTTCAATTCCGTAAATGAACTCTTTGCACTTTTTCCTTCCGTGAAGATTGCCAATTATATGTTCAGGAACGAAGGAGGGCTTAAATTTCGAAAAGTCATGTCCGATTGGGGCCTTACAGAAAACTCTTATTCCAACGGTGCGGCAGTCGGCGATCTGGATGGAGACGGGGACCTCGACCTGGTAGTTAATAATCTCGATGGAGAAGCCTTCATCTACCGGAACAACAATCCCCAAAACGACAAAAGAATCCGCGTCAGCTGTAAGGGTCCCGTTGGGAATCCACAGGGCATTGGCGCTCTGATCACGGCAATTGCTCCAGGATGGCATACGGCAGCAGAAATGAGAATTCAGCGTGGATATCTGTCCTGCAGTGAACCCTACGTACACCTTGGCCTGGGAGAAATAAATAAACTGGATTCTCTGATGATCCGCTGGCCGGATGGCCGCACGGAAGTGAAGATCTCCGTAAAATCAGGAAAGGATATTGTTTTTAAATACGAAGACGCAAAGCCAGCTATATCTGAAATCCGGCAAGAACCATTGGGTTCTTTTACAGATCAGACAGAGGATCGCTTCATGCCAGACTTCAAACACCGCGAAAATAAACATGCTGATTTTGGCGTACAGATTTTGTTGCCGCATCGCATGAGTCGACTTGGGCCTTTTCTGACAGTAGCTGATGCCAATGGAGATGGTCTGGATGACTTTTTTGTGGGCGGAGCCAAAGATCAAGCTGCAGCCCTTTATATCCAAGGTGCAAATGGCAAATTTGAATTATCCGGAAAGGCTGCATGGGAAAAAGACAAGGGATTTGAGGACATGGGCGCTGGTTTTTTTGATGCGGATGGCGACGGCGACCGAGATCTGTATGTGGTATCGGGAGGCAGCGAATGGCCGGAAGGCAAGGCCTATCAGGACCGATTGTATCTGAATGATGGAAAAGGAAATTTTTCAAGAACGGCGCTTCCGATTATCAGCTCCAGCGGAAGCTGTGTCTTGTTTTTGGATGTGGATGGCGATGGAGATCCGGATGTATTCCGTGGAGGCAGACAGGTTCCAAACAAATACCCCATGTCACCGTCTTCCTATCTTTTGATCAACGAGGGTGGAGGAAAATTCACAGATGCTACTTCAGAATGGCTCGGCAAACTTTCTCATTCAGGGATGATCACATCTGCAGTTTCACTGGATCTGGATACGGATGCGCGCGAGGACCTCATCGTCGCAGGCGAATGGATGGGCATTGAAGTCTGGCGCAATACCGGTAAAGGCTTCAGCAAAGCGGATGCAAGTCAGTATGGACTGGATCAGACCGAAGGCTGGTGGAATCGGATCCTTGCTACCGATCTGGACAACGATGGGGCAATGGATTTAATTGGTGGCAACCTGGGAGAGAATTACAAGTTTCACGCTACTGCTGAAAAACCATTTTCTGTCTATGCGGCAGATTTTGACCAAAACAAATCTCTGGACATCGTTCTGGCAAAATACGATGGAGACCGCCTGGTGCCTGTCAGAGGCAAGCAATGCAGTCAGGAGCAGATGCCATTTATAAAATCCAAATTTCCAAGCTTCCGGGGATTTGCAGATGCAAAACTGGAAGATATCTACGGCGGTGGATTAAGGAATGCCATGCATCTGCAGGCAAAGGAATTCAGAAGCCTGGTCTGGATGAACCGTGGGGGTAAATTCGAAAGGGTGCTCTTGCCCGTACAGGCTCAGTTTTCAGCAGTGCAAGGCATCGTGGCGAAAGATTTTGACAGCGACGGACAAAAGGAAATCATACTGGCCGGCAATCGTTTTGATACAGAAGTGGAAACAACCCCTGCTGACGCTTCGATCGGACTTTTGCTGCGATGGAATGGCGATGAATGGATACCTGTTCCAAGACAAAAATCCGGGATCTTTTTACCCGGCAATGTAAGAGATGTCGCTTCCATCGTGGTATCGGGGAAAGACGCCATATTGATTTCTTCCAATAACGAACCTCTCAGACTTCTGATCAGGAACCCATAAATTTTAAAAACATGAATTTTCAAAAATACTTTTTACTTTTAATTTTACTGACAGCAGCCTGTACAGAAAAAATTAAGAAAACTGAAGGTCCTCTTTTTGAATTGGTGGATCCTGAAAAATCTGGAGTGAAGTTTGAAAACAAACTTCAGGAGTACTCGGAGGAACACATTTTTAATTTCAATTATCTCTACAACGGTGCAGGGGTCGCTATTGGGGACATCAACAACGACGGACTACCGGATATATATTTTACTGCCAACAGGGCAAAGGATAAACTTTACCTGAACAAAGGAAATTTCAAATTCGAGGATATTTCCGAATCGTCTGGTATCTCTGCTTTCAGCGGATGGAGGAGTGGGGTGGCCATGGCAGATGTCAATGCAGACGGCTGGCTCGATATTTATGTCTGCCGGGGAGGATTCAAGAATGATCCGGTCAAGAATGCCAATCTGCTTTTCATCAACAATGGCGACAACACTTTTACGGAACTCGGTTCTCGTTACGGTATCGCCGATATCGGTTTTTCCATTGCAGCCTGTTTTTTTGACTACGACAATGACAATGATCTGGATCTCTACGTCACCAACCGGCCTGAGAAGTTTTACCTCAACATCGATCAGGTGATGGAGGGAAAAAAGACAGGCAGCATACTCAGTCGGGACAATCTGTACCGGAACAACGGGGACAATACTTTCACCATGGTGACGGAAGAAGCGGGCATCACTGGCAATTTTGGATACGGACTCAGCGTCACTACGGGCGATCTCGATCAGGACGGGGATCAGGATATTTATGTATCCAATGATTTTGTTGAAAATGATTATTACTATGAAAATTTAGGCAACGGCAAGTTCAAGGAGAAAATACGGGAGATCACCGGTCACGTTCCTTATTACGCCATGGGAACCGATATTGGGGATGTCAACAACGATGGCTGGGAAGATATCTTTACAGTAGAAATGAGGCCGGAAGACTACAAGCGCAGCAAAACCTCCATGCCTGTGATGAGTCCGGCTTTGTTTGATACCATGGACCTCAACCAAATGCACAGACAGTATATGCACAACTGTCTTCAGCTTAACCACGGAAACGGACATTTTTCCGATATCTCCCAGTATGCGGGTGTGGATCGTACCGACTGGTCCTGGGCAGCATTGATCTGCGACATGGACAACGATGGCTACCGCGATCTGTATGTCGCCAACGGCATCAAGCGGGACCTCTACAACCGCGATGCGTATGCCAATCTGATGTACGATTTGAAGTACAACAACACGACGAAGACCACCGAGGAGATCATGCGTAATCTGCCTTCCTTCAAAGCCGTCAATTATGCATTCAGAAACAATGGCGATCTTACTTTTACCAAATCCATGAAGGACTGGGGTATGGACCATACCAGTCAGTCACATGGTGCCGCTTTGGCTGACCTGGACAATGATGGTAATCTGGATCTGGTGGTGAATAATATGGATGACCCTGCTTTCATCTACAGGAACCGCGGCAACGGCAATCACTACCTTCGCATTCAATGCAAAGGGCCTGAAAGAAATCCCCAGGGGATTGGAGCCCGGATTGAGATCGGCTATGGAGATAAAAAGCAATATTCAGAAATGCGCTGCTCCCGAGGTTATTTGTCTTCCAGTGAAGCTGCCGTACATTTTGGTTTGGGTGCTGAAAAGAAAGTGGATCTCGTGCGAATTGTCTGGCCGGATGGACGTGTTCAGGAATTAAGAGATCAGAAGACTAACAGGACCCTGACCCTCCATTACAAGGATGCCATAAATTCTGAAATGCCCAAAGCAGCGCCAGCTGATTTATTTTCCGATCGGACGGAAAAAATTGCTCCTGAGTTTCGTCATGTTGAAAATGTCTTTGATGATTACAAAAAACAGATTTTGTTGCCGCACAGACTCAGTCG
>Ga0116143_10004089_pt1 | contig 14135 bp, 12 predicted proteins | sample AD_UKC034_MetaG_FD_89745 | JGI IMG/M metagenome (GOLD analysis project Ga0116143, IMG submission 89745) | Active sludge microbial communities of municipal wastewater-treating anaerobic digesters from USA - AD_UKC034_MetaG | ecosystem: Engineered > Bioreactor > Anaerobic > Digestate | place: USA...
CGATAGCCCCTGGTTCTCTGGCCATGCGGACATAGGTATTTACCGGATCGAGGAGTTGCTCGGGACGAAGCTGCGTGCCCTTTACCAGCGGAAGAAGGGGCGAGACCTCTACGACCTTTGGCTTGCCCTTACCTCCCTTGAGGTTGACGATGAAAAGGTTGTTGATTGTTTCCGTCGCTACCTGGAACACGATGGTCTTGCCGTCTCGCGTGCGGAATTCGAAGAGAACTTGAACGGCAAGCTCCGGAATCGATCGTTTCTGGGGGACATCCCGCCGCTTTTGCCGACAGGGGTTTCTTACGATGTAGCCGAGGCCGGTCACCTGGTAGGGCGGAGGCTCATCTCGCGGTTTCGAGGCGATCCTCGGAGAGGTGCGGATGGCGTTGGAATCAGTTGACGAGGCCTCTTCAATGAGTGTCACCATGAATCGTGCGCAATCCATCCTGAAAGAGGTCTTCGGCTTTGAAACGTTCTGGCCCCTCCAGGAAAGGGTTATTGCCCATGTCCTGGAGAAAAAGGACGCCCTGGTCGTACTGCCGACGGGCGGGGGCAAGTCGCTCTGCTATCAGATCCCAGGAATGATCTTCGACGGACTGACGATCGTGGTTTCCCCGCTGATCTCCCTCATGAAGGACCAGGTGGACCAGTTGCGGGAATATGGCGTTCCGGCCCTTTTCCTCAACAGCACCCTGAGTATTGAAGAGTACCGGGCGAACGTATCGAAGCTCAGGGAAAACCGCGTGAAACTCCTCTACCTGGCCCCGGAGGCCTTGCTGGCCCCGAGAACCCTTGCCCTGCTGTCCGCCCTGAAGGTGGATTGCATCGCCATTGACGAAGCGCATTGCATCTCCGAGTGGGGTCACGATTTCCGCCCGGAATACCGGCAACTGGCGGCGGTCCGCGCCACTTTTCCCGATGCGGCCTGCATGGCGCTGACAGCCACGGCCACACCGCGTGTCCGGGAAGATATCCGGCAATCCCTGGGTATCGACGCTCCGAGCGAATACATCGGCTCTTTCAACCGCCCGAATCTCTTTCTGGAAGTGGCCCCGAAGACCGATCCCCGCGAGCAGGTCCTGGCCCTCCTCGATCTGTACCCCGACGAATCAGGAATCATCTACTGCGCCACCCGCCGGCAGACGGACGATCTTCACGACCTCCTCCACCGGAAGGGCTATTCCGTCCGACCTTACCATGCGGGTCTGTCCGAAGAAGAGCGCAGGTCGAACCAGGAGCGCTTCAGCCGTGACGATATCCGGATCATCGTGGCGACGATCGCCTTCGGCATGGGAATCAACAAACCCAATGTGCGGTTTGTCGTCCACTACGATCTCCCAGGAAGCATCGACAACTACTACCAGGAGATCGGGCGGGCGGGGCGGGACGGTCTGCCCGCCCATTGTCTGCTGCTTTTCGGCTATGGGGATCTTCAAAAGGTTCAGTTCTTTATCGGACAAAAAACGGAACAGGAACAACGGACGGCCAATATCCTCCTCAGTCAGCTCCTGGGATTTGCCGAAACGGACCTCTGCCGCCGCGTTCCCCTACTGAGTTATTTCGGCGAAACCGCTGTTACGGACCGATGTGGCATGTGCGACAACTGCCGGCTGGGGGAAGAGGAAAAGAATCTCGTCGATCTCACCATCCCGGCGCAGATGTTCCTCTCCTGTGTCAGACGGACCGACGAAATCTTCGGTGCGGGCCATATCGTCGATGTCCTGCGGGGCTCAAATTCTCAGAAAATCTTGAAATTCGGACACGAGGAGCTTTCCACTTATGGAATCGGCACGGCCTATTCCGCAAAGCAATGGCGTCACATCGCCCGTCAATTGATCCAGAAGGGCCTGTTGCTTTACAACTATGAGCACGGATCGCTGAAACTGACCCCGAAGGCATGGGTGGTCCTGCGGGGGGAAGAGTCCTTCCTCGGAAGAATGGAAGAGGCCAAAAAGGAACGTGGTGCCGTTCTCCGTCAACGGACGGGTGAAGCGGAAACCTTTGATTCAGGACTTTTTGAAACCCTCCGGAAAAAACGGAAGGAACTCGCGGATCAGGCGAACCTTCCCCCCTACGCGATCTTCCATGACCGGACATTGAGGGAAATGGCTACTTATTATCCCCGGACACGGGAGAACTTGCTTACACTCTACGGGATCGGCACGAGAAAGCTTGAAAAATACGCCGACGTCTTTCTGGATATCATCCGGGAGCATTGCCAGACCCACCAGATTCCGGAGCCGCAAGAACCGTTCCCGGTGGAAGAGCCCGCACCCGCTGCCCCAGACAGCAGCGGCAAGCGCCGGTATCTGGTCATCGGCGAACGCTTCAACGAGGGCTGCACTATCGAGCAACTGGCAGGAGATTTCAACATCCAGCGTAATACGGTGATTGACCATCTCTACCGGTATCTGCGGAAAGACCACCCCCTCCGACAAAACAATCTTCTTATAAGCTCCAGTTTGACGGCGGATCAGCGGCAAGCGGTATTGTCCTCCTTCGCCCGTCTGGGAACGGAACGGCTGCGCCCCGTTTTTGATGATCTGAACGGGACGATCCCTTACGAGGAGCTGAAGCTTTGCCTGCTGCACCAGCTGTGTCAGGATCAGAACCGTCCCGAGGGCCATAAAACCTTTGTCTGCCTGGCCGCATCCCGGAAATACGGCGGCTACTGCCTGGCGGGCAAGGAATGGATTGAGGGAAAAGCCGGACCGTGGCTCCGTCCGGTCAGCAGGCAGGAAACCGGTGAACTTTCCACGGGAGAGATCCGGATGAATAACGGGGATATTCCGCAATGCATGGATATCATCACCATCGAGACCCAGCGCGCCGCGGATCATCCCTACCAGAAGGAAAATGTCCTGATTGCGGAAAAACGCCCTTGGATCTGGCAACGGAAATTACCCCTTGAGGCCTTGCCCCATCTGGTGGATGATGTGAATAGTCTCTGGCCGACGGGTTTTCACAGCACGAATGGCGTGAACGACCGCGTGCCCGAAGAGACTGTAAAGGAGGCTAACGAACCGTCGCTCTACCTGATCCGGCCGGACGGTTTTACCCTCGTGGTGTCAGATGATATTGATGGACGAAATAAGGTTCGCGCCAGGTTCGCATATCGTGATACCCCTTATCTCCTTTCGGTGACCGATCACGGCATCGAACGAACGTATCTCGTGAAGGACCATGGTGAGTACCCATTGAGAAAAAGTGATCTTTATCTGACAGTCAGTTTGGGCGAGCCTTTCAACGGCTATTGTTATAAACTGGTGGCCGCCGTGATTACTATGGAATGATAAGGTTTTTAAATGTACGAACTTTTTACGATCGGTCATTCGATTCATTCTCTTGATCGGTTTGTCGACCTGCTGAAGACGCATGGCATCACCGCCCTCTGCGACGTCAGGTCCAGCCCCTACAGCCGTTTCACGCCCCAGTTCAACCGCGAATCGCTGAAGGATGAATTGGCGAAACATCGCATCATTTACCTCTACCTGGGCGCGGAACTCGGTCCGCGAAGTTCCGATCCGACCTGCTACGAAGGCGGAAAGGTTCAATACAGACGTCTTGCCGCCAAGGAGATCTTCCAACAGGGGCTTGGCCGTCTGCAAAAGGGCATGGCGACCTATCGCATTGCGCTCATGTGCGCCGAGAAGGACCCTCTCACATGCCATCGGATGCTTCTGATCTGCCGGAATCTGCGCGGGGATGATATCGTTATCCAGCATATCCTGGAAGATGGCGCTTTGGAAGACAATCGGGATACGGAAAAACGACTCATGAAGCTATTGAAAATCGATCCCGCGGATCTCTTTTCCACCGAAGCAGATCAAATCCAGCGGGCCTATGATCTCCAGGGGGAAAAGGTCGCCTATACGCTGGAGGAAGGGCAGGGGACATGATGAGCAAAGTTAAGGTACTTACCATCGGTTTCACCAAGAAGACGGCGGAGGAGTTCTTTAGCCGTTTGATCCGGGCGGGCGTCAAACGGGTGATCGACATACGGCTCAACAACGTCTCCCAACTGGCCGGCTTCGCCAAACGGGACGACCTCCGCTATTTCCTCCGGACGATCGGCGGGATCGATTATCACCATCGTCCGGATCTGGCGCCGACGCAGCAGATCCTGGACGCTTTCAAGAAGAGCAAGGGAAGCTGGCCGGTTTACGAGAGTGACTTTTTGGCATTGCTTTCCGCAAGAGGGGTGGAGAGGGAAATAACCCCGGAACTGCTGAATGAGGCATGCCTCTTGTGCAGCGAGGAAAAGCCCGCGCAATGCCATCGAAGGCTCGTCGCTGAATATTTGCGTTCAAAGTGGGGCAACGTGGAAATCTTTCACCTTTGAGCTTTCCACGACCATGGCAAGATCGATATTCTCATTCGATCGGATGGGAAGAACCTCTTCATATCCGAATGCAAATCCGGACAAGAAAAAGAGGAAATTTGTCAATCTCCAGTCACTGACAATATATGCTTAATAAAATCAAATTTTTATGCCGTGGGACGCGGGTTCGATTCCCCCCGCCTCCACCAAGTGACCATCCAAGACAGTCCCAAGAAGCTCAAAACCCGTTAGAAATAGCGGGTTTTTTATTGCTTTTTGTTCAAGGACGTGTTAGCCCATCTTCCGCAGTTCAAAAGTATGGGATATGTAATATCAGATATATAGATATGGACAATACCTGCCTGAAGTGCGCTTCTTTTTTGAACCTGTGTAAAGCGGACTTTTCCGGAACAAACAACCAATACGTAGTCAATCCTTTTCTTATACCATAAGACTGGTTCATCGTTTTAGGATCTCCTCCAGGAGCCCCTCCGTGTCCTTTTCCAGGGCCAGGATGTCGGCGCGGATCTCCTCCAGGGTGCGGAGCGGCTGGGGGTTGTAGAAATGGCGGGATGGGAAGGCGTCGTTGGATAGGGTGTAGTACTCCGGGCCGCCGCCGATGTTGTCCGCGGCGTCGCCCTCGCCCTTCAGCAGCAGGTCGGCCTTGCAGATGGCGTAGGTTTCGGCGTTGATCTCCTGGCCGTAGAGGTGCGTGGCGACCTCTTTTCCTCTTTCTGCGGCGAGCTGGCGGAGTGTTTTCTCGGCGACGGTCAGCATGCCCCCGGTACCGAGGGCGCCGTCATAGAGCAGGTAGGTGCCCGACTTGATCCGGTCGGCGTTGGGGAGGAAGATCAGATTTGCCATTGGCTTGACGGCGTCGCGGGGCGTCCAGTGCTCGCCTGCCTTCTCGTTGTTCTCTTTGTTGAAGCGCCTGACCAGCTCCTCGAAGATCGTCCCCATCACGTGGTTGTCCAGTCCGGGATGCCGCACCGATCCGACACCGTTCATGACCGGGCAGTGGCTGAGGTTGATGTCCGGGGAGAGGAATTTATCGATCAGGATGCCCAGGGCGTCGACCTTCGACAACCGCGGGATCTGATTGCGGAACTCCAAATTTTCCAGGATCTCCTGGACATTGAGCGAGAATCCGTCCAGATAGGACCCGAAGTCGGCCTTGAGCCGATGCTGGCCGGCGGGCCTTGAGGTCGCGGAGGGTGAATTTCAAGGTGTTGTAGAAGGCCTACCCCGCCGCCTGCCGGAGCGCCTGATCCTGATGGACTATCCCGGCCTTGTCGAGCATCTCTCTGGCGGTGAGGACCGCCTGCTTGGTGGACTCCAGCATGGCGTCGAAGCGGCGCAGGACCGTCATCGGCAGGATGATGTCCCGGTATTTGCCGCGGACGTAGAGGTCTCGCAGGACGTCGTCGGCAATGCCCCAGGTGAAATTGGCGATCCAGTTGAGCGTGTTGTTGTCCATCAATGTATCCAGTCCGGAAAATACAAAACCCCGCTCTCTTTTGGAGACACGGGGATTTTGTCGTTAAGCCATCACATTGCCTCGTCATTTGGAAAAGGATTATCGTGACCCCGATGCGTTTACGGGCATGAATGTGCATCCATTCCGCCTGGTTGACAATATTTATCAAATATATAATTCTCCATAATCATATACGGCGACAAGGATGCGATCAAAGTTGGCGACGGCGCGATTGTCTTAAACTGAGGTGTCAGAAAACCGCAAATTATCTATGTTAATATATGGCGGTGGTAGGATGCTTAGTTTATTTCTCGTGTTTACATGAGGGGAGAAATGGGTTAAGATGACTGCCGTTGACTGCCCTATGGTTATGGAAGACACCGAACTATTAAAAAACATTAAGAAATACTGCCGGGAAGCCGGAGCCGATCTGGTGGGCTTTGCCCCTGTGGATAGATGGGATGCGGACGGGGTTGTGCCCGCGGATTTTCGGCCCCGCCGGATCTGGGAGCCCGCCCGGACAGTGATCGTCATGGGAATGGGCATGCCCCTTCCCATTGTGGAGACCACCCCGTCGGTCCAGCACATGGAACTGTACAATACCGTCAATCGCCGGCTTGACACCCTGGCCTACGATACGGTGCGCCATCTCAACAGCCTGGGGCAGGCCGCCACTTTCTTCAGCCGTGACGGCTACGGCACTCTGAAGGCCTTGCGCCGCTGGCCCGGCGCCGCCTTCGGTCATGTCCTGGCAGCCAAATACGCGGGGCTGGGAACCATCGGCCGGAGCCACTGCCTCCTGACGCCGGAGTTCGGACCCCGGGTTCGTCTCGTCTCTGTTTTCACCACCGCCGCACTGCCTTCCGACCCCGTGGTAGAGAAAGACCTGTGCATCAAATGCGAGGCCTGTGTGAAATGTTGCCCCAAAGAGGCCCTGCGGGTTCGTGATGACCGTATTCCGGGGGACTACGACAAAGCGGCGTGCCTGGAAATGGCGGAAGAACTCACCGGCAGGCGGTCATATCCCTGCGGGATATGCATCAAGGTCTGTCCCATCGGTGCCGACCGGAAGCTGTACCAACAAAAGGGTATAGTGAAGAAATATCTCCGGGAACGGGAAGCATTGGCGGCCGATCCCGATCATTCCGATTATCATTCCTGGCAGCATATCCGGCGTTACGGCGCCAAGGAACCATGAATGGTGGGGCAGGGCATACATTAACCAAGGCTGCCAAATCCGCGTTGACCATAATCTGTAGCAGGGTCACAAGAGGGCGAGGGGGAATTTGAGGTTTTGTTATAAAATACGCGTTGAGATTTCCTCTTCCCCATGACATCAACGAGCGGGGGGAGAATGATGCACCTTTGATAAGGAGAGTCAAAAAAATGCATAAGGATTTTGAAAGTTTTTGCCGGCGGTTCAATGCGACGGCCGCAGGAAAAGAGGATGCCGAAACCGCCGTCGCTGCGGGAATCCCGCTGGTACAGGAACTCCTTTCCTCGGATCTCTGGTGGCGCGACTTCATCCGGGAGGCCCTCGTGGAAAGGAACTGGTTCAAACAGCAACCGCCTACCCTCTGGCCGAACGAAATCACCCTCTATCGTAGTCCCGACCAGTCTTTCCTGATCCTGGCCTATATCTGGGAACCCTATTCCATAGATACGATCCACGATCACGGTTCCTGGGGGATAGTGGGAAGTTACATCAATGATATCAGGGAAGTTAAATATCGCCGGCTCGATGACGGCACCTTGGCGGGTCACGCGGAGCTCGAAGCGACAGAGGAAAAGGTGTTGAAACCCGGAGAGATAACCACCGTCTTTCCTCTTGACGGCGGTATTCATCAAATGGAGAACGCGTCCGGAGATATTGCGGTAACGATCAATGTCTATGGCCGGACGGTGCGACGGGGTTACCTCCAGTTCTTTGACTGGGAAAGAAAAACCGTGCGCAGGGTCTATCCCCCTCGCACCTTCAAGGAAGTACTTATGGTGCGGGCCCTGGCCGCCATGGGTGGGGCGGCGGATATCCTCTCGGAAGCCATGAGGAATTCCCTGCCGGACTATGTCCGGGAAGAATACCGCCAAGCGCTCGGATAATGCCACCATAACAAATTGGAATATGATCGTCATGCATATAAGGGCTGGCAAAATCGGGTCTTTGCCGGTTGCCGGTGGTGGCAGGTCGTATCATGACATTATGTAGCGAGGCGGCGGGTAGTTATTGATATGGCAATTCTCGTGGCCGGCAGGAATCGTTTTTTGATGTCCTTTCTAAAGACATGAACTCGACAAATTTAGAGGAAAAGAGCTAATGATCACTACAAGAGTTACGGAAATCTTCGGGCTCCGCTATCCTATCGTCCAGGGCGGCATGATCTGGGTCAGCGGCTGGCGTCTGGCCGCGGCCGTGGCGAAATCCGGCGCCCTGGGTCTCATCGGCGCCGGCTCCATGACCCCGGAACTGCTCCGCGAGCATATCCGCAAGATTAAAAAGGAAGACATCGAGGGGGTCTGGGGGGTGAATCTCCCCATATTTTTTCAGTATGCCGAAGAGATGACGCAGATCATCCTGGAAGAGAAAGTCCGGGTGGTCTTCACATCCGGCGGCAGCCCCCGTAAATACACCTCCCGCTTCAAGGAACATGGGATCAAGGTGGCGCATGTGACGGCGACCCCGGAACTGGCTGTCAAATGTGAAGAGGCCGGTGCGGATGCCGTGGTGGTAGAGGGATTCGAGGCTGGAGGCCATAACGGCCGGGATGAATTGACGACTATGGTCCTTGTACCCCAGACCGTCGATGCGGTGAAGATCCCCGTGATTGCCGCCGGGGGGATATTCGACGGCCGGGGGATGGCCGCCGCGCTCGCCATGGGGGCGTCGGGGGTCCAGATCGGTACCCGCTTTGCGGCGACCCGGGAGTCCAGCGCCCATGACAATTTCAAGCGGATGATGCTGGAGGCCTCTCCTACGGATACCTTTCTCGTTCTCCGCAAATTGATTCCGGCCCGGGTAATTAAAAACGCCTGGTATGAGAGGGTTGTGGAAGCGGAAAAGAGGGGGGCCGGAGAGGAGGAACTGATCCGGATAATTGGAGAAAAACGAACAAAAATAGGTATGTACGATGGTGACTTGGTGGAAGGAGAGCTTCAGATCGGTCAGGCCGCAGGGGCGATCAGGGACCTTCCCGCCGCCGGAGACCTCGTCGGTGCTATCGCCAGGGATTGTGAACGGATAATTGCCGAAATGCCGGGGAGGCTGTTGCGTAATCAATGAGATGCCGTTTTTAATGACAAGCGGTGCATTGGCATGGCCGGTGCGTCCGGTGGGATGAACGGGGAGCCGATAGTTATGAACTCTCCAGTATGAGGTAGCCAAGCAGGTGCGTAAAGTAGGGATCGTTGCCAATACGGCGAAGGAAAAGGCCGGAGAAGTCACGCAAAAATTGAGAGACTGGTGTCTCGATCACGGAATCGAGGTCTATATGGACAAGGGCATCGCCGCGTCCATCGGTGCCGGTCCCGGATACGACCGGCGGCAACTCGCCGTCCGGGCGGATATAATTGCCGTATTCGGCGGCGACGGCACCATGTTGAGGACAGCCAGGGCGGTGCGTGAATTTGCCGTCCCCATTGTGGGGATCAATCTGGGCGGCTTCGGCTATCTGACGGAAGTCAATCTCAACGAAATGATCGATGCCTTCGAAATCTTCCGCTGCCAGGGGTTTAGGACGGAAAAAAGGATGATGCTCGATATCACCATGGAAAGCGGCGGCGAAGTGGTCAAGAAACGTACGGTCCTCAACGATGTAGTAATCAATAGGGGCAATCTGTCCCGGATCGTGGAAATGGAAACGGCAGTGGACGGCTGTTACCTGAACACCTTCAAGGCAGACGGATTGATCGTTTCCACCCCAACGGGATCCACGGCCTATTCCCTTTCCGCCGGTGGACCCATAGTATTTCCTCAGCATGATTCCATAATTATCAATCCCATCTGCCCCCACACCCTGACGAATCGCCCGGTCATTCTTCCTGGAGACGTCACCATCCGGGTGGTGCTCTGGTCCAAGGAGCAGGGGGCTACGGTGACGCTGGATGGTCAGATCTTTCATACCCTGAAATCGGGAGATGTCATGACGGTACGCAAATCCGAGCATGTAACGCTTCTTGTCGCCTCGCCCCATCGCGATTATATGGAAATCCTTCGCTCCAAACTTGGTTGGCGCGGCTTGACGGCGGGGATGAGCCCTCCGGGGTAAAGCGACGCTGATCTTTATTAACGGGGGCTGCTTAACGAGGAAGATGTTAGCCGAACTGAGCATCAGAAATTTCGCAATTATTGAGGCCCTGGACATAACGTTCAGCAACGGCATGAACATACTTACCGGAGAAACCGGGGCCGGTAAATCAATCATTATGGGAGCGGTGAGCCTACTGCTGGGAGACCGGGCTTCCGTGGATATGATCCGCTCCACCGCAGATACGGCAACCGTTGAAGCCCGCTTCCTCGTTTCGGATCAGGACGGAATCCGGGCACGGCTGGCGGACTGGGGTCTGGAGGCCGGAGACGAAATGGTGGTGCGGCGGGTTATTTCCCGGGGGGGGAAAAACCGGGTTTACATCAACGGAAATGTCGCCAGCCTGGCCATGCTAGCCGAACTGGGGGAATCACTGCTCAATATTTGCGGCCAGCATGAGCACCAGCTCCTGCTCAAGGATGACAATCATCTTGACATCCTCGATGCCTTCGGCGGTCTCCAGGGATTGCGGGGCGAATACGAAGGCCTCTATAACCGATTTCAGGCCCTGAAAGAGCGGCGGCGAACCTTGGAGATCCGGCAGCGGCAGCGGGAAGAGCGGGAAGAGTTTATCCGTTTTCGGCATGCCGAGATCGAATCAGCGGCCCTCGAAAACGGGGAGGATGTCCGTCTGGCGGAAGAGAAGCAGATCCTCACCAATATCCGGAAACTTACGGATCATGCGGTGACGGCTCACGAGATTCTCTACGGCCGGGAACATTCCCTGCTAAAGGAACTTAGAATCGTCAGAAATGCCGTCGGGGAGATCAAAAAGATCGATCCGCGCCTTACGGTAGCGGAAGCGCAACTGGATGACATTTACTATAATTTGGAGGATGCGGCCTATACGCTTCGGGATTATGCCCAGGGCCTGGCCGGTGATGACCAGCGGTTGGAACAGATCGAGGAAAGGATCGAACTGATCAACAAACTAAAGAGAAAGCACGGGGCCACCCTGACGGCGGTATTGGAGAAGAAAGACGCTTTGAAGCGGGAACTGGACGGGATTGCTTCCCTGGGCAGGGAACTCGATGAGACAGATTCGTCCCTCCTGGCCGCCCGAAGGGATCTGGAAATAAAGGCCGGCGAGTTGTCGGCGGCCCGGCGGGTCGCGGCCGGACAATTGCGGGAGGACATCGAACGGGAGATCCACGCCCTGAGAATGGAGGCGGCCGTATTCACGGTGGTCTTCGAGGAGAACGGCAACGGGGAGGATGTCTATACCTCCCGGGGGGCCGACCGCCTCGAATTCTATCTGTCGGCAAATCCTGGCGAAGCGCCAAAACCCCTTTCTCGGGTGGCCTCGGGAGGCGAACTGTCGCGGTTGGTCCTCGCCATGAAAAATGTCCTGGCCCGAACAGGTTCCGTAGGGACGATGGTCTTCGACGAGGTGGACAGCGGTATCGGCGGGGCCACGGCGGAAATCGTCGGTAAAAAGATCCGGGCGGTGGCGGAGCGTCACCAGGTGCTTTGCATTACCCATTTGCCACAGATCGCCTGTTACGGAGACCGGCACTACCTGGTAACCAAGCATGTGGGCGAGGAGCGGACTGAGACGCAAGTCCGGGAACTGGGGGAAGAGGCGCGGATCGAGGAGGTCTCTCGCATGCTCAGCGGTCTGGAAATAACCGAGACGACGAAACAACATGCACGGGAAATGCTGGCCAGGGCCGGAAGGAGAGAGAAATGTTGAGGAAAGCGCGGATCGGCGATGTCAAGACTATTCACAAGATGATAAATGTCTCGGCAAGCAAGGAGGAGATCCTGCCCCGGTCCCTGATGGACATTTACGGCAGCCTTCGGGACTTCTTTGTCTATTATGATGAAGACGAACGGATCATCACCGGCATCTGCGCCATGAACATCATCTGGGAAAACCTGGCCGAAGTGCGCTCCCTGTATGTGGATGAGGCCTTCCGACGGCGGGGCATCGGCAGGATCCTGGTGGAGGCCTGCATATCCGAGGCTATCACCTTGGAACTATTCCGCATCTTCACCCTTACTTACAAGAAGGAGTTTTTTCAACGGGTCGGTTTTCACGCCGTGGACCGCTCCTCTCTTTCGGAGAAAATCTGGACGGACTGTTTCCGCTGCCCGAAATATCCCGACTACTGTGATGAAGTGGCGATGATCATCGAATTATGAAATTATTTCGTCGTACCTGTCTTTTCCTGATTTTGCTCTTCCTGCCGCTGATACTGTTAGTTGCTTCCTGTCGGCCGGTCTCCGATCTGTCCCGGGAAGATTCGCCCCGTGTTCCTCCTTCTTATCAGGTCCGGGAGGAGGAAGCTATGCTCGACGATCTCGATCTCTCCTCCCTGAAAAAGGCCATCGGGGTGAGCATCCAATACTACCGGAGCCGGGGCGCCGAGGAAACGTACTGCCTCCGGAACCGCTGTTACTCGTCGGCGGAAATGATCGCCAGCCTGGAGAGTTTTCTGCGGATCATGATAAGCGATTTGCCGGCGGCGGCCAAGCAAAAGGCAATTCGGGAGGAATTCGAGATCGTTGCGGCTGATGAAGATATTGTATTTACAGGTTATTATGAGCCGATTCTGAAGGGCAGCCTCAAAAGAACGGAGCATTGCCGCTATCCCCTCTATAGAACCCCGGAAGAAACCGTAGTGGTCCGTCTCGACCGCTTCCAGGGAACATATAGCCAGGGCCGGTTGATCGGGAGACTGGAAAAGGGAGAAGTGCTTCCCCATTTCAGTCGCCGGCAGATCGATTCCGAAGGCGTCCTGGCGGGACGGGGTCTGGAAATAGCCTGGGTTGACAATCCGGTGGATTTGTTTTCGCTCCACATCCAGGGTTCAGGCAAGATCCGCCTGGCTGATGGCCGCCAGGTAGCGGTGAATTACGCCCAATCCAATGGCCGGCCGTTTCGGGGCTTGACGGGAATGATGGCGGCCAGGGGACTTTTGGCGGAGGGAGAGAGATCTTATGAACAGATGAAACGGGTTCTCCTTGATCGTCCCGGTGAACGGCAGGAACTGATGAACTACAATGAACGCTATATATTTTTTCGCATTGTTCCGGAAGGTCCGTTGGGGGCCCTGGGGCTGACCCTCGTCCCCGGAAGATCCATTGCCACGGATCTCGATCTATATCCCAAGGGGGCCCTGGCCATGATCGAGACCCGCAAACCGGTATTTGACGATGAAGGCAGGATCCTATCCTGGCAACCATTTTCCCGCTTGGTCCTGAATCATGACACCGGGGCGGCCATCAAGGGTCCGGGGCGGGTGGACCTCTTTTGCGGCACCGGCCCGGCGGCGGAAAGAACCGCCGGGGCGATGAAGGAAAAGGGGAGGATGTTTTTCATCCTGAAACGCTGAAATCGATAACGGTAACATCCCCGCCGGGTTTGACAGTCCGGGGTCTTTCTGTTATACGGCCACCTCTACCGGTGGCGAGAAACATAAAAGGACAACGCCGCCGCGGTGCCGTGGCTTTTCCAGGCTTATGGGCATCACGGGTGGCGAATTCGCGGAGGTTAAGTGACGAAAAAGAGAATTTTGAGCGGCATGAGGTCCACGGGCAAACTACACCTGGGAAATTATCACGGCGCCCTGAAGAACTGGGTGGATCTGCAGAACGACGGAGCTTATGAGTGTTTCTATTTCGTTGCCGACTGGCACGCCCTGACGAGCGACTATGCGGATACGAGCGAAATAGGCGAAAATATCTTGGATATGGTCATCGACTGGCTGAGTGCCGGTCTCGACCCGGCCCGGAGCACCCTCTTCGTCCAGTCCCAGATCAAGGAGCATGCCGAGCTGTGGCTGCTCCTGTCCATGATTACGCCGCTGCCCTGGCTGGAGCGAAACCCCACCTACAAGGAGATGAAGGAGGAACTGACCAGCAAAGATCTGTCCACCTTCGGCTTTCTTGGCTATCCGGTTCTCCAGGCGGCGGATATCATCATGTACAAGGCCTATGGTGTCCCCGTGGGGGTGGATCAGTTGCCCCACATCGAGCTGACCCGGGAGATCGCCCGGCGGTTCAATTTTCTGTACCGGGATGTATTCCCGATTCC
>Ga0116143_10004090_pt1 | contig 14134 bp, 11 predicted proteins | sample AD_UKC034_MetaG_FD_89745 | JGI IMG/M metagenome (GOLD analysis project Ga0116143, IMG submission 89745) | Active sludge microbial communities of municipal wastewater-treating anaerobic digesters from USA - AD_UKC034_MetaG | ecosystem: Engineered > Bioreactor > Anaerobic > Digestate | place: USA...
CCCTACACGATCGAGGAAGCCTACGAGGTTGCCGACGCAATCGCGGGTGGCGATCCGGCGCGCCTGCGCAGCGAGCTCGGCGACCTGCTGTTCCAGGTCGTCTTTCACGCCCGCCTCGCCGAGGAGCGGGGCTGGTTTTCGTTCGAGGACGTCGCGGTGGCGATCGCCGACAAGTTGACCAGCCGACATCCTCACGTGTTCGCGGACGCGCGGTTCGCGGACGCGAGCGAGCAGTCCGCGGCCTGGGAGGCCGCGAAGGCGGCAGAGCGGCATGCGGCCGGCGAACGCGGCACACTCGCCGACGTGCCGCTCGCCTTGCCGGCGCTCTCGCGCGCTGCCAAGCTCAGCAGGCGCGCGGCAAGTGTCGGCTTCGACTGGCCCGACGCGACGGGAGTACGCAACAAGGTGACCGAGGAACTCGGCGAGCTCGATGCCGCGGTCGGCACGGAGGTCCCCGCCCGCCAGGCGGAGGAGCTTGGCGACCTGCTGTTTGCCATCGTGAACTGGGCCAGGCACCTCAAGATAGATCCGGAGAGCGCCCTGCGGTCGGCCAATGCGAAGTTCGAGACCCGTTTTGCGCGGATGGAGGCGCTCGCGGAGGCAGCCGGGGAGCCGCTGGCCGGGCTCGATGCCGCCGCCTGGGACCGCCTGTGGGTCGCCGCGAAGCGGGACGTGAAGGCGCCGTGAAGCGCGCTTCAGGACCGGTTCAGTTGCGCACCCCTAAGCTTGCGGGCGACCGTGGCGCTTCGCAGGGACGAACAGACTGGCCGGTGATGAGACATTTTCTGCTTTCGCTCGTATTCGCGCTCGGCGCCGCACTGGTCTCCACCGGAGCGCTGGCCGACCCTGACCGCCACCAGGGCAAGCAGCGCGGTGACCGGGCCCGCCAGCAGCAGCCGGCCGCCCCCGGCATGTCGCTCGATGCCGCAGTCAGGCAGGCCGAGCGCAAGTACCAGGCGCGCGTGATCCGCGCCGAAACCCGTAGCTCCCAGGACGGGCGCGTCGTGCATGTCCTGCGCCTGCTGTCGGAGGACGGTCGCGTCTGGACCGTGAAGATCGACGCAGCGAGCGGCGCGGAGAGTTAGGCACCCGATGCGCATCCTGGTCGTCGAAGACGAAGAAATCCTGCGCGAATCGCTCAAGCGCGAACTCGTTGCGGCCGGCTTCACCGTCGACGTCGCATCCGACGGCGAGGAGGGCCTGTACGCGGGGCGCGAGTACCCGGTCGATCTCGCCATCATCGATCTCGGCCTGCCCAAGCTGCCGGGCCTCGAGCTGATCCGCACGCTGCGCGCCGAGCGCCGCGGCTTTCCGATCCTCGTGCTGACCGCGCGCGATCGCTGGCAGGACAAGGTGGCGGGCCTCGATGCCGGCGCCGACGACTACGTCACCAAGCCCTTCCAGTTCGAGGAAGTCGTCGCGCGCGTGCAGGCGCTGCTGCGCCGGGCGGGCGGCTGGGCCAGCCCTGTCCTCAGCTGCGGTCCGATCGTGCTCGATCTGCGCTCGCAGACCGTGGCGGTCAACCGTCAGGCGGTGGATCTCACCACCTTCGAGTATCGCCTGCTCGAGCACCTGATGATGCGCGCCGGCGACGTGATCTCCAAGGCCGAACTGACCGAACGGTTGTACGAACAGGATTTCGAACGCGACAGCAATACGATCGAAGTATTCATGGGGCGCCTGCGCCGCAAGCTCGATCCGGACGATACGCTGCAACCCATAGAGACATTGCGCGGCCGCGGCTACCGCTTCGCGCTGCCGCGCGACCCGAACTGAAGGCCATGCCCTCGCTGCGGCGGCGCCTGATCGTCTCGTTGTCGGTATCACTGGTACTGTTCTTCGGCGTCACGATCGTCGCGCTCGACGCGGTGTTCCGCTCGCTCGCCGACCGCTCGCTCGATGAGCTGCTCGACGCGCAGACCGTGGCACTCATTGCCGCCACCGAGATGACTCCCGAGGGCGTCACCGTCACGCGGCTCGCCGATCCGCGCCTCACCACACCGGGTTCCGGACTCTATGCGGCGATCGACGACGGCCGCAGGGGCTGGAGATCGCCGTCCAGCATCGGCGCGCAAGTGGACTTCGGGTCGCCGCTCGCGTCGGGCGAGCGGCGCACCGTGCGCGCGCCCGGGCCGGAAGGCGGACCGGTCGCCGTACGTAGTCGCGGCATTGCCTGGCGCGACGACGATGGCGACACCTACGCGCTCACCTTCAGCGTCGCGACCACGCTCGAACCCTACGCGCAGCAGCTGCAACGCGTGCGCACGCAGATGTTCGGCTGGTTCGCGGCACTCGCGATACTGCTGCTCGCAACCCTTGCGGTACTGCTGCGCCGGTCGCTGGCCCCGGTGCAGCAGCTCGAACAGGAAATCCGCGGCATCGAGACCGGTGCGCGCGAGGCGCTCTCCACCCGCTGGCCGCGCGAACTCGATGGCGTGGCGACCAACCTCAATGCGCTGCTGGCCGCGGAGCGCGGGCGCATCGTCCGCTATCGCAACACGCTCGGCAACCTTGCCCACAATCTCAAGACACCGCTCGCGGTGATGCGCGCAAGCCTGCATGGCGCGACCTCCGTGGAGGAACTGCGCGCGCCGTTCGAGCGCGAGATCGATCGCATGAGCGGCATCGTCGAGCACCAGTTGCGCCGGGCCGCGCCCGGCGGCGGGGCCACCGTAGGCCAGGCCGCCATCGAGGTGCGCCCGGTGGTGGCGGACTTGCGCGCGGCGCTGCTGCGCGCGCATTCCCACAAGGACTTCTCGATCGAGAATGCGGTCCCGGAGGCCGTCCGGTTCGTCGGCGACCGGGATGACCTCGGCGAGCTGCTCGGCAACGTGATGGACAATGCCTGCAAGTGGTGCCAATCGCGCGTGCGCGTCTCCGCAACGGTCGAGCCGCAGTCCCCGACGCGCACGCGCCTGCGCATCGTGGTCGAGGACGACGGCCCCGGCATTCCCGACTCCGAACTCGGCCGCGTCCTCGAGCGCGGGCAGCGCGCCGACGAGGCGACTCCGGGCCACGGTCTGGGCCTCGCCATGGTGCGCGATGCAGTCGGACAATACGGTGGCGAACTGCGGCTTGCGCGTTCGGCAGCGCTCGGCGGGGCGCGCATCGAGCTCGAACTGCCGGGCCGTTGACCGCCGTTACCGCGCCGCCGCGCGTGCACCCATGGCATCATTCGAGCATGGGAAGAATCTTCGAAGTCCGCAAACACACGATGTTCGCGCGCTGGAACCGCATGGCCAAGCAGTTCGCGCGCATCGCCAAAGACATCACCATGGCCACCAAGGCCGGCGGTCCCGACCCCGGCGCGAACCCCACCCTGCGGCGCGTGATCCAGAATGCGCGCGCGGTCAACATGCCGAAGGACAAGATCGATGCGGCCATCAAGCGGGCGGCCGGCAAGGACGCAGCGAACTACGAGCAGGTGATCTACGAGGGCTACGCCCCGCACGGCGTGGCCGTGCTGGTCGAAACCGCCACCGACAACCCGACCCGAACCGTGGCGCACGTGCGCAGCATCTTCGCCAAGGGCGGCGGCAATCTCGCGACCAGCGGCAGCGTGGCGTACATGTTCCGGCGCATGGGCGTCTTTCGCCTGAAGCCCGACGGCATCGACCAGGACGATCTCGAGCTGTACCTGATCGACCACGGCCTCGATGAAATGGGCGAGGGCACCGGGGAGGCGGGCGAGACGCAGATCGTGATCCGCTGCGCCTTCGCCGATTTCGGCCGGGTCCAGGAAGCGCTCGAGGCACGTGGGCTCGTGCCGCTGTCCGCCGAGCAGGAGTACGTGTGCTCGGTGCCCGTCGAACTGCCGGAGGCGCAGGCCAGCGAAGTGCTCGAACTCGTCAACAGCCTCGAGCAGGACGACGACGTACAGCGGGTGTTTCACACCCTCGCGTAGGGCGTGTCCGGGCGCCCGCCGCGTCAGCCAACGTCGAAGCGGATGCCCTGCGCGAGCGGCAGCGCCCGCGACGCGTTGATCGTGTTGGTCTGGCGGCGCATGTACGCCTTCCACGAGTCGGATCCGGACTCGCGCCCGCCACCGGTGTCTTTCTCGCCGCCGAACGCACCGCCGATTTCCGCGCCGGAGGTGCCGATATTGACGTTCGCGATGCCGCAATCGCTGCCGAGAGCTGACAGGAAGCGTTCGGCATGCTGCAGGCTGTCGGTGAAGATCGCCGACGAGAGGCCGTGGGCGGCGCTGTTCTGCAGCGCGATTGCCTCGTCGAGCGACTCGCAGGGAATCAGGTACAGGATCGGCGCGAAGGTCTCGTGCTGCACGATCGGCCAGTCGTTGCGCGCACGCACGATCGCCGGCGCCACATAGTTGCCGGGACGCTCGAGCACTTCGCCGCCGCACAGCAGTTCACCACCGGCCGCCTTCGCGGCCGCAACCGCCTTGCGGAATTGCTCGACTGCGCCTGCATCGATCAGCGGACCCATCAGGATGTCCGGCTCCAGCGGGTCCCCGATGCGCACCTGCCTGTAGGCTGAAAGCAGGCGCCGCTCGAGCTCCTCCATGCGTGAGCGATGCACGATCACACGCCGCGTGCTGGTGCAGCGCTGGCCCGCCGTGCCGATCGCGCCGAACACGATCGACGGGACCGCGAGCGAGAGGTCGGCGAATTCATCGACGATGACCGCGTTGTTGCCACCGAGCTCGAGCAGCGACTTGCCGAGACGCGCGGCCACGCGTTCGCCGACCTTGCGACCCACTGTGGTCGAGCCGGTGAAGGAGATCAGCGCCACCCTGCGATCGTCCACGAAGCGTGTCGCAAGTTCGGTGCCGGCATCGATGAACAGCTGGAAGATGGCCGGCAGCCCCTCGGCCGCCACGACCTCGTCACAGATCTTCTGTACAGCGAGCGCGGTGAGCGGGGTCTTCGGCGAGGGCTTCCACACGGTGGCATTGCCGCAGATCGCGGCGAGGCACGCATTCCACGCCCACACCGCCACCGGGAAATTGAATGCCGAGATCACGCCGACGACCCCGAGCGGATGCCACTGCTCGTACATGCGATGCTCGACGCGCTCGGAGTGCATGGTGTAGCCGTAGAGCATGCGCGACTGGCCGACTGCGAAATCGGCGATGTCAATCATCTCCTGCACTTCGCCCAGGCCCTCGGCGCGGATCTTGCCGTTCTCGAGCGTCACGAGCGCGCCCAGGTCGTCTTTGTGCCTGCGCAGCGCCTCGCCGAGCAGGCGCACGGCCTCGCCGCGCTTCGGTGCAGGCACGGCGCGCCAGGCCGCGGCGGCATCGACCGCACGCGCCATGACACGCTCGTACTCGGCATCGGACGCCCCACGCGCGCGCGCGAGCAGTGCGCCCGTAGCCGGATTCGTGACCTCGATCTGCGCGCCGCCGCCGGATTCGAGTGTCGCGCCGGTGAGCCCGAGTCGCGTAAGCAGGGCCTTGATATCCTTGTCGTTCATTGGCGGGCAGCTCCCGGCTTGCGCCGGCGGCATTCCGGCGGCTTTCCTTACTGGAGGCCGCGCATTCTGCCCGTCCATCTGCCAGACCGCCACAGTTGCGCCTTCAGGTGTAATATTGGACGGATGCGTACAACCGATCTCACGACCTGGCATCCGGCGAGCTGGCAAGCGAAACCCGCGCAGCAACAGCCGCGCTATCCGGACGCAGCGGCGCTCGATCGCGCGGTCGCGGAATTGTCGCGCCTGCCGCCGATCGTCGTCTCCTGGGAGGTCGATGCGCTGCGGGAACGCCTGGCTGCCGCGCAGCGCGGCGAGGCCTTCCTGCTCCAGGGCGGCGACTGCGCCGAAACCTTCGAGGGCTGCGAGTCCGACAAGATCGCCAAGCAGCTGAAGATCCTGCTGCAGATGAGCCTCGTGCTCCTGCACGGCCTGAAAATGCCGGTGATCCGCGTCGGGCGCATGGCGGGACAGTATGCCAAGCCGCGCTCGGCCGACACCGAGACGCGCGACGGTGTCACGCTGCCGAGCTACCGCGGCGATCTCGTCAATCACCCCGAGTTCACCGCCGAGGCGCGCACGCCCGATCCGACCTTGCTGCTGCGCGGCTACGAGCGCGCGGCGCTCACCCTCAACTTCACGCGCGCGCTGGTCGCGGGCGGCTTCGCCGACCTGCACCACCCCGAGTACTGGGATCTCGGTTTCGTGCACCACTCGCCACTGAAGGACGCGTTCCGGCGGATCGCAACCTCGATCGCCGATTCGCTCGACTTTCTCGAGGGCCTGAGCGGGCGACGCGTGCACGAGGCCACCCACGCGGGGTTCTTCGCGAGCCATGAAGGCCTGGTGCTGCACTACGAGCAGGCGCAGACCCGCTTCATCCCGCGCCAGAATCGCTGGTACGACCTGTCGACCCACATGCCGTGGATCGGCATGCGCACGGCCCAGCTCGACGGCGCGCACATCGAGTTCTTCCGCGGCATCGCCAATCCGATCGGCGTGAAGATCGGCGCGGCGATGGACGACGAGTGGCTGCAGGGCCTGGTTGCCACCTTGAACCCGCAGAACGTGCCGGGCCGCCTCGCGCTGATCCATCGCTTCGGTGTGAAGGAAATCGAGCGCACGCTGCCGCGCATGATCAATGCCGTGCGCCAGACCGGCCACAGCGTGCTGTGGATCTGCGATCCGATGCACGGCAATACCGAAACGAGCACCGGCGGCCTGAAGACGCGCCGCTTCGACAACATCCTGAAGGAAATCGACCTGGCGTTCCGCATCCACCGCGACCTGGGTTCGGTGCTGGGCGGAGTGCACATCGAACTCACCGGTGAGGACGTGACCGAGTGCACCGGCGGCGCGCGCGGCCTGTCGGACGCCGACCTGCAGCGCGCCTATCGCTCCACGGTGGATCCGCGGCTCAACTACGAGCAGAGCCTCGAGCTCGCACTGCTGATCGCCGAGCGCGCGCACGCGCGACGCGGCTAGTCAGGCACCAGCACCCGGGCCTCGGGCGCAGCAAGGCTCCAGCGGCTCAGCTGCAGGGTTTGCCGCGCGGGCACGCGGCACTGCGCGGGCAGATGATTTGTGCCGATGTGTCGAGCGCATCTGCTATCCAGCCGATCTTGAGCACATGCGCCACCGTGCGCAGACCCGTGGCCGCATCCTCCGGGATTGCCGCAGCGCCGCCCCCGCGCTGACACGCATCCCAGACCTGCGAGATGACGCCTGCAGCATCGATCCCCTGCGCGGCGAGCGCCGGGGCGAGATCGATGCCCACCGACAGCACGCGCGTGGCGTCGGCCGCATCGCGTGTCAACAGCGAGTGGCAGCAGAAGAGTCGCAGCTGGCCGCCGTCGTCCATGGCGGAGATCTGCGAGGTGGGCCGCGTCGGCGCCGCCTCGCCGGCGGCATGTGCGCGCAGCAGGCGGAATACCGCCCAATGCGGACAGGGGTCGGGCACGACCGAGAGGTTGCCCCAGGGCAGCGCGATGCCGTTGCCGCGGTACACGGTGCGCAGATAGCCGGGCGGATAGCCATCGAAGAAGTGCCAGTGGCGGTAAGGGGAGACTGCGGTCATGCGTCGCATGAAGACAGCGGGACCCACGCCGAGCTTGCGATGCACTGCGATGCGATGCGACTCGCGAACCAGCAGCTGTCGAAACGGTGCGCGCGGACACAGCAGCGCGCCGGCAAAGAAGCTGCACTCGAATTCCCGCCAGGCATGCAGCGTGTCGCGCGGGCCGAGCCCCGCCGCGGCGGGCGCAGCCGCTTCCGTGTCGGTGCGATCCACATAGGCCGCCGAGATCGCGCCATCGCCGTTGTGCAGGATCCTGTGGCCGAGGAAGAACGCGAGCTCGTATTTCAGCCGCTCCTCGCGCACGCGCAGGCGGCGGCTCGCGAAGATCGTACCCGGGGCCTCGAAGCGTGCTCGCGCGAGCCCGCGGTTCAAGCGGCGCCGGTCATCGTCGACCCAGCGGATCTCGAGGCCGTGGCGCTCGCAGATCGCGACCAGCGCATCGAGCGAAAGCGGCATCTCGCGCCCTCCGGCAGCCTCCGCCGCGCGCTCGATGTCCGGAAAGTCATTCTGCTGGGTCTCCTGCCAGACCCGGATCAACAGTTGTGCAAAGGCGTGGCCCGAAGTGCCGGTTTGCAGCAGCAGCTCCGGCAGCGCATGGCGCAACATCGCCGGCGAGAACAGGAAGGAGGGTTCGAATGCCGTGGCATCGAGGTTACCCGCGCTCTCGTTGCGCTCGTCGGCCGGCGTGCCTTCGAAGTTGCCGTCGAGAAACCACTCGGCAGGCCTGCCGAACACACTGGCCACCAGCGCGAGCACGGCCGGGGAGGGCGTGCGTTTGCCGGTCTCGAGCATGCTGAGATAGGACACCGAGGGTGCGATGTCCGGATCGAGATGCACGCAGCGCGCCGAAAGCTCATCGAGCGTGAGTCCATTGCGCTTGCGCAGGGCACGCAGCTTCGAACCGAGCAGGGCGCCCTGGCGGACGGTCGTTGCAGCCATAATGTAAAGTTTACTGTGTCAAATTTCTATTGTGTAAATCACTCCCAGATACCATAAACTGCCTGCCAGGGTCGCGCAATCGCACCAGCCCACCGGGGAGCAGTACATGGCGAAAGGCAGCGCAGCAGCGCTCGAGATCAAGGCATCGGTCAGCGCGGCGCAGGGCGAGATCCTGACGCCCGAGGCCCTGACCTTCGTCGCGGCTCTTGCGGACCGCTTCGCGCCCCGGGTGGCGACCCTGCTCGAGGCACGCGAAGCGCGCCAGCGGCGCATCGATGCCGGTGAACTGCCGGATTTCCTGCCGGAGACGCGCGCAATCCGCGAAGGCGACTGGCGCGTGGCGCCGATTCCCGCCGATCTGCAGGACCGGCGCGTCGAGATTACCGGGCCCACCGAACGCAAGATGATCATCAACGCGCTCAATTCGGGCGCGCGCATGTTCATGGCCGACTGCGAAGACTCGCTCTCGCCCGGCTGGGACAACGTGATCGACGGCCAGACGAATCTGCGCGACGCGGTCCGCCGCACCATCAGTTTCGTGAGTCCCGAGGGCAAGCAGTATCGGCTCAATGCCGAGACAGCCGTGCTGATCGTGCGGCCGCGCGGCTGGCATCTCTACGAAAAGCACCTGCTGCTCAATGGCAAACAGGTGCCAGGCGCATTGGTCGACTTCGGCCTGTACCTGTTCCACAACGCGCGCGAGCTGCTGGCGCGCGGGACGGGGCCGTATTTCTACCTGCCGAAGCTCGAGAGCCACCACGAGGCGCGGCTGTGGGCGGAGGTGTTCGCCTTCGCCGAGCGCGAACTCGGGCTCGCGCACGGCACGATCCGCTGCACGGTGCTGATCGAGACCATCCTCGCGGCCTTCGAGATGGACGAGATCCTGCACGAGCTGCGCGACTACATCGTCGCGCTCAATTGCGGACGATGGGACTACATCTTCAGCTTCATCAAGAAATTCTCGCGCCGCCCCGATTTCCTGCTGCCCGACCGGCAGCAGGTGACGATGACGACGCACTTCCTGCGCTCGTACTCCCTGCTGTGCATCAAGACCTGCCACCGCCGCGGCGCGTTCGCCATGGGCGGCATGGCCGCGCAGATCCCGATCAAGAACGACCCGCAGGCGAACGAGCAGGCGCTCGCGAAGGTGCGCGCCGACAAGGAGCGGGAGGCGGGCGACGGCGACGACGGCACCTGGGTCGCGCATCCCGCGCTCGTGCCCGTGGCAATGGAGGTGTTCGATCGGCTGATGCCGGGCCCGAACCAGGTGGCGCGCCTGCGCGAGGACGTGCAGGTCAGCGCCCGCGACCTGCTCGCCGTGCCGACGGGCACGATCACGTTCGAGGGGCTGCGCAACAACGTCAGCGTGTCGCTGCAGTACCTGGCGGCCTGGCTGTCCGGCAATGGCTGCGTGCCGATCAACAACCTGATGGAGGACGCGGCGACCGCCGAGATCGCGCGCGCGCAGATCTGGCAGTGGATCCGCCATCCGGGCGGCGTGCTCGACGATGGTCGGCGCGTCACGCTCGCGATGTTCCGCGAACTGCTGGCGGCCGAAAAGGCACGCCTCGCGGCCACGCTCGGCGCCGCGCAGTATGCCGGCGGCAACTTCGATGCCGCGGCCGAACTGCTCGATGCCATCACCGCAGCGGACGAATTCGAAAGCTTCCTCACCCTTTCCGCCTACCGGCGGCTCGACTGACACCACGGAGATTCTGCGATGCGTAGCGCCACCGACCTGACCCGCGACTGGCAGGACAACCCCCGTTGGCGGGGTATCACGCGCGGCTATACCGCCGCGGACGTGGTGCGCCTGCGCGGCACCGTCCACGTCGAACACTCGATTGCACGACTTACGAGCGAAAAACTCTGGAAGTACGTCACCACGAAGCCCTTCGTGAACGCACTCGGCGCGCTGACCGGCAACCAGGCCATGCAGCAGGTCAAGGCCGGCCTTGATGCGATCTACCTGTCGGGCTGGCAGGTGGCGGGCGACGCGAACCTGGCCGGACAGATGTATCCGGACCAGTCGCTGTATCCGGCCGATTCGGTGCCGGCAGTCGTCAAGCGCATCAACAGCACGCTCAGGCGCGCCGATGAACTGCACCACGCCGAGGGCGACGACTCGATCGACTGGTTCAAGCCGATCGTCGCCGACGCCGAAGCCGGGTTCGGCGGCGTGCTGAACGCCTTCGAGCTGATGAAGCAGATGATCGAGGCGGGTGCCGCGGGTGTGCACTTCGAGGACCAGCTGTCCTCGGCAAAGAAGTGCGGCCACATGGGCGGCAAGGTGCTCGTGCCGACGCAGGAGGCGATCAACAAGCTGGTTGCGGCGCGCCTCGCGGCCGACGTCTGCGACGTGCCGACCGTACTGATCGCGCGCACCGATGCCGAGTCGGCGAACCTGCTGACTTCCGATATCGACGAGCGCGATGCACCGTTCATTGAATCGCGCGAGCGCACCAGCGAAGGCTTCTTCCGCGTCAAGGCCGGCCTCGGGCAGGCGGTGGCACGCGGCCTCGCGTACGCGCCCTATGCGGACATGATCTGGTGCGAGACGGGCCACCCCGACCTCGAGGAAGCGAAGACCTTCGCCGAGGGCATCCATCGGCAGTTTCCGGGCAAGCTGCTCGCGTACAACTGCTCACCGTCCTTCAACTGGAAGAAGAAGCTCGACGACGCGACGATCGGCAAATTCCAGCGCGAGCTCGGCGCCATGGGTTACAAGTTCCAGTTCATCACGCTCGCGGGCTTCCATGCGCTCAACTACTCGATGTTCCAGCTGGCCAAGGGCTATCGCGAAAGCCAGATGACGGCCTACGTACGGCTGCAGCAGGAGGAGTTCGCCGCGGAGTCGCTCGGCTACACGGCGACCAAGCACCAGCGCGAGGTCGGCGCCGGCTACTTCGACGAGGTCACCCAGGCGGTCACCGGCGGGCAGTCCTCGGTCACTGCGATGACCGGATCGACCGAGGAGCAGCAGTTCAGGAGCGCCTGACGCGAATACGCCGCCGTGCTGGTAAAATTCCTTGATGAAGTACGACCACATCAAGGTTCCAGCCGGCGGTGAACGAATCACCGTCAATCCCGACGCGACGATCAATGTGCCGGAGCGCCCGATCATCGCGTACATCGAGGGCGACGGCATCGGCATCGACGTCACGCCCGCGATGCTGGCGGTGGTGGAGGCCGCGGTAGAGAAGGCCTACCGCGGCCGGCGCCGCATCGCGTGGATGGAAATCTACGCGGGCGAGAAGGCCAACCGCATCTACGGCAGCTGGTTTCCCGACGAGACCCTGCACGCGCTGCGCGAATACGTCGTGTCGATCAAGGGACCGCTGGCGACCCCGGTGGGCGGCGGCATCCGTTCGCTCAACGTGGCGATGCGCCAGCATCTCGACCTCTACGCCTGCGTGCGCCCGATCCGCTATTTCCCGGGTGTCGCGAGCCCGATGCAGGACGCGAGCCTCACCGACATGGTGGTCTTCCGCGAGAACACCGAGGACATCTACGCCGGCATCGAATACCCGGCGGGCTCGCAGGAAGTGCAGAAGCTGATCCACTATCTGCAGACCGAGCTGCGCGCGACCGGCATCCGCTTCCCGGCGAGCTCTGGCATCGGCATCAAGCCGGTATCGAAGGAAGGCAGCCAGCGCCTGGTGCGCAAGGCGATCCAGTACGCGGTGGAACACGACCGCGTCTCGGTGACCCTGGTGCACAAGGGCAACATCATGAAGTACACCGAGGGTGCGTTCCGCAACTGGGGCTACCAGTTGGCAAAGGACGAATTCGGTGCCACGGAGATCGGCGACGGTCCGTGGCTCAGCTTCAGGAATCCGCTCACCGGCACCGACATCGTGGTGAAGGACGTTATCGCCGACAACTTCCTGCAGCAGGTGCTGCTGCGACCCGAGGAATATGACGTCATCGCCACGCTCAACCTGAACGGCGACTACATTTCGGATGCGCTCGCCGCGCAGGTCGGCGGCATCGGCATCGCTCCGGGCGCCAATATCGGTGACGGCCTCGCGGTCTTCGAAGCGACACACGGCACGGCCCCGGGCTTTGCCGGCAAGGATCGCGTCAACCCGGGCTCGCTGATCCTCTCGGCGGAAATGATGCTGCGCTACCTCAAGTGGAACGAGGCGGCCGACCTCATCGTCAAGGGGGTCGCGAACACCATCGCCGCCAAGGAACTCACCTACGACCTCGCTCGCCTCCGCGAGGCGATCCGCGCACCGAAGCGCGACATCGCCGCGCGCCGCAATGTGGAGGAGGACATCCAGCGGCTGATTCCCGGCGCCAGGCTGATGAGCTGCTCCGGATTCGCGCAGGCGATCATCCGTCACATGGACGACTGAGCGCGGCCGTGCCTGACGCCGCCGCGTGCTTCGACGCCCAGTGCAGCCGCTGTCCGCGACTCGTCGCGTATCGCAACGAATCGCGCTACCGCTACCCCGAGTACCACAGTGCGCCGGTGCCGGCTTTCGGTGACGCCGATCCGCGGCTGCTGATCGTCGGTCTCGCCCCCGGTCTGCACGGGGCGAATCGCACCGGCCGGCCGTTCACCGGTGACCATGCCGGCCTGCTGCTGTACGAGACGCTGCACGCGCTCGGCCTCGGTTCACAGCCGCAGTCGGTGGCGGCGGACGATCCGCTGCAGCTCTTCGAGGTGCGCATCACCAACGCCGTGAAGTGCGTGCCGCCCGAGAACAAGCCGACACCCGCCGAGACGCGCAACTGCCTCGGGTACCTGGACGCAGAACTTGCGGCACTCGCCAGGGTGCGCGCCGTGCTCGCGCTCGGGCGCATCGCTCACGACGCGGTGCTCGCCGCGCTCGGCATCAAACGCGCGGCATTCACATTCGCGCACGGTGCCGAGCATGCGCTGCCGGGCGGTCGCTGGCTCATCGACTCCTTCCACTGCAGCCGCTACAACACCCAGACCCGGCGCCTGACCGCAGCGATGTTCCATACCGTGCTCGCGCGCGCAGCCACGCTGTCCGGACTGTCAGTGCCGGGGCCATGAGCGGGGAGTTCGATGCCCGCGCTTTCGTCGCAACGCTGCCGCGGCGGCCGGGTGTCTATCGCATGTACGGCGCCGACGGCGAGCTTCTGTATGTCGGCAAGGCGCAGCGGCTGCGCGATCGGGTCGGGAGCTACTTCGGCCCGCGCGCCCTGGCGCCGAAGGTCGCCGCGCTCGTCGGCCAGGTGGCCCGCGTCGAGGTCACGATCACCCGGTCGGATACCGAGGCGCTGCTGCTCGAGTACAACCTGATCAAGGAACATCGGCCGCGCTACAACGTCCTGCTGCGCGACGACAAGAGCTTCCCGTACATCCTGCTGCGCACGAATCATGAGTTTCCGCGATTCATGTCATATCGCGGACCGCGACATCGCGACGGGCGCTATTTCGGGCCGTTTCCGAGCGCGGCGGCGGTCAACCAGACGCTGGCCCAGATCCAGAAGCTCTTCCGCATCCGCAACTGTCGCGACAGCTTCTTCGCCCATCGCAGCCGCCCCTGCCTGCAGTACCAGATCGGGCGCTGCACGGCGCCCTGTGTCGGCTTCATCACGCGCGAGGACTACGCGCGCGACGTGGCCGCCGCCGTGGATCTGCTCGACGGTCGGGGAGGCGAGGTGGAGCGCCAGCTCACGACGCGCATGGAGGCGGCCGCCGCGACG
>Ga0116143_10004091_pt1 | contig 14126 bp, 12 predicted proteins | sample AD_UKC034_MetaG_FD_89745 | JGI IMG/M metagenome (GOLD analysis project Ga0116143, IMG submission 89745) | Active sludge microbial communities of municipal wastewater-treating anaerobic digesters from USA - AD_UKC034_MetaG | ecosystem: Engineered > Bioreactor > Anaerobic > Digestate | place: USA...
AGAACTGCTTCAGTAAATGAATCAGATCTAAACCAGGGTGATGGCAAGAAAAACAAACTCCGTGGACTTTTCCGGAAAGTAACACGGACCTTTGAAAAAAGAACTAATATTGACCCGACCGACGATGATGACCGGTTATTAGTGGGCGGGTTAGCCATCAGGCTGAAATAACCTAATTACAAATTTTTAAAAAGAAAGAATATGAAAAGGATTTTTACCCTATGTGCAGCGCTATGTATAGCCGCAATCAGTTTTTCCCAGACAGACACTACTGCTAATCCCAAACCGGCTCCGCAGGATGACACCATCCGTATCGGTGGCATGGTTATTATCCGTAAGGCCGGCAGCAAAGACAAAGAGGTAATCCGTGACCGGGAATACAAAATGCGGAACCGCCGTGGCGACAAGCCTTCTAATCTGAGCACCAACTGGTGGATACTCGATCTTGGTTTTTCCAATTACGTTGATAATTCCAATTACACCACAGCGGCATTAAGTGGTTTTGTAGCACCGGGCATTGGTGAAGACCAGTTGAAGCTGAGGGCCGGTAAGTCAAGAAATGTAAACCTCTGGTTCTTTATGCAACGATTGAATATAGTCAAACATGTACTGAACCTGAAGTATGGTATGGGACTGGAGCTAAACAATTATCATTTTGAAACAAATAATATTGTTTTCACCAAGAACCCCACCAATATTTCGCTGGGTAGCACTGATTTCAAAAAAGTAAAACTGGCTGCCGATTACCTGACAGTGCCCATGATGCTGAACATCAATTTTACGCCTAAAAGAAAAAACGGATTTGGTATCAGTGGCGGTGTAAGCGCCGGGTATTTATATTCTGCCCGTTACAAAACAAAAGAAGATGGTGATATTGAAAAAGTGAAAAGTGATTTTGACCTGGAACGTTTTAAACTATCCTATATCGGGGAATTATCACTCGGACCTGTAAAACTTTACGGCAGCTATGCGATGAAGAATATGTGGGAAAAAGGATTGGATATGACTCCGTATACACTGGGCTTCCGGTTTAGCAACTGGTAAATAAACAGTTTCTCATATTCATACATGAAACCGGTCCTGTTTTCAGGACTGGTTTTTTATTGTAAAAAGGAAAGATTACAGGGAAAAAATCCCCGTATCTTTTCTAAACACTCCGTTAAAACATATCCACACTTAATAATAAAATTTTATGGCATTGCGTTTGAGTGATTGGACGGACACTTTTACGAATAATGCCATGAATAAATGCGGCTCCCACCTTAGCTGCAGATTAGATCTGGCCTTACCGAAAACACTACATGGACATGAAAAACTTCTTCATTCTTACTACTGTTTTTTTAGGGAGCAGTTTGCTGGCTTCGGATTTTCATGCCAAAAAAAGGGCCACCCTCAACAAACGCTTTGATGGCAGCACAGCTTCCAAAGGTCCCGTAGGGAATATTTCCATTATAATAGACAAATCTGACTACGAACTGAATGTATATGATGATAAAGGCTGGTATGCCACCTACCCTGTAGTGTTTGGCAACAGCAGCCTGGCCGATAAAAAAATGGAAGGCGATAAGAACACACCCGAGGGAACTTTCCGCATAACCAGCAAGCGGGTACATGAAAAATGGAGCCGCTTCCTCGCCATTGATTATCCCACCGCCGCTGACAGGGAGAAGTTCAACCAGCGCAAACAGAGAGGAGAGATTCCTGCCAATGCCCGTATTGGCGGGGGCATAGGCATTCACGGTACATGGCCGCATGAAGATTTTATGATAGACAGGTATAAGAACTGGACCCTTGGCTGTATCTCAATGAAAAATGAAGATGTAAAAGAATTATACGGATTTACGGATTCCGGCACCACCGTTACCATCAGAAAATAAATAGAATACCTGTTATTGCCCGTTGAGGAATTTTCCCACTTCTGTCTGCCATTTCACAGGGTCATGTTGCAGCAACGATTCATGACCGGCATTTTCATACCCGACCAGTTTTTTTTGGTTCGAAAAGATCGAGGTGTACACTTCATCAATTTCACTTTTTAAAACATAACTGTCTTTAGCTCCATACTGCACCAGTGCCGGACAGCTTATGGCTTTTGCATATCTCTTTGTCCGGTGTTTATATCCATTAAATCCTCTTTCTATTCCTATCCAGCCGGTAACTAAAAAAGCAAAAGGCTGTTGCGGAAACCCAAGTACTCTTGCTCTTGCTTTCAGGTGAGATTGCAGGGAAGAAAAGGGAAGTTCAAGTATCACTCCTGCTGGTTGTATGGGATAATCATGTAACGCTTTTGCAATAACAACCGCACCCATGGAAATACCCCATAGAAAAATTCTTTTTTCTCCTTTTGCTTTTATATAGTCATACGCCAGCTTTACTTCCTCGGTTTCCCTGACTCCCATGGTGGTGGTGACACCATCACTTTTTCCATGTGCCCGCAAGTCGATCAGCATAATATTATATCCCTGGTAGCGGAATTCATTGGCCTCCGACAATAGCTGGCCTTTATTGGACATTACTCCATGAAAAAGTAACACTGTTCCTTTTGCTACAGAATCAGTCCTGGCATACCATGCTTTTATTGAAATACCATTAGCTGTAGTCAAGTCTACCGTATCGTATACAAATGCCGGTTGCTCTGTAAGCTGTGACTTAGGCAGCTTAGGCCCGGTAAAGAGTTTCCATGTTTTTGTAAAAATATTTCCGGAAGGAGAACTATTGTAGAGTGAGGGGTCGTTATAAAAATGGGTGAGCCGGTACGCATAAAAAGCAGCGCTTATATTAATCAGGATAAACTGAACAAGAATAACCCAGAAAATCCAACGAAGTAAAGAAGGCATTTTTCGCCTGGTCTTTTTTTCTTCCATAAGATATTATTCAACCACGCCGTGGTTATCGCCAAAAGTAATTTTTACAATGCATACAAGCTACTATTTGGCAGTTTTTTCTGACTAACCTGTGAATAATATTCTTATTATAAAAAATAAGAGATGCTGTTTTGTGCTTTTCTTTGCACTGCTTTTGCCTCACTAACGAACCCCGAAAAACCTTTTAAAGCAGCCCATCCGTGCTGCTTTAATTATCTCAGATCTTCCCTTTTTTTATTTCTTCCACTACTCCGGGATCAAGTAATGTAGTAGTATCTCCGAGATTTTCTGTTTCTCCTTCGGCGATCTTTCTTAGGATACGCCGCATAATTTTTCCGCTTCTTGTTTTAGGAAGTCCTGGTACAAATTGTATCTTATCCGGTTTGGCAATAGGCCCAATGACACGGGTAACAGTTTGCAGGATATCCTGGCGGGTCATATTTTCATCTCCATGCATATGCTCATAGATAACAAAGGCATAAACCCCTTGTCCTTTTATATCATGCGGATAACCTACTACAGCACTTTCCACCACACCGGCATGCATATTAATAGCATTCTCTACTTCGGCAGTACCAAGCCGGTGACCACTTACATTTAATACATCATCTACCCGGCCGGTAATGCGATAATTACCTTTTTCATCTTTCAATGCACCGTCACCGGTGAAATATAAATTCTCATACGTAGCAAAATAATTAGTACGGCAGCGTTCATGATCACCATAGGTGGTTCTTAATATACCGGGCCAAGGTGCTTTGATACACAAATTCCCCTTTTGCAGACCCTGCTCATCTTTTTCTGTTACTTCTTTCCCGTTTTCATCTACCAGCAATGGCTGCACACCCGGCATAGGTAAAGTAGCCCAGCTTGGTTTGGCCGGAGTTATCCCTGCCATATTTGATATCAGGCAGGCACCTGTTTCCGTTTGCCACCAGGTATCCACTACCGGGCATTTCTTTTTTCCAATATTATCATTATACCAATGCCATGCCTCTTCATTTATAGGCTCACCAACTGTACCGAGTATTTTTAAAGAAGACAGGTCTTTTCCCCTGAGCGGTTCCAGGCCAAAGCCCATGAGACTACGGATAGCTGTTGGTGCCGTATAGAGAATATTGACCTTGTGCCTGTCAACAATATCCCAGAAACGTCCGGCATCAGGCCAGGTAGGGATACCTTCAAACATTACTGAAGTAGCACCAGCACTTAACGGACCATACAAAATATAACTATGGCCTGTAATCCAACCAATATCTGCCGTGCAGAAATGAATATCACCAGGTTTATACTGAAATACATTGACAAAAGTGTAATTCGTCCAGAGCATATAACCTGCGCAACTGTGTACTACCCCTTTGGGCTTACCTGTGCTGCCGGAAGTATATAAAATGAATAAGGGATCCTCTGCATCCATTTCCTCTGCCGGGAAGGACGCCTTCCCTTCTTTTTCTACCTGGGCTTCTGCATGCTCCATTTCATCCTCCCACCATACATCTCTGCCTTTGATCATAGAAACAGGAGTTCTTGTTCTCGTATAAACAATTACCTTTTTTACTGTTCTATTTCCGATCAAAGCATCATCGATCACACTTTTCAGAGGAATATCTTTATTGCCCCGGTACGCCCCATCACAGGTAACAATATACTCTGCATTGGCATCATATAACCTGTCAGCAATGCTTTGTGCAGAGAACCCTCCAAAGATGACACTATGGATAGCACCAATTCTTGCACAACCCAGCACTGCATAAGCCAGTTCGGGCACCATCCCCATATAGATACAAACTCTGTCACCCTTTTTTACACCATTATTCTTTAACACTTGTGCAAACTGGCAAACTCTTTTATGCAACCGGTTATATGTTACCACCCTCACCCTATCCTCCGGGTTATTAGGTTCCCAGATGATGGCAGGTTTATCACCTAATGCGGAGAGGTGACGGTCAATGCAATTTTCTGTGATATTCAGTTTAGCCCCTTTGAACCATTCTACTTTTGGCTCTTTAAAATTCCACTCTAATACTTTATTCCATTTCTTTTTCCATTGAAAATGATCTGCAACTGAGGACCAGAACCCTTCGGGATCCTCTATACTTTTTTCGTACGCTTCGTGATACTGTTCTAATGATTTTATCTGGTAGGGATATGACATGACCGGCAAGTATTTAAATAATATTACTGCTAATGCGGGATAAATTTACAGAATGACGGGCAAATCAGGACGAATCACCGGGAACGATTCCGGTTAAATTGTTTCTTACATTTTTTATTAATACTTATCTTACCCGGATGAAACCAACGACGATCCGGAGTGTCATCGCTGCCTCTTCTGTAGGAACCATGATTGAATGGTACGATTTCTACATCTTTGGTATGCTTGCCAAAACGATTTCTACTCAATTCTTTCCGGAAGGAAATGCCACAGCAGCTTTGCTTAGTACACTGGCGATCTTTGCAGCAGGATTTATTGTTCGCCCTTTTGGCGCTTTGGTATTTGGCAGACTCGGCGACCTGATCGGCAGAAAGTATACCTTTCTTCTTACTCTTGTTTTAATGGGTGGTTCTACTTTTTTAATCGGATTGGTTCCCGGCTATAAAACAATTGGTATAGCAGCTCCTTTACTGGTATTGTTACTAAGATTAATCCAGGGTCTTGCTCTTGGCGGCGAATATGGCGGTGCCGCTACTTATGTAGCAGAGCATGCCCCGGCAAACAAAAGAGGTTTTTATACCAGTTGGATACAAACAACAGCTACACTGGGATTATTTGTAGCGCTGGGGGTTATCATGCTGGTGAAACTGAATATGCCTGACTCATCATTCAATGCAGAATGGGGTGGATGGCGCTACCCATTCTGGATATCTATATTACTGGTGGCAGTTTCCGTCTATATCCGGTTAAAAATGTCAGAGTCTCCGCTATTTTCTAAATTAAAAGAGGAAGGAAAGACATCAGTTAATCCATTAAAAGAAAGTTTTAGCCATAAAGCCAATTTCAAAATGGTATTGATGGCTTTGTTTGGTGCAGTGATGGGACAGGGAGTAGTTTGGTATACCGGGCAGTTCTATGCACAGAATTTTTTAGAAACAAAATGCAATATTGAATTTGAACAAAGCCGGACCATCATGCTTTGGGCTATTGCTTTTGCTACGCCTTTCTTTGTATTCTGGGGCTGGCTGAGTGACAAGATCGGGAGGAAATGGATTATGATGGCGGGGATGGCGTTAGCGATATTTACTTACCGTCCAATTTTCAATATTTTTCTGGACGACACAAAACCTGGTCCACCCGCAAGTGGATTGGTCAGCGCAACGCCAATCATTTTCGGACCTTCCAAAAAGGAGATCATGAAGAATGGTGATAGCCTGATTACATACATCCATCGCAATATCAAACATCGTAGTCTGACGTTTGATCAGATGTGGACCGACACCATTTTTGCAAAACCCATGAAGGCTATGCCGGATGAAAAGAGTTCAGCTATAGATGGCATGGTATTTTCCAGAATGAGCCAAATAAAAGACATCAATATTAGGCTTGACCGGAGTTTATATTGGAAATTCATTGGACTTGTCTTCCTTTTGATCTTATATGTAACCATGGTCTATGGACCTATAGCAGCATTTCTGGTGGAAATGTTCCCCACTAAGATCCGTTATACTTCCATGAGCCTTCCTTATCATATCGGCAATGGTGTATTTGGAGGACTGGTTCCCTTTATTGGATTATTACTTACCACTTCCTTTCCTTCTGATCCTTTAGTGGGATTGTGGTACCCGATTGGTGTGGCAGCACTATGCCTGCTAATTGGTACAGTATACCTGAGAAATAAAATTGATGAAAACGTAGAAGATTAAAACTATTTGTATGAACAGTATAAAAAGAGCACTGGGAATTGTCTGGCTGATACTGGCCCCCGCTGTTATTTATTTCCTGGTGGACAGGGCCATTGTTCATATTGATCCTGCTGGCAAAAAGGATATTAATAACCCGGTGATCTGGATCATTATCATTGGCATTTTCACACCCATTGCTATAGGGCTGATGATCTTTGGCTGGTATGCTATTAAAGGAGAATATGATCACCTGCCCGAATCATCAGAAGAACTCTCCTGAGCTACTTTATTATATTTTATACTCTTCAGCACAAGCAATCCCCCGGCGGCAGCCAGGAATGAAGCACAGAGTATAGCAATCTTTGAGTTCACGACTGTTGCTTCATCAGTAAAGGCCAGTAGTGTAATAAATATGGACATAGTAAAACCGATACCCGCCAGCATGCCGGCGCCAGTAATCTGTTTCCAGGAAACTGAATGCGGCAGATGACCGATTTTTGTTTTAACAGCCAGCCATGCAAAACTGATAATACCAAGTGGTTTCCCAATAACAAGCCCCGTCATAATGCCCAGGCTGTTCAAAGAAAGCAGGGTATTATAAAAACCTGGTGAAAGTTTTATACCTGTATTTGCCAGTGCGAATAACGGTACAATAATAAAGGCAACCGGGTAATGCAGATGATGCTGTAACTTATAAGAAGGCGAATCTTCTCCACCTTTACCAAAAGGTATGGCAAATGCCAGTAACACTCCGCTGATAGTAGCATGTACACCCGACTGCAGCATAAAATACCACATGACAATACCTGGGAGCAAAAATAAAAATAGGTTTTTCACTCCTGCTTTACCCATTATAAACAGTCCCGCAAAAATACCAAAGGCAAGAAGCAGGTTAACAAAAGAGACATCATCTGTATAAAAGATAGCGATAATAATAATTGCTCCCAGGTCATCTATTATAGCGAGAGCTGTGAGAAATATTTTTAATGCTACCGGCACTGATTTACCGGCCAGCGAAAGTATACCCAAAGCAAATGCAATATCAGTTGCCATAGGAATACCAAATCCGGAAGCCGTAGCAGTACCCATATTGAAGATTGCATGAACGATGGCCGGTACCAGCATTCCGCCAACCGCAGCGAATACCGGTAACACTGCATTTTTGAACCCGGATAATTCACCAACATAAATTTCTCTTTCTATTTCCAGCCCTACCAACAGAAAGAAGACAGCCATTAAGGCGTCATTGATCCAGTGAACAACACTGAGTCCGCCAATTTTAGTATGCCAGAATTGCCCATAGCTTTCTCCCCAGGAAGAATTGGCAATAAAAATTGAGAGCAATGTGCATACAATTAAAATAATACCAGACGCCTTTTCACTGTTAAAAAACTCGGTGAAAAGACGACTTACATATGACTGGGCACCTCTCATTCCTTTATATAAAGTACAATATACACAGTAATTACTTTGATTTTACCACCTTTATCTATACCATAAGTACTCATTATAACAGGATAACCTGTTATCTGTAAACAGGTTATAAAATTTTACAATTTTTAAACAATCTGAACTTGTCATTGTTATTGTAGTTAATAATTTTGCGCCTGCAATGAGAAAAATAGCAGTCATATTATTCCTTGTATTTGCTGCCGTGCAGGTGGCACCTGCTGTTTGTTCGTTTTTCTCACCCGCCACCAGTGTATTTATGGTAGATGAGGAAAAGGGGGAAGACAAAAACGAATCTGAAAAAAAGTCAAAAAAGGATTATGCTGCATTTGCCAGCTATACAACTGAATTTTCTCACAAATTAAATACGGCTTTCCTTCTGGCAGAAAAAATACAGCCCTCCCCCTGTCTTGAAAAGCTTACACCTCCCCCCAATTTTTGTTAATCATCACTGCTTCCTGTGTATTTAAACGATTATGCCCTGCATAATCCTTTATTCCTGTTACTGATTAATAAAAAATCTCTTATGCCGACTGTTAATAGCCCGGTTCGCAGGATATTAAACCTGCTTAAACTGGAACAAAACGAAATCACTGCTATCTATTTCTATGCCATCCTGAATGGACTTATCCAGCTTTCACTTCCCGTGGGTGTGCAAGCTATCATCGGGTATGTACTTGGCGCCTCCATGCGGGCTTCGCTGGTGGTACTCATTATCCTTGTTGTATTGGGTGTATTGATTGCAGGTATCATGCAGATCAACCAGATGAAAATTATTGAGAAGATCCAGCAAAAATTGTTCGTCCGTTACTCCTTTGCCTTTGCGGAGCATATACCCAGCCTGGATTTAAAAAAGAATGATTCCATTTACCTGCCTGAACTGGTGAACCGTTTTTTTGATGTGCCACTACTGCAAAAGAGCTTATCGAAAATCCTGCTGGAAATTCCTACTGCTGTTATCCAGATATTATTTGGCCTTTTGTTACTGTCTTTTTATCACCCTGCGTTCATCCTGTTCGGGGTTATTCTTGTTACCATTCTGTTCCTGATCCTTAAGTATACCGGGGGAAAAGGATTAGAAACAAGCCTTCAGAAAAGTAAGCATAAGTACAAGGTGGCCGCATGGCTGGAAGAAACAGCAAGGGTTATCAAATCCATTAAACTGGGAAAAAGCAATGATCTCCATCTGCAAAAAGCAGATACGGAGATCAGCAATTACCTGGTAGCCCGCAACAATCACTTTAAAGTTCTGCTGTTCCAGTTCAATGTACTGGTGATCTTTAAAACAGTTATCACAGCTGCTATGCTGATCGTTGGAACCTTACTGATGGTAAACCAGCAATTAACCGTTGGGCAGTTCATTGCTGCTGAAATTGTAATACTGCTGGTGTTAAACTCAGTTGAAAAACTGATCATCAACCTTGGCAGTGTATACGATACGCTGACTGCTGTAGAAAAAGCTTCTGAGATCACAGACCGGCCGGTAGAAAAAGGAGGAACTGTTAACCTGCAGGCGGAGAATAAGGGAGTGAAGTTTGAAATGAAGGATGTCAGCTTCAGTTATAACGATGAAACAGATATTCTGAGAAACATATCACTTACCATTCTTCCCAATGAAAAAATCTGTATACAGGGAAAAGACAGTTCCGGTAAATCAACCCTGCTTAAACTCATGACAGGCTCCTACACTGATTTTAGGGGGTCCATTATGATTGATGATGTTCCGATAGGTAATTATAACCTTGACTCATTGCGGGCACAAACCGGTGTATTGTTAAACCAGCAAGACATCTTCCAGGGAACATTATGGGAAAATATTTCCTTAGGCAATCCTGCCATAAGCATGGAAGCCGTGAAAGAATATGCTGCCAAAGCCGGGCTGAATGATTTTGTGGCTACTCTGAAATACGGTTATGATACCCAGCTGGACCCAACCGGTAAGCGGTTACCCCGAAATGTGGTGCACCGTATCCTGCTGGTACGGGCACTGGTAAATAAACCGAGATTATTGCTTCTCGAAGAGCCCTGGATGAATTTCAGCAACGGTCATCGAAAACAAATTGTACAACTGCTGAACGAATTAGAAAATACAACATTGGTGGTGGTAACAAATGATGAGGAGTTTGCCCGGCACTGCAGCAGGGTCATAATGATTAATGAAAATGGAAGCATCAACAACTAAAAACAACAACATGAACAAGCTAAAATCATATTCCCTGATTTATCAGTACAACAAAAAGAGTAAGGTGAGGTTATGGTTTTATATCTGCCTTGCTGTGTTTATCATCTTTCTTTTTCTCCCATGGACACAAAACATCCGGGCAAGGGGTGCCGTAACTACCCTGTATCAGGACCAGCGGCCGCAACAGGTAAACACCATTATCGGTGGCCGGGTGATGAAATGGTTTATCAAAGAAGGAGATTATGTAAATGCCGGTGATACACTGGTTCAGTTATCAGAGGTAAAGACAGACTATCTTGATCCCGACCTGCTGCAACGAACGCAGGAACAATTAGCTGGTAAACAATTATCTGTCGAGTATTATAAAGATAAAGTTGGGGTAACCGGTCAGCAAATCAATGCCATCAACAATGGTTTACAGTTGAAGCTGAGCCAGCTAATGAATAAACTAAATCAGCTACAGTTAAAAGTTCAGGCCGACAGCGCAGAAGCTGCTGCCGCCCTGAATGATTTCAACATTGCTACTATACAATTTAGCCGGCAAAAAGCCATGTATGACAGTGGCCTGGTTTCATTGACACAATTAGAACAACGGAACCAGGTTTATCAAAATGCATTGGCCAAAAAAATCAGTGCGGAAAATAAACTGGCCAATAGCAAGCAGGATTTAACAATAACAAGAATTGAAATGAATGCCCAGCAACAGGAAAACATTGAAAAAGTAACAAAGGCACAAGGAGAGCAATTTCAATCACTCACCCAAATTGCCAGCGGCCAGGCTGATATTGCAAAACTGGAAAACCAGTTTGCCAGCTACTCTATCCGCAATGGCATGTACTACGTAATTGCGACACAAAGCGGGCAGGTGGTAAAGGCACAAAAAGCAGGCATCGGCGAGTTTGTAAAAGAGGGTGATATGATTGCAGAGATTGTACCCGATAAAATACAATATGCAGTAGAGTTATTTGTACGGCCGTTGGATTTGCCACTGCTGGCTTCAGGGCAAAAAGTCCGTTTCATGTTTGATGGTTTTCCGGCCATTGTATTCAGTGGCTGGCCGGATGCTTCTTCCGGAACTTTTGGCGGCGAAATAGTAGCCATTGAAAGCAATGTAAGTGTGAACGGAAAATTCAGGGTACTGGTGAAAGAAGACCCAAAAGACAAACCCTGGCCCAAACAATTAAAAATAGGTGCCGGCGCCCAGGGCATCGCCTTGTTGAAAGATGTGCCGGTATGGTATGAGTTGTGGCGGAATATCAATGGCTTTCCGCCTGACTATTACAAACTATCTGCTGATATGAAACAAAAAAACAAAAATTAAAATGATAAGATATTTGGTAACAGTTTACCTGGTAATGGCTTCATTCAGCCTTTCCGGGCAGGATAGTGTAAAAACATTATCAGCCAGCCAGGTTATGCAGTTAGTAAAGCAATACCACCCGGTGGCAAAACAAGCAGCTATACTTATTGAAAAAGCTAAAGCAGATATTACAATTGCAAGAGGGGGTTTTGATCCGTTATTCTATAACAGCAATGCCCAGAAAACCTTTGATGGTACAGACTATTATCAATACAACCGGCCGGAATTATCTGTGCCTACCTGGTTTGGTATTGAAGTGGTTGCAGGTCTGGAAAACCTGAGCGGCAGCAGGACAGATCCTACTGAAACAATTGGTGAGACCAGTTATTTTGGCGTAAGTGTTCCCCTTGCCAAAAACCTGCTGATAGATAAGCGAAGAGCTGTCTTGCAAACGGCAAAAATATTCAGACAGGCATCAGAAGTGGAGAGAAAAAATATAATCAATAACCTGCTGCTGGATGCCATGAAGAGTTATTGGTACTGGATGCAGCATTACCAGGTATATAAAATTTTGAATGATGCAGTGCAAATAAATGAGAAACGCTTTGAATTGGTTAAGACAGGTTTCCGCTTAGGTGATCGACCTGCCATCGATACGACCGAAGCACTAACCCAACTACAGAATTTCCAGGTAATGCGGGAAAATGCCTGGATGCAGTTTCAAAATGCCGGGCTGGAGTTATCGGTGTTCCTTTGGACAACAGATGACAAGTCGTTTGTACTGCCCGCTGATGTTGTTCCCGCTGATGAAGATAAATTATTAACCATTACAAGCGCAGACCTTCCCGTTTTAAATGAGTTGCTGGAAGCTACAGTAAAAAATCACCCTGAATTGTTAATGTATAATTTTAAACTGGATGCCCTAAATGTGGAAAAAAAGCTAAAGTTTCAGCAATTATTACCAACGTTAAATTTTCGCTACAACCAACTGGGTAAAGGATATGATGTACTAAAAACAGCCACCGGCCCTTTGTTTGAAAATAATTATCAGTACGGCCTTAGTTTCGGTATACCTCTCCGTCTTTCAGAAGGCCGGGGTGAGTATCGGAAAGCAAAACTGAAAATAGCAGAAACAAAACTTGATCAAAACCTGAAGCAATTGCAGGTTCAAACCAAAGTAAAAAGTTACTTCAATGAACTTGTGGCATTGAAAAACCAGTTAGCAGTTCAGGAGAAAGCTTACAGAAACTACCTTGCCTTGCAGCGGGCCGAAGAAACAAGGTTCCAGGTTGGTGAAAGTTCTTTATTCCTGGTCAATACCAGGGAAAACAAGGTACTGGAAGCATTGCAAAAACTACAAGAGCTTAGAACAAAATACCTGGTCACTGTTAATGCATTACAGTGGGCGGCAGGTTTATTAGTAAATTAGAATAAATATCATACAATGGATTACCAGCTCATCATTTCTCTGGTTACATTAATTGCTCTTGAAGTAGTACTGGGCATTGATAACATTATTTTCATCTCCATCCTTGCCGGCAAGCTTCCCCCTGAACAACAGCGCAAGGCCCGGAACATGGGTATTTTGCTGGCCATGATCATGCGGCTGGCACTTCTGGCAGCCATTTCGGTTATTATGAAGCTGGATAATGACCTGTTTACCCTCGTTAATATTCCCTTTAGCGGTAAGGATCTGATACTGATATTGGGTGGCCTTTTCCTGATCTACAAAAGCACCAGAGAGATCTATCACAAAATGGAAGGTGAGCATGAAGACAAAGAAAAAAAAGTGGGTAAAGCAAGTTTTGCCAATATTATCGGGCAAATTCTTTTACTCGATATAGTATTCTCCGTTGATTCTATCATCACAGCAGTCGGGCTGGTTGATGAGATTTGGGTAATGTACACAGCTGTGGTAATTACTGTAATTATTATGCTGATCGCTGCCGGCCCGATCAGCAGCTTTGTCAACCGCCACCCTGCTTTTAAAATACTTGCCCTTAGTTTCCTGTTGCTAATCGGCTTTACACTCCTGGTAGAAGGATTTGATGTTCATGTGCCCAAAGGTTATGTATATTTTGCAATGGCCTTTGCATTACTGGTAGATATTATACAAATGAAAGTGGCAGGAAAGAAATCAAACCCTGTAAAACTAAATGAACATTACAGTAGGGGAAAAGATCAGCAGCCTGCTGTTCATGAAGAACGATAGGCTACCGGATGATAATTCTTGACATGCTGCCCCAAAAAAATCCGGGCATAAATTCGCAGTACAGCGAACTCCATGAAAACAAAACTCAGTGCAATAAAACTGATCAGGAGAATTTCTTGCTTGTGAATATGACTAAATAACAGGTCGATGCCGATAAATGTTGGCGTAAATGGGAACCCAATGAGACCAAGACAGGAAATCAGGAAGATAAAACCTAATACCGGATGTTCATAAGAATGTCCGTGAAAACGATTAAGATCAATATTATTTTCAACGTAT
>Ga0116143_10004092_pt1 | contig 14123 bp, 16 predicted proteins | sample AD_UKC034_MetaG_FD_89745 | JGI IMG/M metagenome (GOLD analysis project Ga0116143, IMG submission 89745) | Active sludge microbial communities of municipal wastewater-treating anaerobic digesters from USA - AD_UKC034_MetaG | ecosystem: Engineered > Bioreactor > Anaerobic > Digestate | place: USA...
GGCTATTCGTTTCTGAATCCTTCGCCGAATTTACGGGAAATGACCGTTCTTCAGATGCTGATAAAAAACCCTGCGCTCTCGCAAGAAACATTGGCGCGAAACGCCGGCGTCGTCCCCAGTATGGTGAACCGCTACCTCAAGGATTTCGAGGATGAAGGCTTGTTGATCAAAGAGGGAGAAAACCGCCGGAATATGCGCTATGTGTTGTCGGAAGACGGAAAATACCGACTCCAGTATTTGACCATCGCTTTTTTATCCGAAGTCGCCAAGCTGTATTCGGAATCCCGGGACATTTTCGGGGATGTCTTCGATTATTTGGAACAGGCCCATTACCGGCGGCTGGTGTTGTACGGCGCCGGGATCATCGGGGGAATCCTCGTCGACGCCCTTAAAACAGAAGGGTTCGAGATGGTCGGGTTTATCGACGATTCCTCGATCAAACAGCACGACACCTTCCGCGGTTTGCGCGTGTTTGCTCCGGAAGAGGCGCTTCAGATGGACTATGACGGGGTCATCGTCGCTTCCTTTCGCCATGCCAAAAAAATAACCGCCAAGGCCTCTTCCCTGCAACTGAAATCAATTCTAATCTTTAAAATAGCCGACGATGGGAAGGTTTCACTGGCTATCAGCGACCATCCTTCCCAGCCTCAGGCGTGAAAGAGGTGAACTATGCGCGTTCCATTGTTCGACTTAACCCGTCAGTATGAGGCGCTGCGAACGGAGATCATGTCAGCCGTCGATCGGGTGTTCTCTTCAGGACAATTGATCTTATCCGAGGAAGTTGCAGCCTTTGAGACCGAAATCGCCGCCCGTTTGGGCGCCGGAGAAGCCATCGGTGTCGCGAACGGTTCCGATGCGCTGTACATCGCGTTGAAAGCCATTCATATTCGCGAAGGCGACTACGTGATCACCACACCCTACACATTTTTCGCCACGGTTTCCGCGATCGTTAGAAACCGCGCGATTCCACTTTTCACCGATATCGACCCGATCACGATGAATATCGACCTGGATCAGGTTGAGCATCTTCTCCAGACACATCCCCAGCGGCATCGCATCAAGGCGTTTATACCGGTGCATCTCTTCGGCCAAACCTGTGACTTGGATCGATTAGCCTCCATCCGATCCGTCTACGGCCTTCGCGTAATCGAAGACATCGCCCAATCGATCGGATCGACCTGGATAGACAAGGCCGGGCGCGTCCGTCATTCCGGAACCGTCGGAGATCTCGGTACACTGTCTTTCTTTCCAACGAAAAACTTGGGCGCTTTCGGGGACGCGGGGATGATTCTTTCGTCAGACCCCGAGCTGGCGACGTTCTGCCGATCCTTTCGGGTACACGGGTCCAAAGAGCGCTACTTTCACGATGAAATCGGCGTAAACTCCCGTTTGGACGAGGTTCAGGCAGCGATCTTGCGGATTAAGAATCGTCGACTTGATGAATGGACGGAAAAACGAATCACAAACGCTGGTATCTACCATCGTCTCTTCTCAGATCAGAAAGAGTTATCCGGGCGCTTCGCCTATCCGCGAACCTATCGGGACCGACGGCATATCTTTCATCAATACGTGATCGTCTTACAAGAAGATAGACGAGAAGCGCTGAAGACGTTTCTCAACCAAAACGGAATCGGCACGTCGATCTACTATCCTTTACCTTTGCATCTTCAAAAGTGTTTCGCCTTTCTCGGCGGTCGACCGGGTGATTTCCCCGTCTCGGAACTGGCAGCCAAACGGTCGCTGGCCCTTCCGATGTTTCCGGAACTGACCGAAGAAGAAATTGGCTATGTGGCGGATCGAATGAACACCTTCTTCCGACAACACCCGGCTAACGACACATCAGACGAAAAGGAGTGATACGGGTGTCGGTTTCGAAAAACGCATCCATCCATTCGACAGTCGTTATCGGAGAAGGAGTGGTGATCGAAGAAGGAGCGACGATCGGAGAAAACTGCCGTATCGGTCATCACGTGGTCATTCACCGTGGGACGCAGATCGGAGAAAACGTGATCGTCGGGGATCAGACCGTTCTCGGGAAAGCGCCGTCCAAAGCGGCTATGAGCGCGGTTACCGTAGATAAAACCTTCGCACCCCTTCAGATAAAGAGCGGATGCGTCATCGGGGCGCTATGCGTTCTCTATTGCGGAACCGTTCTGGCAGATCAGGTCTTCGTCGGCGATTTGGCCTCGATCCGGGAAGAGGTGTCCATTGGTCAGCGGACGATCATCGGAAAAGGCGCCACGGTCGAAAATCGCACCGCGATCGGCGCGCGCTGCAAGATCGAAACGAACGCCTACATTACCGCTATCTCCCGGATCGAAGACGATTGCTTCATTGCCCCGGAAGTCACCTTCACGAACGATAATTTTTTAGGGCGGACCGAAGAGAGGAAAAAACGCTTTAGAGGGGTGACACTCAAGCGCGGCGCTCGTATCGGCGCGAACGCGACGGTGCTTCCGGGCTTGACGATAGGCGAGGATGCCCTGTTGGCGGCCGGAAGTGTGCTCACGAAAGATCTGCCGCCAGGCAAAATATTCTTGGGAGTTCCGGCGCGATACTTTGGAGATGTGCCCGAGGCGCAATGGCTTAGAAACCAAACATTTTTTATAGAAAAAGCGAAAGAAGGGGATGAGGGATGTTAATCGAAAAAGTCGAAGGACGAACAGCCGTGATTGGCGTGATCGGGTTAGGGTACGTGGGTCTTCCCCTGGCCGTCGAAAAGGCAAAAGCAGGGTTCACGGTTATCGGGTTTGATATTCAGGAACAACGGGTGAAAATGGTCAACGAGGGCCACAATTATATCGGGGACGTCGTGAACGAGGACCTGGAACAGTTGGCGAAAAGCGGGAAGTTGCAAGCGACGACAGACTTCGAAAGCCTTCGCGAGTGCGATGTCGTGGCGATTTGTGTGCCCACTCCGCTGGATGTCTTCAAACAACCGGATTTGTCTTATGTGATTCGTTCGACCGAAGAGATCGCCAAACGATTGCACAACGACATGCTGGTCGTATTGGAGTCGACGACCTATCCTGGAACGACCGAAGACGTGATGAAGCCGATTTTGGAAGAGACCGGCTTGGTATGCGGAAAAGACTTTTACTTAGCCTTCAGCCCGGAACGGGTGGATCCCGGCAATCTTCGCTTTAAGACCAAGAACACGCCGAAGATAGTCGGTGGTTACGGCGACCTCTCCACAAAAATCGCGAAATCCCTATACGAGAAAGTGCTCGATGCGTCGGTCTTTACCGTATCCAGTCCGAAGGAAGCGGAAATGGCGAAGGTTTTGGAAAATACCTTTCGCATCGTCAATATCGCGCTCATCAACGAGATGGCAATCGTTTCGGAGAGAATGGGAATCAATCTTTGGGAGGTTATCGACGCCGCAGCGACCAAACCCTTCGGGTTTATGCCCTTTTATCCGGGCCCCGGTGTCGGAGGACATTGCATTCCGATAGACCCTTTCTACCTGACTTATATTGCGCGAAAATACGACTATCATACGCGATTGATTGAAGCAGCCGGCGAAATCAACGACGCTATGCCCCAGTATGTCGTCGAAAGATTGATGAAGCTGTTGAACCTAGAACGGAAATGCTTGAACGGGGCAAAGATCATCATGCTGGGGATCGCCTATAAAGGGGACATAGACGATATGCGCGAATCGCCCGCCTTGAAAGTGCTCGAGCTTTTAGAAGGCGCGAAAGCGGAGGTAACCGTCATCGACCCGTATGTCACCGCTTTCAAATGGAAAGACGGCTTACGGAAAACCGACCCGCTCCAACGAGATCAGTTGGGCGAAGCCGATGCCGTGGTCATCACCACCGCCCACAAGAACGGTGTCGACTATCGGACGGTCTGTGAGGAAGCGCGTTTGGTTTTCGACACGAAAAATATCCTCAAAACGCTCGATGTGGACCGCTCGCGCGTTTTCGTTCTCTAAAGGGAGGATTGGGGATGAGAATCCAAGCTGCGTTGATCGGGTGCGGGCGTATCGGATCAAAAAAACACCTTGAGGCCTTTTTGGCAAACAGGGAATCGCTTGATCTGACAGCCGTCTGCGACCTGAAACGAGAACGCGCCGAACAGATCGCCGAAACTTATGCCGCTCGGACCGGCAAAAGACCGGCCGTCTTTACGGACTACCGGAAAGCATTGGACCGAGAGTTGGAAATGGTGACCATAGCAACCGAAAGCGGATATCACTATGCCATCGCGATGGACTGTCTGGAAAGAAAGGTTCACACGTTGGTAGAGAAACCGATGGCGCTCAGCGTTTCCGAGATGGACCAGATGATTCGGCGGGCGAAGGAGCATTTGGTCAAATTGGGCGTATGCTTCCAAAACCGTTTTAACCCTTCCGTTCAAGAGGTGGCGAAGAAGATGCGCGAAAAAGCCTTCGGACGCGTCTTCACGGCCACGGCGCGGATCCTGTGGAATCGCAATGAAGCCTACTACAAACAGGCTGATTGGCGGGGCACGTGGCGCCTTGACGGCGGCACGTTGATGAACCAATGCGCGCATAACATCGATCTGCTTCAATGGGTCCTGGGGGGGGAAATTGACGAGGTGACGGCGGTGATCCGAAACTATCACCATCCCTATCTCGAAGTCGAAGACTTTGGCGCCGCGCTGATCTCCTTTAAAAATGGGAGTGTCGGTATCCTGGAAGGGACTTCCAACGTGTACCCTCATAACTTGGAAGAAACGCTTTCGATATTCGGTGAAAACGGGACGGTCGTTTTAGGAGGATTGGCGGTCAACAAAATACAGACGTGGCAGTTCCCTGGAGAATCCAGCCATCCGTTCAGCGCTTTGCCCGATCCGGAAAGCGTCTATGGCTCCGGGCATATCCCGTTGTTTAAGGATTTTTACGAAGCGATCACGCAGGACCGAGATCCTTATATTACCGGGGAGGAAGGGAAAAAGGCAGTCGAGATTATCCTCGGGATCTACCAGTCTCATAAGGAAAAGCGGGCGATACCCTTCCCGCTGGGACCCTTTCGATCCACTGATATGGCAGGGGTTACGCTGTAGTTTTCGTACTTTCGTTTCAAAAAAAACGCCCGATCATATATCGGGCGTTTTTTGACAGTCAACGCGAAGCTTGATTTTAGTCTTCTCCTCTTTCTCCCATCTCGTGGTTGACCATCATGATTCCCTGGGGTTTGTCTCCAAACATTTTCAGCATTTGTACGTATTCGTCCACAGAAGCTTCCTCTTCCACTTGCTCCATCACGAACCAGTCGAGCATTACTTCGGCGGATTTATCCTTAACCTCTCGAGCCAGATCGACTAAGAAGTGAATTCGGCCGGTTACATGTTGCTCATGTTTAAAGGCCGCCTCCATTGCCGCGAGCGGACTATCCCACTCGACGGGCGGTTTTTCGATGGCTTCGAGAACGACTTTTCCCATTCTATCGATGATGAAATCGTAAAACTTTCGCGCGTGCTTTACCTCTTCTGACGCCTGGACGTCCATCCACTTGGCGAATCCTTTGAGATTGCTCGCGGCAAAGTAGGCCGCCATCGATTGATAAAGGTACGCAGAATAAAGCTCTTCGTTGATCTGTTTATTCAGTTCCATTTCCATTTTCGGATTTAACATCTTTATTCCTCCTTTTTTCTCTCTTTCTTTTTTATTAGACGGAAAAGGGTCTCAAAGTTATTCTTAAAGAACAAGAAAAATTATATATTTATTTAAGTTACACTTAAGATTCCATCGCCACCCTATCGATAAAGCTTTTCCGCTGATCAAGCGCCTGTTTTTTGAAAACTCTTGGGGCGTTTGTATTTGAGTTTTCTTTCTGATATAATGGAAGTGGTGTCAGGCGATCTTTGAAAAACCATTCGCGCATCCGAAAAACCATCGACCAAAAATACGTCACCTTATGAAGTGATAGCGGAAAGATTATATCACAATTTTTCTTATGAATTTCATTATGAGAACGAGGGAGGCTGATGGAGATGCTTTATAGAGTAGAAGTCAACGAAGAAGGCCGCGTCAAAACGTATACCATCGAGGCGAATAATCGAAAAGAGGCCAAGCTGAAAGTCAAGAAAGAGTTAAAGAAACCGGTAATAGGCGTGCAGTTGCTTGAAAAAGCCATATAGAAAAAAGGGTGGGAAACCACCCTTTTTTATTGGATCGTTTATCCTCCTGCCGCCTCTTAAGATGATTCGATCGGTGAAGAAAAAGCGGCACGATGACCCCTTGAGACAACCGATAACTTAAGCTCCGGAAATTTGTCGAATGCGAGCGAAATTTGGTACAATCACCTGTGAAAGATCCGAAAGAAGGAGCTGAAGCATGGAAGCTTTGATAGGGACAACCGTCCTTGTGGTTCATAGAGGTAAGCAAACCGTAGTCGGTAGCGATGGACAGGTGACCTTAGGACAGAGCATCATGAAAGCGAAAGCCCGAAAGGTTCGGAAATTAGGGGATGGTAGAGTCATTGCGGGTTTTGCCGGATCAGTCGCGGATTCGATCACCCTTTTTGAGAAATTTGAGGAAAAGTATAAGAAACACTCCCAGCAACTCCAACGCGCTGCCGTCGAGCTGGCCAAAGAGTGGCGGACCGACCGGATACTGCGCCATTTGGAAGCGTTTTTGATCGTTGCGGATGCCGAATCGATCCTGGTGATCTCCGGGAACGGGGAGGTTATCCAGCCGGACGAGGAGTTCGTCGCCATCGGTTCAGGATCCGGTTACGCTTTGGCCTCCGCGAAAGCGTTGTATCGAAATACCGACCTGGACGCGAAGGAAATCGTCATACAGTCTTTGCAAATAGCCAGCGAAATCTGTATCTATACCAACCAAAACTTCTCCTTTGAAGAAATCGTCGTTCCCTGAGCGCCGGGCGCATCCGGTAACAGGTGAGTCGTGTTTCTTACCTTTTTCTTTAAGCGATTGATCACCGGGTTCATCACGATACTCGCGGTTGCTTTGCTATCCTTTTTCATCTTCAATATGCTCCCCGGAGACCCGGCTCTCGTGATGCTCGGCCTTGACGCGGACGCGGGGGCTTTAACCGCGTTGCGAAAAGAGCTGAATCTGGAGGAGCCTGGCATCATTCGATTTGGCCGTTGGATAGCCGATCTCTCTTCCGGAAATCTTGGCCGTTCGATTACCTATCGAAAACCGGTCTTACAAGTGATCCTGGAGTCCCTCCCTCCGACCATGTCGATTGCGATCGTCAGTTGCGTCATGACCCTTGTCTTTTCCCTACTGCTGGGGATGCTGGCGGTTAAATATCATAATCGTTTTGCCGATTATTTCCTCACCTTAGGGGCGCAGCTCGGCATCGTCATCCCCTCTTTCTGGATGGGGATTCTACTGCTTTTCGTATTTACCTTGAAACTGGAATGGTTTCCCTTCGGACAGTACGCGCCGTTACGAGCCGGGTTTTTTCCCTGGTTTCGGACCATTTTTCTGCCTTCCCTTTCCGTTTCTTTCGTAGCGGTTTCGATGATGATGCGCATGGTGCGAACCTCCTTGCTCGAAAACGCCCGTGAAGACTTCGTCCGAACGGCTAAGAGCAAAGGAGTTCCCCGTAATAAAATCATCTACAAACATATACTTAAGAATGCGATGGTCCCCATCGTGACCTTATTCGGCCTTCAGGTTTCTTCTATTCTCGCGGGAACGATCATTATTGAAAACGTCTTTTCTATCCCCGGTATCGGGCGGCTCTTGCTGATAGCGGTCCAAAGGAGAGACCTGCCGGTGGTGCAGGGGATCGTGCTCTGGATGGCGGCGATGACCGTCGTCATCAACGTCGTGACCGACTTCGCGCATATGCTTCTGGATCCGAGAGTGTCGTTATGATGAAAGCGGAGAAGAAGAGAAAGACCGTTTTCGCCAATGCTGAGGACTTTCGACGAACCTACCGAAAGATGCGCCGTCATCGCAGTTTCGTCATCGGTGTCCTTCTCTTTTTCGCCTTGTGTCTGCTGATGACGGCGAGCTTTTTCTATACGCCCTACGACCCGTACGCAATGAACGCGAGAGAGCGCTTTCAACCGCCTTCGTGGAAGCATCCGTTCGGGACCGATGATTTCGGAAGGGATACCTTCAGCCGGTGCATGGTCGGCAGTCAAAACGCGCTCATGGTGGGGTTGATCTCGACGGCGATATCGCTGGGATTCGGAACGGCTTTTGGCCTCCTCGCCGGCCTTTCGGCTAAGTGGGCGGATGAAATCATCATGCGCCTGATGGACGGGTTGTACGCTTTCCCCGCCATCATCTTCGCCATCGCGATTATCTCCGTTTTGGGTCCCGACGTTAAAAACGCCATCTTGGCGATCGGATTCGCTCGCATCCCAATCTTCGCCAGAGAAGTCAGAAACGCCGTTATGCAGATAAAAATAAAGGATTTCGCGGTTGCGGCCCGCGCGATGGGCGTTTCATACCTGAGGCAGGTTCTTTTCTATTACTTGCCAAATATCCTGGCGCCGCTTACCGTATTATCAAGTTCAAGTTTCGCCTATACAATCCTTTCCGAATCGGGGTTGAGTTATTTAGGTCTCGGCACGCAACCTCCTTTTCCGAGTTGGGGGCGCCTCTTGATGGAATCACAGCGTTTCCTGGTGCGCGCACCGTGGCTTGCGATCTTCCCCGGGATCATGATCGCCTGGGCAGTTCTTGCCTTCACCCTATTAGGGGACGGGCTGAGAGATATCGCCGATCCAAAATCCCGATGAAAAGGACATCACAGGGAGGTCTCATGAAATACGACTGGCTTGACGGCTATTGCTTGGCGAAAGCAGGCACGGATAAGGATTTTAAAACGGAATGGGAAGTCACGCGCTATATGCTGCGCGGGAAGATGTACGCGATGGTGGGCGGGAACAAGGAAGGGCAGCCGATTATTACGCTGAAGCTGGAGCCCGAGCGCGGGATGGCTTTAAGAGAGGCGTATGCCGATATCGTTCCCGGTTACTACATGAATAAAGTCCACTGGAATTCAGTCAGCCTCCTCGGCAGTGTGCCCGACGAGGTCTTGAAAAGCATGATCGACGAATCCTATCGATTACTGCTTGCTTCATTTAGCAAAAAAACCCAAAAAGAGATCGCGGGCGCTGAATAACAAACCGGGAACGGGGAAATCCAAAGCGATTTTGAACCCCGGTTTCGGGCGATCAAACCCCCTTAAACAAAAAAGCTCAGGAAAACGATCACCAGTTCGTGCAAACGATGGTCAATTCCCAAATGCAGAAATCCATACTCCGCATAGTTGTCGATTTGATCGTCTCGCATCCGTTTAACGTATTTCATCACCCAACGAACCGGTATCCGGCTATCGATGAAGGCGTGTGTGACCGTCAACGCCGTCAGGACCAAGCCGTAAAACCCTAAGTCTTGGGCTCTGCCCAATAACAAGGCTACCGGTAGCGTGGTGCCGGCCCCGTAGATCACGGCATGCGTCAATAAAGCACGCAAACTCTGTTTCTTGTTGTCACCCGAAGCCCAGCGACTCTTGTTTGCCGCTTGCCAATTCGTTTGAAAGACCCAGTCCACGAACATGCCGACAAAATAGACTAAAACTAAAAATTGAACATCCATTTGGCAGCTCCCCTTTAGCCGAAATACCTAATCTACGCACGCTTACTACCGGGGATCATACCATGAACGCAAAAAAAATTAACCGATCCGAATACTCGATTCTTCGGAAGCCGCTAGAACGCTTATCTCCTAAAAGTCTGGGCTGTAGCGTTGCGGGGTGCTTAAGCCTTTGATCCGCGCGCAATCCTTCTCCCAAGCGGAGTTGAAACAATCGCTGTAGAGAAAGACTTTTGGGGAGATTCCGAACAGCTCGGCTTGTAACAAGTATAACTCCCAATCCGCAGAATAGTCTTCCAGGTCTTCGAGAAACCCGCTCGTCCATTCCCCGCCTTCATCATCCGGGTTGGGATCGTCCGCGCCGTCAATATCACCGTACGCGCTTTGGGTTGCGCTTGTCGAAGTCAACGCAATGGCCACGTTCGGTAACGTCGACAATTCATCCATAAAACTCCCGCTTTTACAACTATCCAGGATCACCTTGAAGGTCATATCGGGATACTCGGCGATCGTATCCGCAAACTCCGCTGCCGTCATCGTTGAAGATCCCATCACCACCATATCGGAGCCTCCATGTGTGGCGATATAGATCGTCAAATCCTCCACACCGGCTACGTACATATCCTCGATCGCCCCTTCAAGATCTGATTCGGTGTTATCCGGTGGATCCAGCGCTTCAACTTCGCTCATCGGCGCAAAAGAATCATAGAATCCCTTCATATTTTCCGCGTCTTTCGAAATACCGGCATCCGGATACTTGGCGGGATTATTGCCGTTAACCACGATCGCTCCTTCCACTTCGTTCGTGACATCCTTGACAGGCGCCGCTCGAATTTGTGAACGCGCCGAAGGGGTTAACTGATTGCCCGGATAGTTTTGCCATATAAGCCCGGTCGTTGGGTCGAAAAGCTCGGCAGACATCACCGCAACCCCATTTACAAGGGGAGTCCATTTGACCAGTTGGTTCAGGAGGATACTCCCGTCAGACCTGGCGACCAGAAGATACCTTAACACGTGCGCCAGTCTCGCGAGCGGGTCCTCATCCAGGACGAAAAAAAACGCTTCCTGTCCCACCGTGGTTTGGAAACCCGCGTTAAAGGGGTTGTCCTCTAAAATCACATCCCCCGTGTGAAGGTTGATACCTAGATAAATAGCCCGGTTTGTCTCTGTGCCTGTACTTGTTTCCGGCAGGCACAAATATTGTTTGAGAAGCGCCAAAGCTTGATTCAAATCGATGAGTAAGTAAAAAGGAGTCACAGTGCACGTCACCAGCAACGAGAGAATAGAGAGCGTCAGTAAGATAGACAATACCTTTCGTTTCATATCCTTCCTCCTTTCCTCATTAACATCTGTTGATCCGAATGATAGAACGCCGGATCGGTTTGGGGTAGGCAGGCAATGAAACGGGTCGAACCGATGAGCGCGCGCATCGGGCGAGCACGAATCGGGAAAAGCAGAACATGATACATATTATTATAACATATTAATGGAATCTGTTCGCGAAATCGGAAAACTCCCCTTTTCCACACCCCGTACCCCCGATCCCGCGCTTAAGGTTAATTGCTACCATCCATCAGTACGGGACGATCCCCATCGGACCTCTCTTCCTCCGAATAACGCTTGCTTCGGAGCTTCTCTTTTCGGGGCGCGTACTTTTAATCGATACGTGTTAGAATATCAGGAAAATGAAGGAGGTACCGATGATGGAATTCTTAGAAGGTCTTACCTTTGACGATGTGCTGCTATGCCCGCGCTACTCGGAAGTCGTTCCCGCAGAAACGGACCTAACTTCGCGCTTTACCCGCAAATTGGCGATCCGGGTACCGCTTGTCAGCGCCGCGATGGATACGGTGACTGAAAGCGCCATGGCGAAGTCTCTTGCTCGCGTCGGTGGGATCGGCGTCGTCCATAAAAACATGTCCATCGCGAAGCAGGCCGAACAAATCGATCTGGTGAAACGAACGGAGAACGGGATCATCTTCGATCCGGTATCCATCCATCCCGGAATGAAGGTCAAAGAAGCCGAACGGCTAATGAGGGAGTACAAGATCGGCGGTCTTCCCGTTATCGATGGTGAAAAGACGCTGCTGGGCATCGTGACAAATCGTGATATCCGGTTCGAGGATGATGAGAATCGTCTGGTGGAAGACCTCATGACGCCCTTCGATAAGCTTGTCGTGGCCAAGACGGGCATCTCTCTGGAGGAAGCGAAAAAAGTGCTTCACCGGCACAAGGTCGAAAAATTACCGATTATCGACGATCAACGCAAGATCGTCGGATTGATCACGATTAAGGACATCAAAAGCGTGGTCGAGTTCCCCCACGCTTCACGGGATGCCAAAGGCAGGCTGATGGTGGCCGCCGCCGTCGGAACCTCCGATGACACGATGGAGCGCGTTCGAGCGCTGATTGCGGTAGGGGTGGACGCCCTCGTGGTGGACACCGCTCACGGCCATTCAAAAAATGTGCTCAACCGAGTGGCCGAGATTAAACGACTATATCCTCAGATGCAGGTGATCGGCGGCAATATTGCGACCTATGAAGCAGTCGTCGCGTTACACAAAGCCGGCGTCGACGCGGTGAAAGTCGGAATCGGGCCCGGATCAATCTGTACAACCCGTATCGTCGCGGGAGTGGGAGTTCCGCAACTTTCCGCCATCTTCGATTGTGCAAAAGCAAGCCGGGAATTGGACCTACCGATCATTGCCGACGGCGGCATCCGATACTCCGGTGACGTTGCAAAAGCGATTGCGGCGGGAGCTTCCACAGTCATGATCGGGTCGATCTTCGCCGGAGCGGAAGAAGCGCCCGGAGAAACGATCATCTATGACGGCAGAAAGTTTAAAGCTTACCGCGGAATGGGCAGCATCGGCGCGATGCAAGCCGGTAGCAGCGACCGTTATTTCCAGTCAGGCGTCAATTCCGAAAAACTGGTTCCCGAAGGAGTCGAGGGCATGTTGCCTTTCAAAGGGCGTGTCAGCGATATCGTTTATCAGCTGTGCGGGGGACTGAGATCAGGAATGGGTTATTGCGGCGCGAAAAACATCGCGGAATTGCAGCGAAACGCCCGATTCGTCAAAATCTCTCCGGCGGGAATGAAAGAGAGTCATCCGCATGATATCTCGATCACGAAGGAATCCCCGAACTACCGGTTCCAAATCTAACGAAAACAACAAGATCATAACGCCGTCCGCTCGATCGGACGGCGTTTTTATTGCGCCGACTTCCTCGATCACCCCTCCCGGATGCTCCGGATTCAAATCTTGCCTCTCTTTAAACCAGGGCGATCCGGTTCGGACGTAGACGTGATAACTTTTTTTACATTGTGGTATACTCATCAAGGATATGCTTTACGATGCAGATGAAGATCCCATACAGCGACGCTCGCTTCAGGCTTAATCGACACGGATCCCTCGTTCTTTCGAACAGCCACCGCATTCTCCCGCAACAGATGGCAACGCATCCGTTCTTTTCAATCTCAGGGTTTCTCAACCGCGTTTCTTTCCGTTCAGTGAAGCCCGAACCTTTGAGAAGAACATATGTTTTGATGACTGAGGAGAACGAAAGGAGGGTAAAATGATTAGGAAACGTCAATTGGTATGGTTATGTTTTGTTCTCGCGCTCTTGCTACTGGCACCCCAGGTCGAAGCGAAAGTGACAAGGGTGACGGCCTCGGTCTCACCCCCAACCTATTCTGGCCAATGCCCGAAACGATTTGAGTTCGCTGGAAAGATTACCGTCGACTCTCCCGGAATTGTGGAATACAAATGGATTCGCAGCGACGGGGCAAGCGCTCCGATCCAAAAAATCCGATTCGAGAAAGCCGGAACGCTGACGGTCAACACCTATTGGGAGTTGAGCACGGAGGGAGAACACTGGCAAGCTTTGCAGATTCTCTCTCCAAATCCGATTACGTCGGCTCGCGCGTCCTTTACGTTAAAATGCGTGACACTGGGCGTCGTACAGTTGGTTAACCCGATGATCATCGGAACGCTCCTTCCCGTTTCGACGTGCCCCGACATCGCCGCCGTCGAAATCGTTTTTCAGATCATCCGCAGAGATAGCCCGTTCCGGGGGCGCATCCGGATAACGGCGGTCGTAAAGAACATCACATTGAAAGATTTTTCGTCCGGCCCCAACCAAGCGGTCGCGCTGCTCTATCAGATGCCGAGCTACGTCCCGTGTTCCAGCGCCACGGGAGGCACGGTTCTTGTTCAAAAAGAAATCCGGACTTTAGCGGCAGGGGCAACGATCGTACTGGTCTATGAACGAGACTGGGACAGTTCCTCACCCAATGAAGGCGAGTTCCCCAATTGTTACCGGCTGATGATCTCCTTGGATCCAGACATCTACCTTGACGGAAACCCGGATAACGATGACTGCTCCCAGAACAACAATCGCGTCGACCGAAGCGGAGCGGATATTAACGCGCTGTTCCGCTAATCTTTCTTCCCCGGTTCCTCCCTCTTTTTTGTGAGAAACCGGGGATTTGCTTCCATTCCGACGGTTCACTCTCTCTCAATCCATTCTTAAGATACCAACACTCCCAAACCTTTGGCGGAGA
>Ga0116143_10004102_pt1 | contig 14089 bp, 12 predicted proteins | sample AD_UKC034_MetaG_FD_89745 | JGI IMG/M metagenome (GOLD analysis project Ga0116143, IMG submission 89745) | Active sludge microbial communities of municipal wastewater-treating anaerobic digesters from USA - AD_UKC034_MetaG | ecosystem: Engineered > Bioreactor > Anaerobic > Digestate | place: USA...
ACACGAGTATTGAGCATAGTCGAGATTGGTGCAGATCACTTCTGATATTGGACTGTCAGGAGCTGGCTGCACAACAGCCGCTACACTCAATCAACTGGTGCAGTCGTCTTCTGAAAATGACAGTAAGTTGGCTACCGCCGATTTGACCATCCATATTGGCCATGGACGGAGAAAAGTTGGCCTGCTTCGGTAGATTGTATATACTCGAACATATACTGTTCGCCGCACCAAGGAGAGCCATGATGATAGAGACACGTGTTGCCAAGCTGTTCAAGAACGGCGCCAGTCAGGCGGTTCGTCTCCCCTCGGACTTCCGCTTTGAAGGGGACGAGGTCTATGTCACGCGCGACGATGCGACCGGCGATGTCGTGCTGTCGAACCGGCCGGGGGCCAAAACCTGGAACGAATTTTTCGAGTTGCTGCATGAAGTCGACGTTCCCGCAGATTTCATGGCCGAGCGCCCGCTGAATGTGTTGCCGCAAGAACGAGGCATCTTCGATGACGAACTCTCTACGAACAGCAAGGTGAGCCGCTAGCGATGCTGCATATGCTGGACACGGACACGACAAGCTACCTGATCAAGGGAAAGTCGCGCGCGATAGAAGCCAAACTGGCGGCCCTCATGCCGTCGATGGTTTGCATCTCGGTGATGACGCGGGCGGAGTTGCAATATGGCCTGAAGCGATTGGCGGGCGACCATCGTCTGCACCTGGCGGTGCGCCAGTTCCTCAAGATCGTCCGCATCCTGCCGTGGGACGCCGATGCAGCGGACTGGTACGCCGAAATCCGCCACCAACTCGTTAGCACGGGGCAACCGATCGGCGAACTGGATATGATGATCGCCGCACACTCGTTGTCAGCCGGTGCGGTGTTAGTCACCAACAACAGCCGCCATTACGAGCGGATCGCAGCACCGCTAATCTTGGAGAACTGGGCGTAGCTCACCAACAGACGATTGAAGGGATCGTAGGATGACCGCTATCACCGATGAAGAATGGCAAGAGCTTCACTATGGCCTCGACACGGCAAGTTTGCTTGCCGCGGTGAACGCCGTTGATGCGTTACGCCCCGAGTTGAGTGATGGCGATGACGGGCGCCCACCGGAGATCCGCGACAACTGCTGCGGCTGCATCGGCTCGCGATGGCGGTAACGGCCAACGCCACGCCTGACTTTGTAGCCGAGTTCTTCGAACTGGCCGGCGACCTTGATGACCAAGTTGGTCAGATGATGGAAGCGGTGGAACAGTTGCACGGCACATTGTCCGCCGTGATGGCGCTCTATCCCGAGAGCCTTTCATATGACGACGTAGATGAATCCTGATCCATGGGACACCCCACAGTGTCCGGCCGCTGACGGCCATGAGCGGCCGGTGGCGATTACATTTCACTTGCAGGTCGATGGCGCTCGTCTATCTTGAAGCAAGGGAATTACGGGAGGTTCATGCCGGCCAAAATCCGTACGTCGCTGTTACGCTTCATCCGTCCATCATAGACGTCGGCAGACAGGTCGCAGCGACTGCAATTCCATGCCGGGTGTTCCGCATCTTGTTGGTCGTGATTTCTTGATTAAAGCCCATTGCATAGCTCACGTACCGACAAGCCAACAAATCATTCAAGCCGATGCCGCTTCGCCGCACGCTTAATTCAGGCGTTGGACGTCCGCAATCGTCTGAGCTCATCCAACAGGAGACTTACATGCCACAAGTAGAGATGTTCGCGCTGGGTTGGCATCCGACGACTGGCAGCGCCTATCGGATCAAGCCGTTGGGCAGCGCATGGAGTCAGTGGATCAACGTTCCAGCCGCGGACCTCGCCGCCTTGGCGGCTATCTTCAAAGAACAGCCCGTTTTCATCCATCCGAACGGCTCTATCACCACCGGCCCCGAGCAGGTCGGGGATTAGTCGGCAAAGACTTTTGCGTGCTGAGGCTTCCATGAAACGTTCGAGCAGCCTAGCAGCCTTTCTCGCTCTTGCAGCGCTCGGGATGCCAGCATGGCGGCGATCGATATGCAGTACTCGACCGGGTCTGGGAAGAGGGAATCCTTGAAGCGGCTCGACACGGTGTAGCCCACCTGCGGGTTGCGTATGCGCGTCCCGCCATCGCGTCGGCTTGGCGGGACGCCTCGAGATTGCCGATACTGTGTGTAGTGCCCTCAGCGGAGCTCACCATGATGGCAGAGTTTCCCAGGTTCCAACGCGTTCTGTCGATCGATTTGATAGCTTGCATGTTCGTCGCAGTGTTGGCCGGGGCGCACGCGACCGCCGCAGCGCAGGGAGCGGCTGACCTCGTCGTCGCGGAGGCCGCCAACGGCATAGTCAAGGTTGCTGCGCCGGCTGCTGAAGTGAACGTCACGCTGACCGTCGTCAACACCTCCAACAAGGAGATTACTGGCATCGTGGCGCAAGCCGCCCCGTTCTCGGATGCCACCGGCTCGCGCACGTCAATCCGGATCGATCCCGCGTCGTTCATCCTGAGGCCCTTTGCCTCGCAAGCACTGAAGCTGAGCGGATCGCTGCAGCAGCCCGGTGTGCATGTGGCGAAGCTATGGTTGGCCGCCGACACCACTGCGCAGATGACCTCGATTGAGATCACCCGCACTGAAAAGCCCGCGGTCGTGACGATCAGCGAGTTGCAGCCCTTCGAGGTCGTCGCGAGCTGGCGGGGCCCCAACATCAGCCAGAAGCAGTTCCTCAAGGCCACGCTGGAGGGCGGCAGCGGCGCGTATACGCTGCCCGCACCGGAAGTGCAGGTGCTCTACAGGCCCGATGAGAAGGTGATTCTGGCGGCACCTGGCGTCACGCTGCATCCCGCCACGGCGGCGCAGCGCCGGTTTCCACTCCAGACCAACAGCAGCGTTGAAATTCCAGTGGCGTTCACGGGTTTTCCCAGTGCCGGCCGCTACGAGGCAACCCTGAGGTTTGCACAGCCGGCGTCGGCGCCGGAAACCCGCACCGTTACGATCTACGTGCGCGACCACTGGCTGGTGGCCGCGCTGTGGATCACGCTGGGCGTCTTCGTCGCGTTCGTGCTGCGCGTCTACGGTGCCGTACTAGCGCCGCGTTTGGCACTAGAGACGCGGGTTGCGGCGGTGTTCGAGCAATTAACTGCCGCCCGATTCGCCGCGCAGCGGAGTGACGACTCAACGGGAGCGAGCGTCGTTGCCCAACTGCATGATGCTCTCGCCGCGCGTTGGAACACGCTTGCGAACAACGGCCGACTAGTCGGTAGCACTGACCTCGACCTATACGAGGCCAAGATCCCGTTGCTCAACACCTGGCTGCACCTGCGCGGCTGGCTGCGTATGCAACTGCCGCCGGCCACGCACACGCTGGCCCGGGATGCGCTCGCGGCCGCGCAGACGGCGCTGGTCAACCCGGCCGCTACCAGTACCGACATATCGGCTCAGACCACCGTGTTGGGCGGCCTACCCTTCCGGCTGGAGCAGTCTTCCTTGAATGAGCTTGCCGACACGGTTAAGACCCTGGGCGCGGCGCTGGCCGTTAGTAAAGACCCGCGGTTCGACACGCTCAGCAAGAAGCTGAAGGCACTTTCCTCGAACATGCCGACCGACGCTGCATCGATCGTGACGTTCGCCGAAGCCCTTAACCAGCTGAGCCTGGATCGTGTCAACATTCTAGTCGGTGATCTCGAAAGCCTGCTAAGCCGAACCCAGCTACGACAGCTCGAACCGGCCCAGTGGCGAGGCCTCTCCTCCAGCAGCACCCAGACGCTACGAGACGCCGGGCCTTCCCCTGAATCGAGGATCTCTGCATACACGCAAGCCTTCGCCATGATCGCATCGCCTATCGCGAAGGCGGTGGAGGACGAGGCGCAACGCGCCGTCGATGCGGGCGGTGCCCAACTCGCGCAATGGCAAACGGTGCTGAATAATGCGCGCACGGTGCTGGCAGGAATTGCCGCCCAGCCGCTCACCGGTGGACCAGCCGATCTGCAGGTCCTCATCGACGACAGTGACAGGGTGCATCGCGCTGCCTCAGCGTTCGCGGCTCCTCACCAGCGAGGTGGACCGAACGCCCAGACGCAGGCCAATCTGGACATCAAGACGCTTATCTCGGCGCCCGGCGCTTCAGCCGGCACGAACTGGTTGAACTTCCTCGGCTACGGCCCGAGAGCGTCTCAACTTGAAGCTCCCAGGGCGCTGACTGAAGCACGCCGGCGCGAGCGCCTACTGAGCCTGTTGGCGCTGGCAGTCATCGCATGCCTCACGGTACTGGCTGGCATAAGAGCGCTTTGGTCCAACGATTGGGTTTGGGGCGGTGCCACCGCCTATCTCGTCGCATTCCTGTGGGGCGCTGGGTTGTCGGGCTTCACCTTCGATGGCGTCAAAAATATACTTGCCAAATGGACCTGACGAACTATCGTGCATATTGTGGATGCCCTCCGTATTGCGTAAGCATTTGATATCGCATCCTGTCGATTTTCTGCTTAGGTCGGAGTGAATCCTATGACTGCGCGAAATTACGTCATCCTGCACGAGCCCGATCAGGCTGTGGAAAGTCTGCGCCGCGGTGGCCCCCGGGTTGGCGCGGGTGTGGCGTCGGTAGCAGCACTTACGGTCGAGACGGACCGGATGGCGCCCGCCGCGGCGCGCGCGATATTGCAGAACAAGCGCGTGGCCGCCGTCGCACCGGTATTGCCAATGAAGCTGATCGCGCCGGTTGGCGAACGCAACGTACCCGCCGCCGCTCCCCAAGCCGGCACGCTGTGGGGCCTCGACGCAGTAGGTGCCCTTACTTCGCCGTTCGACGGCAGCGGCATCGTGGTTGCGGTACTCGATACCGGTATCGACCCGACCCACGAAGCGTTCCAACGACATGGGTTGGAGCTTGAGCGCCGAAACTTCACGGACGCGGGTACTGACGACGACAACGGCCACGGCACGCACTGCGCCGGCACGATCTTCGGCGGTACCGTGGGCGGAACGCGCATCGGAGTGGCGCCGGGTGTCTCGAGGGCCATGATCGGCAAGGTGCTAGGTGGCAACGGCGGAGGAAGTGACCAGATCGCGCAGGCGATCCTGTGGGCGGTGAACGGCGGAGCTCACGTGATCTCGATGTCGCTGGGCATGGATTTTCCTGGCTACGTTAAGCAACTCCTCAACGACGACGTGCCTGCCGAGGTGGCCACGTCACTTGCGCTGGAGGGCTACAGGGCGAACATCCTGTTCTTCGAGCGGCTGGCTTCCTTTGTCTCAGCACGCGGCCTGATAGCGCAGCCGTCTCTGCTGGTGGCGGCGGCCGGTAACGAAAGCCGCCGCGCGCTGGGTGCAGAGTTCGAGATCGGGGTCAGCCCGCCAGCGGTGTCGGACGGCATCATTTCAGTGGCGGCGCTCGGCCAGACGCCGGCGGGCTTAGTCGTAGCACCTTTCTCAAACACCGGCGCGCGCATTAGCGGCCCCGGCGTGGATATCGTCTCAGCGCGCCGCGGCGGCGGCTTGGTTTCGATGGATGGCACCAGCATGGCAACACCGCATGTCGCCGGCGTCGCGGCACTGTGGGCACAGAAACTGGTGCACGAGAACAGGCTCGTCGGCAACGAATGGGCGGACCGGCTGATGGCATCTGGCGCGTCAAGCGCGCTGAAGGCCGGCTTCGACCCCACCGACATCGGCACGGGCCTTGTTCGCGCGCCGCAGCCTGGCCCTTGAGACAACGCGGTGTCGCGGCACTACCAGGCACTACCAGTATCCACAGGAGTCGATTCTCATGAACAACGAGAGCAACAAGCCGGTTTTCACATTCAGGGCGCTCCGCGGCATGCGCCCCGTCGACTTCGGCGCCTTGATGCCGCTGCTGCTGAGCACGGCGCTGTTTGGCGGCTGCGCCGGAGTCGCCGTCGATCGCGCGAAGGACGTCTCTTCGGCCGGCATCGCCTACACGCAGGCCACCGCTGCTGTCATCGACGTAGCGGTCGATGCGTCGATCGACTTCGACAGCAACAGCCTCCTGCAAACGGCACGCGCGCAGCCAGCCGAACGCACTGCCCAGTTGAACGAACGCGATGTGCCGCTTGTGCGCAGCACGCTGCTCTACTCGCGGCTGAAGCGTTCGATCAACGTCACGCAGGCCTACTTTGCTGCCTTGCAACAACTGGCCGACGGATCCACAGCTGACGCCACCGAGACGGCTGTCAAGGCGTTGGCCGATCGCCTCAACGGTGTTAACCAAGCGCTTGACAACACGGGGAGCGGCGCGGCGCTGATTAGCGCGGAGAAGCGCGACGCCATTGGTGGCCTCGCCAAGGTTGTCGCCAAGCAGATCCACGGTGCGAAGCTGGCCACCGCGTTGGAGCGCGACGCCCCAACCGTGGGCCGTGCGCTCGCGCTTCAGAACAAAGTGCTGGAGACAGCCGCGGAGGACATCCGCAACCATCTCAACAATGAAGCCGTCAGAGGCTATCGCGACCGCGTGCAAAGGCCGTTTGCAGCCGGCACGATGGAGCGAACAGCCTGGATGGAAGATCGCAAGGCCTTCCTTAAGATCCAGGCGCTCGGCCAGACCCAACAGGCGCTGAACTCTGCACAGGCCTCCGCAGCGCAGATGGAAACGGTGTGGGCACGCATCGTGAGCGGCGAATACTCGGCCAAGGAATTAACAGCGATGCTGAAGGATACCGAGGACCTCCTCGCCGCCGCGAACGCGCTGAAGGACGTGACCAAGGCCGAAGCTGCCGCGAAGGCCAAGACCGACCCGCCGAATTGACCTGCGACGCACCGCGCGCCTGAGACCCGGCAACACGACGACACCTCAAGGAGCTAGATATGCAGATTCCACGCCAACCGACCAAGCGCGCCCCACCCGCACGAGTCCGAATGGTACGCCAAGTGCGTGGCGGCCCCGGTGCGCAAGCCGCTGCCGTGACCATAGCCGCGGCCAGTTCGCACGACGAATTGGTCGCGCTTAAGCGCAGCCTCGAAGCGATTAGCTTGAGCCTAAACCGCATTGATTCGCAAGCGCTGTCGGACGCGGAACGCGACACCTGGGCTAAGGAACTCGATCGCGTCGACCTCGCGATCGCACGCGTACGGGTCAGCCTTCTGGAAGGCATCGTCCTAGAGTTCGAGGCCGAACTACCGGCGCTGCAATCAGCCACCGCACAACTTGAGGCCCAACTCGCGTCGCTGCAGCAGGCAGTGGACGTCATAAACGCGGTGGCCGGAGTGCTGGGCGTGATCGAGCAGATTATCGGTCTAGCCGGCTGAAGCACGCCGCAGTTGCCTGCAGTGGCGTTTGAGGCTGCGGGGCCGGATCCGTGCCCCTGAAGGGCCCGGCGCACGAATTGTGCGGGGCCGTTGATGGCCCCACAGTGTCGGCGGGCGAAGATGGGCCTGCCCGAGGATCTACAATTTTTATGGAGAACACGAGGATGCCGACATCGGTGGCAAGCTATATATTGACGCTCTCGACTTGGTGGACGTCGCGCGAGGCATGAGCCCTTTCGCAGATCTGAGTCTTCTACCTTTTTGCGGGCGTGGAGGGAGAGGGTGTGTTGGAACGGTACGCACTGCTGCCGTCGATTGTGTCGCAACGGAGTTGTGTGAGACCGAACAGTCCCAGCGGCTGATAACCGAAAGGACCCCGGCATTGCGGGGGATTAATTTTACGATGGTCAGGCTTGAGCTGGCCTGCTCGAACAGACCGCATGAGCCCGAGGAGAATACGCGGTGCAGATGGATGGGGGCCTTCTTTCCAGTGCTGGATTTTCCGATGCGATGATGCGTTGCTCTACCCTGCCGAAGCGGGCTCTTACCGGCGCCAAGATTTTTGTGTTCTTTTGGCTTTGCGCACCTACCTCGTCACTCGGCGAGTTGCCTTCGCCTGTTCCCGCCGCTGCCACCAGACCAAGTGTCGTCGGTCGCTGGGACCGCATTCCCCTCGGGACTCGCGAGTCGAGCGTTACGCGCCTGCTGCTCACAAGTGACGAGTTTGCCTGGATCGGTACCTCCAATGGCCTCGCCTATTATGACGGCGGTGATTCAGTTGGTGTGCCGCCGTTTGCGAAGCCGGACGAAACGACGGCACTCATCGTCAACGACTTGGTCGAGATCGGCGGCGGTGCAGTGTTGGTCGGAACCATCAACGGCACCCTGTGGCGAGCAGACCGTGAGGGGCTGAACAAGCTAGTCGATTTCGAGTATCGCGCCGAGTTCAGCTTCCTCCGCCGCTCTGATGGTCGCGTCGAAGTGGGCAGCAGCTTTGGACTAAGGGTCCCGGACGACTATTCCAAGGTCACGAGTGTGCTCGCCGAACTGAAGATTCCAGCACATGTTCGCCGCGAGGAAGTGAGCCGCATGGTCGAGATCGGTGGACGGCTGTTCGGCGTAGGTAGATTCGGGACGCTCTATGAGCTCTACGATTACGGCCGGCCTGCGCGACCCGTTGTGGAGATCAAGGGGCCCGCCCTGCATATGGCATCGCTCGGCTCCGAGACGGTTGTCATCGCTACCTCCGACGCGTGTTATGCGGTGCCTGTCGATGCCTCCACTGCCACTATTGAGCTGCTCGAAGGTTACTGCCCGGCAGCGGCGGTGACCCAAGACGGCGAGCTGTGGCTCGCTACCAAGGACAGCGTTTTCCGACACGAAGCCGGGAACTGGACGCGCTACTTCGGCGATGAAGCCGTCGAGATCAATCCCGTGGGCGCGTTCGCCAGCGACTCCCAGGGCAATTTGTGGGTTGGAGGTAGCCACGGACTATGGCGGCTTTACAACCATGCTCGGGCTATCCTCCTGCCGGAGGCTCAGCACGCGATCAGCAGTGTTGTCGAGGATCAGGTTGGTAGTCTGCTCGTAGGCTTCAACGACGGCATGGTGTGGCGAGTCGATACCTCCCGCCAGACCACACAGATCGATGTCGGGGAGCCGATGGACGGTAGCGCGCCTGGACCCATTGACTATTACCCAGGCGCCTTGCTTAGCCAGGATCCGCACGGTGGAGTCTGGATCCTAAACCATAACGGGCTCTACCGTATGGCGGGCAGCGCTGCCGTTCGCGAAGGACCCTATCCTTTCCCCGAGGCGGTACGCACGCAACCCGCCGCCACGATTGCCGTCCGAGATCGCGAGTCGGTCTACGTGGGGCGAAAGTGGGGAACGGAGATTTACCAGCTGGTGGGGGACCAGTGGCAGTCGGTCAAGAACACCTTGGCGGATTTCGGCGGTTCGGCTGTGCCGGCCATGGCTTTCGACACGGCCGGAAGGCTATGGGCAGTCTCCTCGCACCAGGTCCACCTGCTGGAACAGGGTCGGTGGTTGGACTTCGGCCCTTATGACAGTGCGCCGGACGTCAAGAAGAATCTCTATGGAGCGGTGGTGCCCGACCCGCGTGCAGACGGCGTAATCGCGAACGGCCCCTGGGGTTATCCGGTGTTGGTCCGCAAACAGGGTGCGAAGTATATCGACCAGCCTATGATGCCCACCGCCGGGTCAGCTCAACCCTATCTGTTTCATCGGCTGATTTCGCATCCGACCTTCGGCACCCTCGCGGCCACCGAAAAGGGTTTGATGCGCTGGTACGAAGAGGCAGGGTCTTGGCGTCCCCTCACCTTGGTCGATCCGCGCCTCGAGGCGGCAACGACCTACTTGGCGCCGACGGGCGGCCGTGACCTGTGGGTCGTTGCGAACGGAGTTTATCAAGTCCGCTTCCCGCCAGGACCAGCCAAGCTTGAACTGATCGCAGGCACGGTGAGTTCCATTCGCTCGCGAGCAGCACAGTTCGTATTTCGCACCCACGGCTTCTCGGGCCCTCCGGAGGAACGGCTGCTGCAGTTTGAGATTGATCCCCCGGCCCATGGGCTGGAGAACGGTGTTGCCAACGTGCGAACCCGGTTCACGCTGACGGAACTGAGCGATGGTCAGAGGTATTCCTACCGTGCGCGAGCCATAGACGCGTATGGCAGCGCCGGTCAATGGCTGACCGGGTCGTTTCGAGTCGACCTTCCCTGGTACGAGAATCCCTTCCAGCTTGCGGGCGCCACGATGGCTGCCGCCCTGGGGCTCGGCATCGTGCTCACCAGGCGCGGCCCGATCGGCTTTTTGCTTCGCGTTCTCGGCGGTAAGCGCTGGCGGCTCTTAGCGGCGGAACCGGACCTAGAGATGGAAATCACGCAGCCGGCGCAGGACCGTCTCGAGTTTCGCCTGCGCGCTCCCGCGAAACAGGTTACGGTTGAGGCCCGCTCGCAGCACTCGATCGACGCCGCGACGCTGGCCAAGCTGCGCAAGCACCAAAGCAATCTCCTCGATGCCTTGGGGCAACCGCAGATGACCCGGGATGACCTGTACTTGCTGTCTCGATCGCTGCGCTCTCTGGGCTCCTCCGTTTACGACCTGCTCCCGGACACCGTACGCTTGAGCTATGAGCAGTCACGTCCCGCGAAGATCCGACTGGTATTGGAAGATTCCCTCATGGATCTGCCATGGGAGCTGTGGGTGCACGAGGACGACGTCCCGATGGGCGTGGGTAACGCTGCGGCACGAACGGTCCTGAGCGACCAGTTGGCTCACAAACAACAGAATGCAGGTAAGACGCTCACGGCACTGCTGTTCGCGCCACAGGTAGAGGGGGCGCCGCCTCTGGCCGCTGCGCAGCGCGAATTGCAGCTAGTTGCCGCCCGCGTCAAAGCCTGGGGCGCCCGTGTCGTGGTCCTGCCTGGGAACGCAGAAAAACGGATGGTGCTGGACGGGCTAGCCAATGCCAATCTGTTTCACTATGTCGGCCACGCGCTGTTCGATTCCGACGATCCAGCGCGGAGCAATCTTCCGATCGCAGGCGACCGCATCAGCGCCGCAGACATCCACGCCGCTCTGGCGCGGCAGCCAACCCCGCTCTTTCTCGCTTTCATCAACGGCTGCAGCAGCTCGCGGGAATCGCAATGGCACCCTGGCCGCAACGTGTTTGGGCTCGCCTCCGGGTTCCTTCGCGATGCCACCTATTTCATCGGCACCCAGTGGCCAGTGCAGGACCGTTTCGCGTGCGAGTTCGCCGACACGTTCTACCAGGCGCTGTTCCCGACGAGCAGGCGTTTGCTGTGGGACTGGTTGTGCAAGCGGACGCTTACTGGTGCGCCGCTCGGGGAGGCTTTGAGGGTGGCCCGCGAGCGCTTGTACTCCAAGGATCGCGAGTCCGCACCGACGTGGCCGGCGTACGTCTACTATGGCGACCCCACGGCTCGCATAACATTGGTCTGATACGCAGTGATAGGTGGCAGCATGAGGCTTGTGGACGTTGTGAACTCGAACTTCCTGCTAGTGGACGCCCGCCGTACCGCGGCTGACGCCGATTGGCTCCTGCAGCGCATCGCCAGCCAGGCAATGGTTATAGTGGCTGGCGACGCTTCGGCCTTTTTGCTGGACGAGGACGAAGCGAGGAGCTTCCTGCGCACTGCGGATTCCGCGCAGACGGTCGGCGTGCTGCTTGAAGCTGGGCCGCACCACTCTTTCCGGGTCCCCATCCTCGATGCCGACACCCCAGCAGACGATGCGCCGGATCGCTGTGTCGTGAGCGAAGATGGCATCATCATGGGCGTTTTCGACGTGACTGCTCCGGCCCGAAGAGGGCAGACGCTCGCCCTCGACGGATCCAGCTCGAACAGCACACGCGCAGGTGGCCAGGCGTCCTTCTCGCCTGTCGCGCGCGACGAGCCAGCCAGAACATGGCACCTGAACGTCGAGTTTCCCGAACACGTAGTTGTCGGCGAGACCCGGTCGTTGCTGGTCTCCATTCTTGTGTCGGCGTCCGGCGCAAGAGCTCTGCCCATGGCACTCCCGCCGGGCGCTGCGGTGGACCTCGTGCTCCAAGTGAAGCGTGGCTTCGTCAGCGAGGGAGCGAGCGAAGCACGCCTCGTCGTCACCGAGGATGAGCCGCTGCCGGTACAGTTCAAGCTCACGGCGACCGAAGCCGGCGTAGGCAAGCTCCGCGTTCTTGCGTTTCACGAAGGCCAGGCGCTCGGGGCGATCAGTCTCGCTGCCCAAGTGTCCGGAGCGGCTATGCAGACTTCCGCGGCCGAGTCGCATGCGGCGCGGCTCGATGTCCCCTCGATCATCTCCCCGGACCTCACACTTCTGATCCTCGAGCACCTCCATCAGGGTGAACCCGCGTTCACCGTCCGCCTGCATGCACAGGACCCGCACCTCGGGCTGAACTTCAAGCCTTTCGGTCCGATCGCATTGAAAAGCGATCCGCGCGGCGTCTTCAACAGCTTCTTTCAAGACATTGAGCAGCTGAAGGTCAGGACTCCGCAAGATCGCGCCAATACATTGCACCGGCTGGGGCAGCGCGGAAGCTGGCTGTTCGAGACCCTGTTCCCGGCGGAATTGCGCACGCTCATGTGGTCGCTGCGAACACGCATCCGGACTGTGCAGATTCAGTCGGAGGAGCCGTGGATTCCGTGGGAGATGTGCAGGCTGCAGACCGAGGAAGGCGGCCGGATTGTAGAGGGGCCCTTTTTTTGCGAAGCATTTGAACTTACCCGCTGGATGCCCGGCATCCGCAAGGTGACGGAGCTCGCTCTCAGCAGGGTCGCGGTCATTGCTCCCAAGGACTCAGGTCTGCCGCTCGCCAAAGCCGAGGAGGCGTACCTCTTCTCCCTCGCGAACCAAGAACGCCAGGTCGAAACGGTGCCGGCTGACTATCTCGACGTCATCGAAGCGCTGGCCCAGGGCGGCTACGAAGCCATTCACTTCACCGGTCACGGCATCTTTCGCGACGCGGACCCGAACCGATCCGGCATCCTACTCGAAGCCAAAGAGGAACTGAGGCCCACGGATATTGCTGGGCGTACGCGAAACTTGGGCGCAACTCATCCTCTGGTGTTTATCAACGCCTGTCAGTCCGGCCGCAGCGAGCTGAGTCTGAGCGACATCGGCGGCTGGGCAGCGCAGTTTCTGCGTGCGGGCGCGGGAGCCTTTCTAGGCTCGTACTGGTCGATTTACGATCAGGGCGCCTACCAGTTCGCGCAGAGCTTTTACGACTCCCTGCTGAGCGGCAAGACCGTGGCCCAATCTGCGTGGGCGGCAAGAGAAGTCGTGAAGGCCAAGGGGGATCCGACGTTCCTAGCCTACACCGTGTTCGCAGAGCCGAGCGCACAGATCCGCGTATGACCGAAAATAAGCAAGCTCTATTGCGATTAATGAACGTGCGCTGCTCAAGAACTCTGCAGCGTCCGCCGTGTGGCCTGCAGCGAATACCCCAAAACTAGGCACCCTTGCGCGCTGCGTTCGAGGTACCTGCGCGCCGCGCTGAGATCTTCATCGTCGATGATCCGGCCCAGGTGACGGAGCGCTAGCAGCAGTTGCGTGGGTTCCGGTACGTCGCGTCCGCTCTCGTAGCGGGAGCCACCGGATTCGGCCCAGACCAAGGAGAAGTGTACGGCTGCAAACAACGCTGACAGTACGCTTGCCGACGCAATCGCGAAACTGGTCGATTGCAACGCCGGGTAAGGACGCAGAATTGGGAGTGCTAGTTGAAGGTGGACAGTTGCCCACTCAAGTCTTCGTATAAGTCCGGTAATCGCGCTGAGCGAATGAATTGTCAGATGGCCCGGAATCTTGCGGCAGGTATGCGGGTCGAGCAGACGGTCGAATGTCAGATCAATCGAGGGTGTGACCGACCGCTCCTGGCCGGGTCGAGCCAAGGCGGGGCTCAAGTTCGTCGCCGTAAACCGGTCGTCCGAGGCGAACCTGCTCGCGAAATTCTGGCCGGATCTCCAACGGCAGGTGATGGCCGGGAGGGTGAGGCCGCGAATGGCTGCTTCGTAGAAGCGAAGTCTATCTAAGGCGGACCTAGGCGAACGACAGCTACGGAGAAAGCTGGGCGGCTGCAACGGGTCGATACCGCCAGTTCGATGAGGTCTGAACCTACCGCTCGGATCGGATGAGCGCAGTGCGGCAGCAGTAAGTCGCAGTGCTGCCGGTCAATCGACACATTCTGGACGACCGCGTGGCCTGAGTTTGACACCACCAAGTAACACGTCCCGCCGCAAGGCGCGCAGCACAAGGCGTCCGGCGAGGCACCGGAAACAGCCGTGTATCTATGCGGGAGTCGGGCTCAGTCGAGCCGGAGGATGGCCGGC
>Ga0116143_10004109_pt1 | contig 14072 bp, 4 predicted proteins | sample AD_UKC034_MetaG_FD_89745 | JGI IMG/M metagenome (GOLD analysis project Ga0116143, IMG submission 89745) | Active sludge microbial communities of municipal wastewater-treating anaerobic digesters from USA - AD_UKC034_MetaG | ecosystem: Engineered > Bioreactor > Anaerobic > Digestate | place: USA...
GGGAAGAGCTTACGGCACAACCGATTTGGCCTACAAACTGGATGTTACCTCCAATAACCATACGGAAAACTATAATCATATCGTAACCTTGAACTATCAGGACCAGTTTTTTGGTGTTCTGGACAGCGACACGAATCTGGGATACACGCTTTATGACAATAAAATGACGACGGTAGAGCGAAATAATGAGTTTACCTACAACACCTCTTTAAGCAGCCGTCATACGCTGGGGATCGTGGTGTTGAAGCCTGCCGTGTATCTGGGCGGGTGGACGCAACGTAACGAACTGGTGGTCAGCACCGATCAGATTTATGAGTATTCCGCCGGATTCGGTCTGGATATTCCGGACTGGAAGATTACCTCCAACATCAAGGCCGGCCAGAATCGTTTAGACAAAAGCGTCGGTCAGGATACGGATAAGACGTTTGCTTCTTTCAACCTGAACTACCGGCCGCCGTTTCTCAAAAAGCTCAATCAGGGCATGCTGTTTTTCAGGGCCAAATACAATGATTTCAGTTACACAAACGCCGACAACAACTTTCGAGAAACCAGCCTGACCGCCGGTTTAATTCTTGAGATTTAGTTTTCCAAAGGAGGAAAATCATGAAATACCGAAGAAAAAGTCTAATAATGATCCTTTCTCTTGCGCTTGTTCTGTTTTCTTTGGCAAGCGTCGAGGCAAAATGGTGGATTTTCGGCCAATCGCAAGAAAATGTAGAGATCAGTTACCTTTTTATCAACAAGGCGTCCTTTGATGAAACAGGTTCAAAAATAACGCTGTTCAAAGAGATGCTGCCGGAAGGCAAAGTCACCATCAACGGCAAAGCCGTTGCGGGAAAAGGAAAAATCGGCAGCGTCCGGGTCAGCCTGGACGGAAAAGAAACCTGGAAGGACGCCAACCTTTCCGAAAGCGGCGTTTTTGAGTTCAGCTTCAAACCGGAAATGGGCAAGACATACGCCATTTTTATTGAAGTATCCGACACAACGGGAAAAACCAACGATGTTGCGGCAACCTCGCGCCAGGTGGTGCTTTCCGACCGCAATGTCATGAGCTTTATCAAGGAAGCGCTGGATAAAATGATTGCCGCTTACGAAGGCCATGATCCCAAAGCTTTCATGGCGCTGGTCAGCGAGGATTTTGCCGGAGACATGACCAATCTGGACCGGGCCATCAGAAAGGATTTCAGCTCCTTTGACGACATTGATTTGAACTATACACTGAACAACATCACCTCGGACAGCAAGGGCGTATCGGTTTCTCTCAGCTATCGCCGATCGCTCGTTTCGACAAAAACCGGACAATCATTGAAAGACAAGGGAGTTACGGAATTTGTCTTTAAAATGGGCGATAAAGGGGCAAAAGTTTACAGCATGAAAAACCCCCTGATTTTCGGAATAACCGGCGCTCCGAACGTGGCGACGGGAACAGTTACGTCAACAACAAACGATCCGATCATTATTGCCGACAGCAGGGGATACGCCGCCGAAGTGCCGGCGCAAACATTCAACCAGATGGTAACCGACGACAGCTTGAAGATCACCAACAATGCGGATGGATCTTCCACGGTAAAAACGTCCGACAAGACGATTGTCGTGGATAAAAACGGAAAACAGACTGGCGGCAACAACCCCAGTGAAACTGTGGAAAAAGGCACAAGAACCATTGTTTCGACAGGCCATCCTCCCGTGGGATTTTCTTTTGTCAACGGGGAGGTTATCGTAGCTGCCGGAGATTTTACGATAACGGGAGGCGGTCCCAGTTTTGGTTATGGATTTATTGAGCCCAATGTAAGCTATGTCGATCTTGGCGCGGTCAGTATCGGCAGTGTCAACGAAGCTCCTGAAAGCGGATATGCAAATCCAGCCGGCATGGGAGTTCGGTTCAAAGAAGGAAATACGTATGCTTTCAAACTGGCCAACGGCAAATACGGTCTGATGGAAGTCAAATCCGTAACCGAAGATTGGGGAGGCGGAGTCATGACGATCACCATGAGGTTTGAATACAAATATCAAACCAGCGGAAAGCGGCAGTTTTTGCCGTAAAACAGACGCAAAAGAGGGCGAAAGTTGCTTGCATGATGAAGAAAGGAAGCCAATATGAAAATAAAAAGAAATGCCTGTTATTTCATAGCGTTGTGTTTTCCAATGTTCGTCGTCCTCTGTCTGATTCCGGTCTTGCCGGGCCTTGCGCAAGGCCCGGCTGAAAAAACCGGACAAACCCTTACGGAGCAGGTTTCCGGACAGGGTATTTTAAAACCTCCCGCTGAAAAAAAAGACAAGCCGGGGCAAAAACCGCCTGTTGCATCTTTTGGCGTTGTGGCGCCAAAGGGTGCGTCTGCTTATTTTCAGGAAGCCAAAAAGCTTTCGTCCAGCGACATCGCCTCCTCAATTTTGCTTTATCAGCAGGGACTTTTTTTAAAACCTGACGATTACGCCGCCAGAAAGGAGCTTGCCGCCCTTTTCGAAAAACAGGGAAAATGGAATATGGCCCTGGCGGAATATGAAGCCATCCACAAGGCGGCCGCCTCCGTGGAAAGTTATTCCGATCTGGTGCGGATGCTGGACAAGTCCGGTTATGTGCGCCGCGCTGCGGCCGAGGCGAAAAAGGCTTTTGCCAAATATCCCGCGCGGCCGGAGTTTCTTCTGCAGGCCGGTGAACTTTTTCATAAAGCAGGCGATGAAGCCGCCGCCTCCGCGGCTCTTCAGGAATACCTGAAACGGAAGCCGGATGATGGCCCGGCCTGGATAAAACTTGGGGCGGTTTTTGAAAAAGCGCAAAAAAACGCCGATGCGTTACGCGCCTATGTTCGCGCCGAAAAGCTGCTGAAAAATGACAAGAACCTGGCCGACGCCCTGAAAAGACTTCGGACAGGAACTGCTGTTTTTGGGGGACTAACTGTGTTTCTTCCGGACGGATGGGTTGCGCAAAAAGACGTCCTGAGCAATCTTCAGGGTGGACAGCGCGTGACGGTTGCGGTGAAAACACCCGGAGAGCCAGCAGCTCTTGCGCTGGCGTCAGCCAGAGAAGCCATGCCGCGTGAGCCGTTCAGCGCCGAAGCGTTGAAGCAAAACGAACAAATGAAGAAAATGCGGCAGGAACTGGCGAAAACAAATCAGGAAGCAGTCAAAAATTTGCCGTCAATGCCAATCCCCTTATACGGTCAGGGAGACTTTCCGGCAATTAAGGGCGCAAAGAAAGCTTTGCTTTCCACCAGCGAAACAAGCCAGCCGGGCATGGAATCGGCGGTGGCTGTGGCCGTTCCCTCCGGCGGAAAAATATATGTCTTTTTGTGGCGAGCGGCACTGCCGGCCGCGGACGGAGAAAAGGCGTTGACACTGCTTTTTGGCCGGACAGTCTGGCCGCATTAAAAGGAGGTGTTGATCATGTCTCGAATTGCAGCCTATCATTGGCGGCGTCTGATATTTATTCTGTTTTTTATAATTTTGAGCTTTCCGCCCCTTACGGCCCGGGCTGATGAGTACCAGGCTTATCAGCAGGCAGTAGCGGCGGTTGAAAATCTGGCTGCCGAAATCAGGATGAACGAAGGCGCGGTGGGGCAGGTTCTTTCGGAAGCTATGCAGGCCAAATACGGAGAAATGGACAAGTGGCAGACGCTGGATGGGAAGATGGCCGATCTGGGCCGTTCCATTGACGCGAATCTCCCCGAAATCGGGCGTAACGTGTCCATCATTTTTTCCTATAATCCGGAACATTATCTGCCCGGCGTCTCCCTTGGCCGAACCTTTGAAGGCAATCTCCGGATGGCCAGAGATAAGAAAAAGGAGCTTTTGGGCCTGGCGGCTGCCGAAAACGAAAAGCTCAACAAAACCAACAAGTTGATTGCCCAGAATGATCGCAATATTCTCAATGCCGCCAAACGTCTGGCAACGGATACCATTGAAGACGCCATTCTTCCCAGTCCCGAGGAGCTGGGAGGCGAAGCGGCGGTTGTGGTGCTGAGCCTTTATTTCGGGCCTCCCGGGTGGGTCGTCGGGACGGTCGTGGCCGGATCGTTTGCGTTCAATGATTTAATCGTTTTGTATTACAACTCGCAGGCGGCGGCGGAGCAGACCAGAGTGCTGGGCCAGATGAAGCAGAGTTTGCAGGACCGCAAAGCCAAACTGGAAAAGAACATCAGCGCCCTGATGGAAGGCGCCCGCGAAATAGAGCAGGTCGAGCAGATTCTGGATCGGCACGAAAAGAAGATGAATGAGTACAAAGCCAAAGTCAGCGCGGCGGCGGACGGCTGGAATGATTTAAATAAAGGCGCTTTCGAGGCAAAAAAGAAGAAGCTGGACGAAGAGGCCCGGAAAAGGGCGGCGCAGCCCAAACCGGAAATCAAGATGAGCGGCTGGTTTTACGGGATGGATCCCATTCCGCCGATTACTCCCGGAGAATACGGGGGCGAAGTTGACTCGATGATCTCCCAGATGCGGTCCTATGCGGAAGCGGTGGAAGCAGGAGGAGATCCGGACAATTTTCAAATCATGGTCACCGATTGGTATAATCGTTTAACCGACAAGTATAAAGCAACCAGAGAGGAGTACGAGCAGAAGTACAAGGCATACAATCAGGCTAGCGCGACCTGTAGCAGAGTAACTTCCGCGGCTTGGGCGCAATATTATCGCGAATGGAATTCTATCTCACACAACTGCCGCCCCTGGAATGATCGCTGCTGGGCAGCACTGGATGCCGCGGGCAACCGTTGCATGGCCGCTCAGAATGCCGCTTATGCCGCGCTTCGCCCTTATGGTCAGGCCATGATTGGTCCATCCCGGGAGTTGACAAGGCTCTATCAGATTAGTTCGCGGGTCAGCGACGCCTATTATCCTTTTCGGGAGAGAGTGGACAACGCCACCCGCGCTCAAACCCGGGATTTCTGGACTGAATACCGCCTGTGGGAAGCAAAATTTGCCGAAGCCAACAGCAAGGCTTATGAAGCCGTTGCCCCTGTTCCCTACTGGATCGATCAATGGAAGAGCCGCGCCGATAAACTGGATGACGAGATACAGCATTCCCTTTACTGGGGCGCGAATATCGCGGATATCCGCGCCGGTTTACTGGCCACGGCAAAGGATTTGAGGGATTTGCATAAAACCGTGCAGGAAGCGTCTAAAAAGTACCAGGACGCCAATACGGAGCTCATCCGGGTGGCCAATCAGGCGCAAAATGAATTGACCGGCATTCTCAACCGTTACGGCAGGCTGGTCAATTACTACTGGGCGTCCAATTTTTCCATATCCTGGTTTGGTTCTCCCATGGAATTCACGCCCCATGCGCCGGAGCAGGAGCGCAATATTGAAAACCTGGAAAGCATGGTTAAAAAAGCATTCATCATCTACGAACCGGAAAATCTCAAAAACGCTCTGAAAATGGATATTCTCGGCATCGCCGCCGTTTTTGAAAACAAAGGCAATGAACTGACCTTCTACACGGATTGGGTTGACACGTACCGCTACCGGGCTTCCAGGGCCGCGGGCGCCCTGAACCGGATCAGCGTTGAAATGACGGGGCAGGGATTTTATGCCGCCCGGGGAGGGACGCCCCAGTATGTTCTGTCCAGGGAATTTTCCAAGCCTCCCTGGTCAATCATTGGCCAGGATGCGGAAAAAATTGTCTCCAAGGGAGATTTCGCATCCCTTCCCTGGGGCAGGCATCAATCCTGGGAAAGCCTTCGGGTAGGGCAGAAGTTATATGCCGGACAGACAATTCTGCTGGAAAAGCTCAATAAAGACGCCAAATATTACATTCAGGCCAGATCAAGCGGCTGGTTCATGCCGGTTCCCGCTGCAACAATCGATCCCCTGATCGAAAACTGGAAAAAGCTGCGCGACGTTTGCGAACGCTTCGACAAGCTGGCCAAGCCCGAGCAGGATAAACTCAAAGGCGGACAGGAAAAAGTCCTGAAGGAAAGCCAGACTGTTTTTGAAACCTGGAGCAAGATGCCGCAATATTCCAGGGATATGGTGGCGGAGGAATACCGGCGTTTTTACAATGCTTACTGGTGGCTCTATTACTATATCGGAAGCAAGTCCGAAGCCACGGGAACGACGCTTCAGCCGCCATACAACTCCACCGCTATGCAATTGGACAAGTTGATTCTTGGCTATACCCCCGCTTATGAAAAGTGGAAAAAAGAGCAGGAAGAAGCCCGGCGGCGCGCGGAAGAGCAGAGACGCCAGTGGGAAGCGGCAGAGAAGGCCCGCATCGAACAGGAGAAGAAAAAGGCGGAAGAAGAAGCGCAAAGAGCAGCCCGGGCTGCCGAGGAACAAAAGAAACAGGCAGTCGCCAATATCGCTCTTGTCAAAGATTTTTACACCCGATTCAAGGAAGCCTATGAAGAAAGAAATGACTCACGGGTGATGAGCATGATCAGCGACGCCTGGCAGGCGGGCGACGGCACAACTCTTTCCGACCTGCAGATGACGCTGCGCCGCACGTTTAAAACATTTGACGAGATCCGCTACAATATTCAGAACTTGTCCATTACCCCGCTTCAGAATGGCCGCTACCGGGTTTCGTATGATGTGACCATCACCAGCAGAATCTACAAAAGAAACCTGAAACATGAGGAAAAATCGAGTATTAATGAAGAGGTGACCATTGACGGTTCCGGCAAGGCGAAAATTTCAAAGACGCTGGGCGGAAGATTCTGGTACGTCCAATGATTTCTTGGTAAAAATACATATATTTGCGAGGCCTGGTGATGCAAGGAATTAGTGGAAGGAACCTGCGTAATAAGTGGACGAGATTGATCCTGCAGGTAATTCTGTTCATGCTGATGTTGGCGAACACCGCCGGAGCTGTAAGCACCGATGTGGAAGCAAAGGTTGATTTTTTCGATAAGTTCGTCGCCTCCGGCGCCAGCAGCGGCTATGGAACAATTCTTAAATTAGACCAGCCTAACGTTGATCCGGCATGGTTTAAAGATCTTGAGTGGTGCCGGCAGACCATGGCCCGGTTTTTTACCGCTGTGGATGTTGTGAACAAGGTGGCTGCCGAAAAGTACGATGAAGCGCAATTGTCCCTGGCTCTCCGGATAATCCAAGAAATTGCCGGTTCTGAGGCTGGCAGATCTTATTTAAATGCATTGGGACTCTCTACCCTAACCGTAAATGCAGCTGTTGTGGCCGTGAAGGTCTATATGGCCTCTGTAAGAGCCGTGAACGAATCAACGCGTGCGGTGCAACTGGAATCGCTCTATGGCCATTTCGAGTCTATCGCCAGAAATCCGCGGCTGAGAAATCCCAACAGGGTCCTGGGCGAGGGCGATCCTATCCCCGTAACCCGCGCCAGCATCGAACTGCTCTGGAGAGATCTTGTGGACGACGGAAATGTCCGGGCGCAGTTCAGGGTTTATGTGACTCAACTGCTGCAACAAGATTGGCCGGAGGAAGCCTACTGGTCGGGTTGGTATGTGGCTGCACATCCCCCGCAGATTTTGCCGATTCCGCCAAACACAATCGTGCAAACAATAACGCTACATCCGTCTCCGTATTTGCAGGCTCTGCCGCCACCGCCGACACCGGAGATGCTAGCAGCGAGGAGAAAGTTGATGGAGGGGTACATTGCCAGTCTTCTCAGTGACCTCAATCAAAAAAGGAAAGTCGAAGAACAGTTGACGCTTGTTCGTCAGTCCTTTATCGACCTGAAAGACCGGATCGGCAAGTACGGAGACCTTGATGCCGTTATGGTAAAATTCGCTCAAGCTCTGGGGAGGCTTCCTGCCCTTGAAGAATTTGGGAAAAAATGCCCCGGTTATATCCAGAACGCGGAGAACATCAAGAGCCAGCGGTCGCTCGAAGATCTGATGGAACAAAGCAAGGGCTTTGCCGAAAACGTGATTCAGTTTATCCCGGCAAAGGGAATCTATGCCAAAGACCGGGAGAGGCTTCTCGGTCTTCTCAAAACCTGCTACGTCAAGGCCAAAGAAAAGATACCCGTTGTGGCGCAGAAGCAGAAGGAGGAAATGGAAAAACCGACTCCGCGGCCGGCTGGTGCAAAAAAGGATGAACCAATAAAAGACGGATATAGCTATTATTTTAAAGCTTTTGTTGTTCCATACACCTGGTCCGAGGATCCAGACACCGCAAAACGCAGTGTTGTCGTCAGCTTGAGCAAAGGAAAGTGGGATCAGGCTGAAGACATCTATGCCCGATGGACGGGAAAGACTTACTACGGATATGATCGGGGTCCCGGCCAGACCTATGTTGTCCACTACTCGGATGTTCTGACGAAATCGACTGACCTGTACAATAAGACCCGTAATCCACTGGCTAAACAACTTCAGGCGGCAGAAGACAGCTGTCACAGTACCTTTCGTGCGGCTTATGCGCCCGTGAATGCCTGTTATGCGGCGGCAAAAACTGAAAAGGATAAACAGCCCTGCCAGGATATTGAAAGAAGAGCTTCTGCTGCCTACGTCTTTTGTCAGGAGAGTACTGTCCGGCCACTCCGGTTGCAGATTGAAGTCCTTGATGCCGGTTTTGGAAGGGCGAAGCAAGCCGTCGGATATCTTCTGGAAGGCGATGAGAGTATCTATCGCGAGACGAAGGTGGCCATGGATGAGGCTTTCCGGAGCGTTCTTGAGCTTCAGCAGGAGAAGAAAAAGCAGTTGGAAACCCTGCGCAAAGATCTGGCCAAGTTTGATGGACGGCTGCCTCTCGAGGAGAAACCACGGGTGGTGGAAGGGCTGGACAGGGCGATTGCGAAATTAAAGGAAAACAGTTGGCCGGGAGTTACAAAAGAGTGGATGGGCGGAGGGGGAATATTTTCCAGTTCGGTGGTCATCGATGAACGCGCCCTCAGCCTTAGGGAACGCGCGCGCCCCCTTCCCGGAAGCGTGGATAGCTGGGAAGCGAAGATCATTGAGGCTGAAGAAGGATGGAATTTTGCCGTTCATGACTGGCAGGCCTTTTATCCGACCGTTGATCTCAAAAAACAGGATTACGATATGATTACGATGTGGGTGGACAAGACCTTCAGCCGGGATGATTTTGATCGCTACGACAGGGCCGCCCAACGTGTTCCGGCGCTGATCAATTCCTTAAAGGTGAAGCTTGGAGAATACCGGACTCTGGCGGGAACGGAAGTCCACAACATCTCTACCGATGCAGCCTGGCTTTCCTCCCTCACTGCCGAGTTTAGCAAGTGGGTTGCCGAAAAGCAGAAGGCGGGAATCCCCTATTTCAGTTACAGTCCGGGATTGCACCTGATGACCAGTCCCTATCCCCACTACCTGACCAAGGGTGAAGCGGCCTTATACGCCGCAGAGGCCAGAAAGTTGAAAATATACGACTTTGTGCAGAAGTATATGCCCTCCAGCCTGGCCGCTTTTGAAACCGAGCTTCTTCTGGGCAAGATTCGTCTGGCCGAGGAAGATAACTTCATTATTGGCTTTAGCACAGTTGCCGGAAATACAGCCATTTACAAGAGTCAGATAAACAGGACTCATGACCTTTTGGGGAGCATGAAGCCGGATATGGGGGCTGTTGCCTATGGGGATGTGCTCAAAGAGATCAGTACGGTATTGCCCCTGACGCTGGAGCGGGCCAACGAGGCGGAGGATAAAGCCCGGGAAAAAATCGCCAAGAGCATGAAGATGCCTTACGTACCGCTTCCCTGGGAAGGCCGTCTTATTGGCGTGGATGAGTCTAAGCTCAACTTTCCCCTGGGTCTTGCTTATCTGAATTTACGGAAGCAGCTTTCCGTGGCGATCCGGAAAGGCCAGGAATACACGATTGCGGAACGGGCGAAAGCAGCGCAGAAGAGCGAGCAGCAGGAACAGGCTAAAAAAGAGAGTCTGAAAGAGACCGCAGCGGCAGTGGTTCCGGGACAGGCGGTTGTGTCCGCAAGCAGAGATCAGGAAGCAATACAGACATTCTACACCCGGTTTAAGGAAGCCTACGAAGAAAGAAATGACTCGCAGCTCATGAGCATGATCAGCGACACCTGGCAGGCAAACGACGGTTCGACGCTGTCGGATTTGCAGATGAATCTTCGCCGGACGTTTAAAATGTTTGATGAAGTCAAATATAATATTCAAAACCTTTCGATGCAGCTTGTCGAATCAGGAAGCGGTCATTGGCGCTACCTGGTTTCTTATGACGTAACGATTAAGAGCAGGATTTACAAACGAAACCTGAAACACGAGGAAAAGTCGAGCATCAATGAGGAGGTGACCATTGACGGTTCCGGCCATGCGAAAATATCGAAAACCCTGGGCGGCAGATTCTGGTATGTGCAGTAATTCTTGATATTGATGGGTTTCTGGACATAAGGGTGCCGCAGGGATATCATCCACATTCATTCCATAAAAAAGGGCTATTGATATGAATAAAGTACGTTTATTGCTCACGCTGTTTATTGGGGCCGCTCTGTTTTTGATCTGGTCGGGAAATACCTTTGCTGCAGCGTTTACAAAGGAAGATGATATCAAAAAGCACGAAAAACTTACTCTCGATATCATAGGCGCATACAGGGATGGCCTGGCGGAAGATAAGAAATTGAGGGAAGCCGTGGAAGGCGTTCTTCAAGATGAAATCATGTCGTGGTTGATGGACTCCATCGGAGAATCCTTTGGAAAGTCTGAAGCAGATGAATTTGATAAAATGCTCGACAAGAATCCCTATTTATTGACGAATATCAAGAAGAAATATGACGACTTTATGAAAACCACAAAACTTGTCGATCAGGTAAGCAAATCTCTCGCTAATGGAGAGTATGTGGAAGCGTTGTTTCAGGCGGCCGACGGCTCCGTCAAGGGGCTGAAATTTCCGGTTTTACAAGCTCTTTGGGAAACGATCAAGGTTACCTATCAATCGCACAAGTTGGTTGTGGCAACAGGGGCGGAGCGGGATCTCGCAGCTATTTATGGCAAGGTCGAAAGCGACAGAAAAATTTTCGGTATCATTACGCCCCGCTCGGATCAGCCGCCGCAGATTCCCGAAAACCTTGAAACGGCCGATTATTTTTTCAACCGGTATCTGATGACCGATGACGGTACACGGAACAATTTTAAACAGTATGTTAAAAATGTCATCGGGGATGACTGGCCTGAACAGGATTGGAATCAGTGGATCCAGGGATATATGGCTCTGGGATCGGGCCAGGATACGGTCAAGAACGCGGAAATCGAAAAACTTGACACAACATTGCGAGCCAGGGCACGCGTCTGGATTCATATTCTCATCAAGGATATTAATAAACAGGCAAGAGTTCGGTGGGGACAGGTGCGCGTGGCCCAGCAGATAGCGGATTTCGAAAAATTCAACGATCGTGTGGGGCAGTTTTACAATAATGATCTGGCGCAGGTCTTCAAGGCGTATGAGGCGAGGCAGGGCCTGAAAAAAGATATGCCGAAATACATGGATTACCCGTCAAACAGCAAAGCGGCTCGAGGCAGGATTGATCTTCAGATGGGCAAGATGAAGCCTAAGGATATAAAAATTGCGGAAGGTTTGCGAAATGAGATACAAACTTGGAGATCTCAGGGCGTTGATTTTGCGAGACGGGCGGAGGCCTTGGGGAAAATGGATCTGGAATCCGCCATCTACGAAGAAATCAGGGCCTGGGATATGCTTGGCGACCGGATAGAGGCATTCGCCAAAAATAATACAAATGCTTTTTCACAAGTGATCAAGGAGATGAACACGGAGGCTGCTAATGCAGAAAAAGGCAAGGACAATCCCAGAGATGCTGCTATCGCTGCTATTGCAGCGCATTATGTGGATCTCCACCAGGTTCATCTGAAACCGTTTGACTGGCACAGTGTGGAATTGCCTTTACCCAACGGCCGGACAAAAAGTTTTACACCCGAGGAGGCCATGACGTCTGTGCTGTCATCTCTCAACGAAGGAGATTTCGATACGGCGGGCGACATTATGGGTGGGTGGAATGGAGCCGTGTCCGCGGCGATGACTCTTAACCGGAAACGGAGGGCTGCCGAGCTTGAAAAAGCAATTGCAAAACCCACCGAGGATATTGCGATCGCTCTGAAGGAATATATGACGGCAAGAGAGGCGATTGCCGCCCAAAACAGAGCCATCATTGAAAATCAAAAAAATCCGCTTGGTGAAAAATTAAAAGAGGCTTATCGCGTGCAAGAAGGGATTTGGAATAATGCTGAATATAATGGGAAATGGAAAGAACTGGGCGCACAGTATGAGGCCGCCAAACAACACAGCGAAAGCATCGTCCGTGAAATTCGCGCGCTGGATCATCACATGGAACAGTTAAGCAGTTCGGTTAAACCTCATTGGGAAAAATACGGAAATACCGGCGCCGGATGGGGTGCTGCGTGTGCTATGCTCCGCGAATCCCTGGACATTCTGAATGCGTCTGAAAATACCCAGCATGCCTCGGTTCTTGCCGACATGAAAGACGCTTATGCCGCCTTCAGCGAACTCAGGCAGACGCTGGCCGCACGGTGGGCGCGATACAATCATGATATGCAGGAAATCAAGGCACTCTTGCCCATGGCTCCCGAAAAGGCCGCTTCCGGCTGGAAACCGGATGTGGTTGCGGAAACCGACCGGCTGGAAAACTTTGTAAAAGAGCGTTCATACACGTTTGTGAAGGGCGTCAAAGGGTCCGGATTGCTTTTTACTTTACCCGAAGATGTCAGGAGAACCTCGCTGGATATCCAAGAAGGCTCGATTGGCGCCGACGCATTCAATGTGCTGATCATCAAGAGCGAAGCCGCTACAAAATCATGGGACAGAGCGCAGGATAAACTGAAAAACCTCCAGGAGCTGAACTATCCAAGTCTTCAGCAGATCCGTATTCTTGTGGACAAGTCGGTCAATCCCTCTGAAGTGTTAAAATCCCTGGATGCTCTAAAAGCCACAGCCGGCAAGGTCGATGGATACAAAAAAGCCGTTTCTTCCGAGCGCTTTGACCGAATGATCTTGGCTGCAAATACCGACGCCGGAAACAGGGAAAAAGATGCTTTTTGGCTTTCGCAAAAATCGAAAGAGCTGAATGTTTTCTTCAAGGAACAGATTACCAAGAAGACCATCCGTATGGGAAAAAATGACTACGAGTTAAATCTCCAGGTTTCCGACGATGGCATGGTTAGGGTGGAAAAACCTTATCCCCATTATCTGACAAAGACGGAACTCAAGGAAATGACGGAACGGATCAGAAACGAATGGCAAGCTGTTCCGGTCTTTTCCTTTATCCAAAAGTATGCAAGCGATCATTACCAACGGATGGAAGGGATGCTTCTTTTGCCGGGCGTCAAGGCGGCAAAAGAAGAAAACTACCTGAAATACCCAAAATCCGTGCTCATTTGGAAGAGCTCTTTAGAAGGTGCAGAAATCATGATGAAAAATCTGGTACCGGAGGATAAGGACTATGCCAAAAAAATTGCCGATGTGGAGCGTCTTCTGCCCGGGATCGTTTTGCCCGCACCCGAGAAGGTTGTTGGCTATGTGATGGAAGACAATGGCGGAGTCATTCATTCTCTGGAGCATCCGATGGGGCGACAGTATGAAAAAATCTATAAAATGGTGAGCGCGTCTCTGGATAGACGGCTGGATTATCTTCTGAAGGAACGCTCAGTTGGGCAGCAGGAGATGATGGAAGCGGAGAAAAAGCGTACTCAGGAGGAGGCACGGAAAAAGACGGAACAAGACGGAATGATGGCGCAGGAACAGGCAAAGACACAGAAAACCAACCAGGTCCATGAAGATCGTGTAAAAGCATTTTACGCTCTCTTCAAGGAAGCCTACGAAGAAAGAAACGACTCGCAAATTATCAGCATGCTGAGCGATAAATGGCAGGCCAATGATGGTTCAACGCTGTCCGACCTGCAGATGAATCTTCGCCGAACTTTTAAAATGTTTGATGAAGTCAAATATAATATTCAAAACCTTTCGATGCAGCTTGTCGGATCAGGAAACGGTTATTCAAATTATCTTGTATCCTATGACGTTACCATAACCAGCCGGATTTACAAAAGAAACATGAAGCATGAGGAGAAATCCAGCATCAATGAAGAGGTGACCATCGAAGGGTCCGGTAATCCCAAAATATCGAAAACCCTGGGAGGAAGGTTCTGGTACGTTCA
>Ga0116143_10004126_pt1 | contig 14036 bp, 11 predicted proteins | sample AD_UKC034_MetaG_FD_89745 | JGI IMG/M metagenome (GOLD analysis project Ga0116143, IMG submission 89745) | Active sludge microbial communities of municipal wastewater-treating anaerobic digesters from USA - AD_UKC034_MetaG | ecosystem: Engineered > Bioreactor > Anaerobic > Digestate | place: USA...
GAACATATGGCAGGGTCTGCAAATATAGCCTCTGAACTGTCGGTGTTCTACATTGTGTATTCTTTTTGCAATACATCAAACGATTGTGAAAATATCAGATCAGATTATTGCGCAAGGTGACAGCAGGGCAGAGATCCTGTCAGGTAAGGTTCAGGGAGACGAGCGTAAGCAAACTACCTCTGAGGTGTCGAAATCAAAAGGACGATGTCAAAACTGGGGGGCTTACCATCTTCCAGGATAAGCTCAAGGGAAACCTGTTTACTGCTTGGGCGGCATCCGGCATAAAGGTAGCGCGAATCTGATCCGGGCTTTTGTGTGGAACGTGGGAACCTGTCGTCCTGATGTTATGGGAGAAATTCAAGTGGAGGAAACCACAAGAATGAGAGTACCAATGCGGGGCACGGGGGTGGAGCAGTCAGTAGTAGGTATGAAGGTTCTGTAATGGAACTGGACCGAAGGGACTGCGTTGTCTGGCTATATTTGCAAGTCAACCAGAAAATGGGAGGAGCTTTGTGAATAGAGCAAAGCCGTTTTGTATTTCAAAATGGGACGTATGGGAAGCATACAAGCTGGTTAAGGCTAACAAAGGATCGGCCGGAGTAGACGGGCAATCCATTGCAGAATTTGAAGAGGATGTGAAAGATAACCTGTTTAAAATCTGGAATCGGATGTCCTCAGGCAGCTATTTTCCACCACCTGTACGTCGGGTCGATATACCGAAGGACAATGGGAAAACCAGACCACTGGGAATACCAACAGTGGCAGACCGCATTGCCCAGACGGTAGTCAAACGATACCTCGAGCCGATCTTGGAAGAACATTTCCATCCGGATTCTTATGGGTATCGACCGGGGAAATCCGCGAAAGATGCCGTAGGGGTTGCACGTCAGCGGTGCTGGCGATACGACTGGGTACTTGACCTCGACATTAAGGGCTTCTTTGACAATATCGATCATGATCTGTTGATGCAGGCGGTAAGGAAACATACTGATTGCAAATGGGTACTTCTGTACATCGAAAGATGGCTGAAAGCTCCTGCGCAATTGGCAGATGGCAGCCTGATCAATCGGGATAAGGGAACTCCGCAGGGAGGAGTGGTTAGTCCATTACTTGCGAATCTCTTTTTACATTACACGTTCGATGTATGGATGAAGAAGCAGAATCCTCTGATTCCATTCGAGCGGTATGCCGATGATGGGATATGTCACTGTCGGAGCAAAGCCGAAGCTGAGAGGCTTCGTGTGGCGATAGAAAAGCGATTTGCTGAATGTGGGTTAGAGCTTAACTTGCAGAAGACAAAGATTGTTTACTGTAAGGAGGATGGTCGGCGGGAAAATTATCCTGAGCAGAAATTTGATTTTCTGGGCTTTACATTCCAGCCTCGGAGAGCGAAAAACCGAATGGGTAAATTATTTGTTGGGTTTATGCCTGCAATCAGTAACAAAGCCAAGAAATCGATATGTGACGCAATGAGGCGATGGAAAATGCACCGGCAAACGGATAAATCTCTGGACGAACTGGCCCGAGTGGTCAACCCAGTGCTACGGGGTTGGATTAACTATTACGGCAGTTTCTACAAATCAGCTCTTTACCGTGTTTTTCAACATCTGAACAATGTTCTTGTTCGGTGGGCATCCCGGAAATACAAAAGATTGAGGAGGAATAACCACAGGGCGAGGCAATGGTTGCAAGGCTTATTTCACAGGCAACCTAAACTATTTGCACATTGGCAACTTTCGCAGATTAAGGCTGGACAATAGGAGCTGGATGACGGGAGACTGTCACGTCCAGTTCTCGGAGAGCGCGAGTGTGAAATTCTCTCGCGCCACTCGACTCATCACCCCAATTTAAAATCGAAAGTTAAGGACTTGTAGGTGGCAAATGTAATTTTTGCTTCCTGAAGTCAGTAAAGCGTAAACCTTGAAGAAAATGCTTGCTTTCAATCCGTACTAAACAAAATTCGCGAACGATGACAAACATCGGAACGACTCATCGCATTTTGTGGTTACAATTTCTTTACCTGAACTTTCTGAACTTTACTTGACACAAAAGCTTGGCTACCGCATAATCGCCTCCAACGAAAGCAATTTTATATTAAAATCGCCCCTGAGCAAGGATGATAAACCAATGGCAAATAATAGCATAAGCGCTCTGCACCACTTCAACTGCTGCACAAACAGACCCATAGTTGGCAGATTGTTTAACGAACGAAAGCCATGCAGGGTGGTATCTCACTGCCTTCTGCTCGAAACAGACCGCGGATTGGTATTAATAGATACCGGAATCGGCTTGGATGATATGAAACACCCAGCGCGGATAGGTTTTATGCACATCTTCAATCGTCCGCGACTGGATGACAACGAAACAGCTATCAGGCAGATCCAAAAATTGGGCTTCAGCGCAAGTGATGTTGGACATATTATCATGACGCACCTCGATCTTGATCACACTGGTGGGCTTCCCGATTTTGCGCATGCAAAAGTCCATGTATTGCAGCGAGAATACGAAGCAGCAATGATGCCACAAGGCTTTAAAGAAAATGGACGATACCGAAAGGCACATTGGGCACATTCACCTGACTGGATCATTTATAAAGAACAATACAACGAACCATGGTTTGGCTTCAATTCTATCAGGCAGTTAAAAGACCTTCCTCCTGAAATTATTCTGGTGCGACTCCCCGGCCATAGCAGAGGCCACTGCGGGGTAGCCATCCATACTTCAGACGGTTGGCTGCTGCATGCAGGAGATACCTATTATTTTCACAAACAGATGTATGACATTCCCAAAACGACGCCAATTGTCTATCTTTTTCAAAGATTTGCCCACCTTAATTACCAGCAGGCCATGCAAACAAAAGAAAAAATGAGGGAGGTGGTATTAAAAAACAAAAAGGAATTGAAAGTATTTTGCAGTCACGACACTCAAGAATTTGAATCATTATCTCATACGCAGGTTATATAAGGTTTGGCTGGCTGTTAATGTGGGCCTTTTATCGGAATTTATGACCACCTGCCAGTGGCAGAATGGCTTCTCGTTTCCATATCTTTCTGTATTCTTGTTTTCCAGTTCTGCCGTTTTATGTTACATTACAAACGGAAATTGTTGAAATAATGAACCACCTTCGGAAAAATCAAGCGGTCAACGGATAAACAAATCTCAATCTGCAGAATCGGGAGAAACTGGCCTACTCGACTCAAATTATTTAAGTGAGGCAGATGCGTTGAAGAAAAATATTAAAACAGTTGTATTGATGGTATCTATGGCGGTGATCACCACATGTGGTATCATGTCCTGCACATCTTCACGGGATGAGGGGGGAATCCTGAAAGTCGATACCCGATCCACGGTGGATTATCTACTTCCCTGCAAGGGTGGTTATCTTCTCATTGATACATCGTATCCCGATAATTACGACCTGTTTAAAAAAGGACTTGCCGCTTTGAATATTACGGTCGGGGAAATACGATATATAATGGTTACCCATCACCATAACGATCATTCCGGATTTGCCGCCCGTCTCGCGGCTGAATCGGGAGCGACCATTATCGCCCATGAGTGTGCCGTTCCTTTGCTGCATTCGGGGAAATCGATGCCCTATAAAAAATATGTTAACCGGTGTACGAAAATAATTTTTTCAATGATCGTAAAAGTTTTCGATGGTTCGCCCGAACACGATTTTACCCCTGTCCCGGAGGGCTTTCCCATCATACCGGTGAAGGGTAATGATGATCACCTCCTCCGGACAATCGGCATAAGAGGAAAAATTATATGCACGCCAGGACATACCGATGATTCAATATCAATATTAATGGATGATGGAAGAGCATTTGTCGGTGATTTGGCCATGAATTTTCTGAATATCTGTTCATGCCAGAGGCGTCCCGCACTCATTAATGATATGAAACAGCTTTATACGAGCTGGAATTCCATCATTGCGGCGGGTGCCCGAATCATATATCCTGCGCATGGTGACCCTTTCCCGGTTAGAGATCTCAGACAATCGATGAACGATAATCCCGCTCAATGATCATCAGACTTTTTCTGGGGTGTGCTTCCTGAAATGTTGTTTTTCTTTTTCCCTATTTTATACAACATTTCAATTGACAATAAACACAATTCAAAACCCATAACAAACATAGGTATTTACGCTACTTCCGTTTTTAATTAATTGACATGAAGAGCTGAGAATTTTATAATTTACATCGTGGCAGATATTCTCTTGTCAAAAAAGGAAAAAATGCGAGTTTATATTGGTTTTGATGATACTGATATTTTAAATTCTGATTTCGGCACGGGGAAAGTAGCCCGTCGCTATGAGCGGTTGCTTCCTGAAGGATGTAAAGTCTGGGGCGTTGTTCGTCAGCAACTGCTGCTGGATCCAGCCATTCCATACACTTCTCATAATAGTTCGGCTTGCGTTGTTGTTAACTGCCCGGATCCGTCTTATGTAGAGACTCTAAAAAATACGGCAATTACACACATAGAAGCTATGTCCGTTTCCGGCAGTGATCCCGGCCTTTGTCTGGTTGTTGAAGGGGATTCAGCCTTGCCGACTCTTGAATCCTTTGGACTGTTGTGTACGGCAAAAATCGTCTCCCAGACTGATGCAATCCGTGCGGCGGGATGCGCCCATCTTTCTGGTCATGGCGGCACCAACGACGGCATAATCGGGGCCGCCGCGGCAGCCGGTCTCACCGCGTCGGGATGGAGCGGGCGGTTTATCGAATATGCGGGACTGAGGGATTTTCCGGAAGAGGTCAACATATCGGCGCTGCTGCAAAAAAATATCCGGGTTATTTCTCTGGATCGGGATGCCTGTTGTCCCCGTCCGGATGATATGGTCAACACAAAAGGCTGGTTAAGGCCCAGACTCTGGGGACATGAGGCTGTGCTCCCCGTAAAACCGGTAGGCACCGGTCTGTGGGAGAGTCTGGGAGAAAAAAGAAACCCTGACAAGAAAAAGAATTAAGGAGGTAAGATTATGGCCGGGAAAATATTTTATCGCGAGCGGATTAAAGTGGGAGAAAAAGAGAAGAAGCCGCGCTTCAAACTGGTCGCGGTTGCCGACGTAAATCTCAAGTTTCATGCCGACCACCTGAAGAAAAAAGAGTTGGAAGAAATCGCGGCCGCCGTGGGAGCGGATCTAGTCCTGCTCAAGGCGCCCCAGGATGGTTCGGTGAAAGACGAGGAAGTTGAGGTTGAATAAAAAGAAAAGGACGCTATGGCACTGTTCAGAGAAAAAGACGGACGCAGATTGCATGTAAAAAGCAGGCTCATGGGCGAAAGTCTGGTGAGCAAAACATTCATGGAAAGCATCCAAGTAGCCCCTCAGAAGAGGCTTTTCCCGGATGTCAATATAGTCAAGATCGGCGGGCAATCCATCTGTGATCGCGGGATCAAGGCTTTGCCCGCCATTCTGAAAGAGGTTGTTGCCAATAAGAAGAAACACAAAATTCTGCTGACAACGGGCGGCGGCACGCGCAGCCGCCATATTTACGCCATCGGTCTGGAGCTGGGCATGCCGACCGGCATCATCGCCAAATTCGGCAGTTCCATCTCGGAGCAAAACGCCCTGCTGGTTTCCACACTACTTGCTCCGTGGGGCGGCATTAAAATCGGCCACGATGAAGTTACAAAATTATACAATTACTTCGGCCAGGATTGCATTCCCGTGATGCACGGCATGCCGCCTTACGATTATTTTGCCCTGCCAGCGGCAAAATCTCGCATCCCCGTTCACCGTACGGATGTGGGCACCTTGGTTATTGCCGATCTAATTGGCGCGCGCAGCTGCATCTTCATCAAGGACGAGCGGGGACTTCACACAGATGATCCGAAAAAGAACGGCAAGGCAAAGTTCATTCCCGAAATCAGCGTCAAAGACCTGCTGAAAAAAGACCTAGATGATCTGATTATTGAGAGGCCGTGTCTGGACATCCTGCTCAACAGCGAGGTCATCGACAAGATTCAAATTATCAACGGTCTGGAGAAGGGCAATCTGACCAAAGCGCTGAACGGAAAGCATGTCGGCACGATCATCTATAAATCTTAGGAAACGTTCGGTTGAGTCAGACCATAAAGAAGGCTCCGTTATTTCGGAGTCTTTTTTAGTGATCTTTTAATTGCACTTTTCGAATCCAACACCTCCGATTCTTACGCTCATACGCCGCATCCACAAGCCGATGCCTACGCTGACCCGGAATAATCCTGGGATGATTACATACAATCATAACGCATTTGAAAACATGACGTGACGGTGAGGTCTGTCTGAATTCCGGCTAAAATACCTATTTTGCCGGTAAAACGGCAAAAAGGTGAACATATTTTTCAAAAAGACGGATGTCGCAATGTGCCTTAAACCTGTTCATTAACGCCGTATCCACATCTTGTGGAAAAATATTCTTGACACACAAGTGAACGTTTCCTATACTGCCGATAAATAAAAGAAAGCTCTTATCAATAATACTGTCATTTCAGGACCTGATTCCAATCATTTTCGGTGCCTTTAATGGGTGACCTCAATTATTTCCCCTGTTTCTACTGCAATATAATTCATCTGACAGGGACTCGTTGCGGAAACTCACAATTCTCGCAATGTTTCCCCGGAATACAAATTATAAGGAGGCTATGTGATGAATAATACAACCGGCAGGCGCGTTTTGTATTTAGTTATCATAGTTTTTATTGCTTGTCAGCTTATCAATACAGTCGATTGTTGCGCGGCGAGCAAACTATTGATTGGTGCCGAGCGCATCTTTATCAATGCAGAAATCATCACTATGAATGAGCAAAACCCGCAAGCTGAAGCAATAGCTGTTCGCAACGGCCGGATTGTCGCTATAGGAAAGGTAAAGGAGGTAAAGAAATGGTTTGTCCAAGGCACGGAGATTGTTGATCTAAAGGGCAAGGTTGTGACGCCAGGATTCATAGAAACGCACAATCATCTCCTGCTTTATGGTTCCACAAAAACAATGGTTGATGTAACGCCGGACACGACTCCGGACATTGCCATCCTGAAGAAGAAAATTGCCAAAGAAGCAAAAAAAATCAAAAAGGGGGACTGGATCGTTGCCTTCGGGTTTGATCAAACGCGTTACTCCGATGGACGCCATATTACCTGGCGTGATCTTGACGAGGCAGCACCGGACAATCCTGTGTTCGTCATGCACCTTTCTTTTCACCTTGGATATGCCAACAGCATGGCGTTGAAAATAGCCGGCATTACGAAAGATTCAAAAAATCCACCCGGAGGCAGGATCGTTCGTGACAGCAACGGGGAACCGACCGGGCAGCTCGATGAAATGGCCGCAATGCTTCTGGTCATGAGCAAAACACCGCAGGCGGATTTCGCAATCACGCAAAAAAATCTCTGGTTGGCCGCAAAGGATTATGCTGCCAACGGGATTACCACTTCTTTTGACATGCTGGGAATGAATCCCGTTGACTTTAAGGTGTATCAGGCGGTCAGCACAAATGAAGAGTTTCCGCTCCGTATTGTCGGAGCCCCATTATACTTCCTGTGCGATACTATGCCTCTTACTAGCGGTTTCGGCAATGGCCGGTTCATAATAGGGCCGGCAAAATTAATATCCGATGGTTCGATCCAAGGATTCACTGCCCAGCTCAAACAGCCTTATCTGACAAATTCTGATCTTGTTGCGCCCATAGTAATGAGCCCTGATGAACTTAAAGAGAAAGTGTTGGCCTGTTACAAAAAGGGGTTCGATGTGTGTATTCATGCCAACGGAGACAAGGGACTGGACTGGACTTTGGACGCAATCGAATATGCAAAAACAAAATTGAATCTCCAAGATGTCAGGCCAATGATTATTCATTGCCAGATAAACAGTGAAGAACAGTTGAAAAGGATAAAAGACCTTGGCGCAACGATCACTTTCATGACTGTTCATGTCAATCTCTGGGGTGATATCCACCGGAAGATTACCCTGGGAGGGGAAAGGGCAGCCAGAATTGATCCTATGGCATCGGCTTTCAGGCTTGGTATCCGCACGAGCATGCATACAGACGCGCCGGTAACCAAACCCGTGCCCCTGTTTTCGATGTGGGTTGCGGTTAACCGCACCACAAAGTCCGGATATATCCTCGGTCCTGAACAGCGAATTACACCGAAACAGGCGCTTGCGGCATTCACGACCGAAGGTGCCTACTTGTTTCGCCTGGAAAAAGATCTGGGCAGCTTGGAGGTGGGCAAGCTGGCGGATATGACGGTTATGGACGGCAATCCGCTTACCGTGAAACCGGATAAAATAAAGGATATCAAAGTATTGTGCACTGTCGTTGGCGGTAAAATTATTGATAAATCTATCTTAGGCAAATACTAACGGGAAGAGGAGGAAAGGATGATGAAGATATTTTTAGGTGTGTTCATCTTTTTATGCAGGATATCAAACCATAACCCGAACGGAGAACGTCCACTTGTTTACTTGCACCCCATAAGTTCACGCCTGTGCCGGGCGTTAGACCTCAGTCAATAAGCTAAAGGGAGCACCACATATGCCCAACCATAAAGCGAGTCGCACGGCACTGGGAACCGCATACCTTAGGGCCGCGCATCAGGTGTTTGAAACACAGCCGCGGATTCTTGATGATCCGGTTGCATTGTTACTGCTTGGACCAGCTGCATTGCAGCGGATCAAAGATACCGTAGATCAATATCAAACTTCTGAAAGACTGGCATTGCGCGCACATGTAGTTCTGCGCTCGCGGTTCGCCGAAGACCGGCTCGCGGCAGCTGTTCTACGTGGAATTACGCAATATGTCATCCTCGGGGCAGGCTTTGATACTTTTGCACTCAGACAACCTCCATGGGCGCAGAAATTAAAGATTGTCGAAGTAGACCATCCGGGGACACAATCCATGAAATGTTCTCATCTTGCCCAAGCGGGCCTCGCAATCCCGCGTAACACAACATTCGCTAACATCGACTTTGAACATGAATCGTTACTAGATGGCCTAAATCGCTATCATGTCTCGATGGACGAACCGACCTTCTTCTCCTGGCTGGGTGTGACGATGTACCTCAAAGAGGACGCCATAGATGCTGTACTCAGGTCTGTCGCAATATTTCCTGCAGGCAGCGAGATCGTGCTTACATTTGTTCAGCCGCCAGGCGAATCTCCTTCACCACTTGCCCAGCGCACAGCAAGCCATGGCGAACCTTGGGTGAGTTACTTCGAACCCGATGCGCTCGAAGCAAAACTGCGTGGCATAGGCTTTTCCAAACTAGAGTTCCTTTCACCCGCAGAAGCTGACGAGCGGTACTTCCGGCAGCACCCGGGAGAACTTCCAGTACCGAAGCAAACCAACATCCTCTGTGCGGTGCTGTAATGTTCACTAGAGATTTCTGGTTCATCCGTTTGATGCGTCCTTCCTTATTCTTGTTTTCCAGTTCTGCCGTTTTATGTTACATTACGAATAAGCGTCAATCCAAAATTGAGTCACAACTTGAAGCTTGTTCTCTGCCTTTCTGTTTACTCAACTTTGGATTGACGCTTATTCGAAAGGTGGCATTTTCGTGGGAAGATTGGGCCTGAGGTTGCCTCCTGAAATAAACGATCGATCTCGACTAATATGTATCGTATCAATCTGTAATAAACAAAATTTACGCCAGACAACAAACATCGACAGCATATCAGATATTTGGTCGCCAGTTATTCATTGACAACCAATGAAGCTTTTCCTATAGTCCCTTGAAACAAAAGAAAGTTCTTTATCATCCAGGCTTCTTAGAGGGGTCTATGAACGATACTTCCTTGTTATCCAATATTAAATCGCTGGATGGTCTCATAGCAAAACTTAATCCCAACAACCATATTCGTGGTCTTCAGTTTGAGAAGGTCTGTGAGTGGTACCTCCAGAACGATCCAGAGTACCGAATGCAGTTAAAGAAAGTATGGCTCTGGAATAAGTGGCCCGGGAGATGGGGGGCGGACGCTGGTATTGATTTGGTAGCCCAAACTTACAATGACAAATTATGGGCTATCCAGGCTAAGGCTTATGCTCAGAATCATTCAATTACAAAACATGATTTAAATCGTTTTCTCACAGAATCGTCACGCAAGGAATTTTCATACAGGCTGCTCATTGCAACCACCGACCGCGTTGACAGGATCGCATCGCGTACACTACGAGACCAAGAGAAACCGGTAGGCTTACGACTGCTGTCCGATTTGAGAAAAGCTCAGATTAACTGGCCACATTCTCCAGAGTCACTGTATGCGAAAAGAGGGAAGAGACACGAACCACGTCCTCATCAGAATTTAGCCATTGTCGATGCATGTACCAAATTCTCCGACCATGATCGGGGTCAACTGATCATGGCCTGTGGTACAGGGAAGACTTTCGTAGCCCTCTGGATTACAGAGAGACTCAAGAGCCAAAGGACTCTCGTTATCGTTCCCTCTCTCTTGCTCCTTGCTAAGACGCTCAGAGATTGGACCACACACGCCTCTCACGATTTTCATTACCTGCCGGTTTGTTCAGACGAAACGGTGCGGGGGGAAGACCACTTGGTCTCAAATACCTCTGAGCTGGGATTTCCTGTTACCACTAGCCCCAAGGAAGTTGCTTCTTTTCTACGTCACAGGGGGCCCAGCGTTGTGTTCTCTACTTATCAGTCTTCAAGTGTTATCGCTGAGGCATTTAAAGAACCAGGATTGCCAGCATTTGATATTGCCATTGCTGACGAAGCTCACCGCTGTGCTGGTCTCAGTTCATCGGAGTTCGCAACAATTCTTGACCCGAAAGCAATAAAAGCCAGAAGGCGGCTGTTCATGACGGCCACGCCTCGAATCTATTCTGAAGCAGTGCGTGACAAAGCTAATGAACTGGAATGCGAACTGTCATCGATGGATGACCCTGTCAAGTTTGGACCGGTATTTCATGAACTCAAATTCTCGAAAGCCATTAAGGAAAACCTTTTGTGTGATTACCAGGTTGCAATCATAGGGGTCGATGATTCTGCATATCGTGACTACGCAGAGCGAGGAACCATCCTCACTACTGACGGCAAGAAAATCATGGATGCTCGGACGCTGGCTGGACATATTGCTCTGGCTAAAGCCATACGCAAGTATGGACTGCGCCGCGTGATCAGTTTCCATAGCCGAATAAGCCGAGCAAAGGAATTTAGCGAGATATTCCCCAGCGTGATCAGCTGGATGCCTCAAGAATCTCGGCCGGACGGAGAATTGTGGACGGCCCACATTTCCGGGGAAATGCCGAGCGGAAAGCGTGATGTCTTGCTAAGCCGCCTCGGCCAATTAGAACAAGGCCAATACGGCTTGGTGACTAATGCTCGTTGTCTTGGAGAAGGTGTTGACGTTCCCACACTGGATGGAATTACTTTCATTGATCCTCGCAGCTCACAAATAGACATCATACAGGCCGTTGGTCGTGCCATTCGCAAGGCTGACAACAAAAAGATCGGGACCGTTGTGCTGCCCGTTTTCATCTCCAAAGAGGAAGATGAGGAGGTAGTTCTTGAATCGTCCGCCTTTAAAGATGTCTGGAAAGTTCTCCGGGCATTACGGGCACATGATGATCAACTGGCGGAGGAGCTAGATCAACTCCGCTTGGAAGTTGGGAAATTGGGAACTCATGCAAGAAGAATCCAACTGCCACATAAGATCAAAGTCGATATCCCAAGGCTGGTCACAAAAGAATTTGCCCAATCCTTTTATATTCGAACGGTAAAGAAGACAACACAGCTACCACCGCTTACGATTGAGAAAATCCTCGAATGGGCGGATGAACATTATAAACGGACTGGCGAATGGCCCAATGTTAATTCTGGCAGTGTTCAAGCAGCGGAAGGTGAAACGTGGAAAGGCGTATACGCCGCTTTATATCATGGAGCCCGAGGTTTCCCCGGTGGTAGCTCGCTCGCGCAATTGCTATATGAGCATCGTGGCGTTCGGAACATAGCAAAACTAGAGTCACTTACGATCAAACAAATTCTTAAATGGTCAGACGAACATAAGAATCGAACCGGTAAATGGCCCAATCAAAGCTCTGGCCCGGTGAAGGCGATGGAAGGTGAAACATGGAGTGCTATACAGAGTGCACTACATAAAGGACTACGAGGTTTTCCTGGTGGTAGCTCTATAGTGAGATTATTATCAGAACACCGTGGTATTCGGAATCCTAAAGAGCTACAAACATATAAAATCGAGCAAATCCTTAAATGGGCAGATGAACATTACACGCGAACCGGTAAATGGCCCACAAGAAAATCTGACCCGGTGAAGGCGATGGAAGGTGAAACGTGGAGTGGTGTGGATACTGCTTTGTATCGTGGGGCCCGAGGCCTTCCCGGTGGTAGCTCGCTCGCGCAGTTACTATCCGATCACCGTGGCGTTCGGAAAAAAGCAGACTTACCACTCGTTACGATCAAACAAATTCTTAAATGGGCAGACGAACATAAGAATCGAACCGGTAAATGGCCCAATCAAAGCTCTGGCCCGGTGAAGGCGATGGAAGGTGAAACGTGGAATGGTTTGAACGTTGGTTTGAAAAAGGGGTTCCGAGGCCTTCCCGGTGGTAGCTCGCTCGCGCAATTGCTATATGAGCACCGTGGCGTTCGGAACAAAGCAGACTTACCACTCCTTACGGTCAAACAAATTCTTAAATGGGCAGACGAACATAAGAATCGAACCGGTAAATGGCCCAATCAAAGCTCTGGCCCGGTAAAAACGGCGAAAGGTGAAACGTGGAATGGTTTGAATGTTGGTTTGAAAAAGGGGTTCCGAGGCCTTCCCGGTGTTAGCTCGCTTGCGCAATTACTACAAAAACATCGTGGCGTTCGGAACACACGAGATTTGCCGCCTCTTTCGGAAAGGAAAATTCTCAAATGGGCAGACGAACATTACAAACGTACAGGCAAATGGCCCCGAGAAAACTCTGGCTCTGTTCATGCAGCGAACGGAGAAACATGGAATGGCATAACTACAGCTCTGAGAAACGGGAACCGTGGTCTTCCCGGTGGTAGCTCTCTCTCCAAGTTACTATCTGAACATCGTGGTGTACAGAGTCACTTAAACCAACCGTTTCTTACAGTTAAGCAAATCCTCAAATGGGCAGATGAACATAAGAAAAGCACAGGCATGTGGCCGAGAGTAAACTCAGGCCTGGTAAAAGCGGCGAAAGGTAACACGTGGACTGGTCTAAATAGTGCTTTGCAGAAGGGGCTCCGCGGACTTCCTGGTAGTAGTTCACTCGCGCAATTACTACAAAAACATCGTGACGTTCGGAACACAGGAGATTTACCCCCCCTTACGGTTAAGCAGATCCTCAAATGGGCAGATGAACATAAGAAAAGCACAGGCATGTGGCCAAGATCAGACTCAGGCCCGGTAAAAGCGGCGAAAGGTGAAACGTGGACTGGCATTAACTTAGCCCTAACGAGAGGAACACGTGGTTTGTCTGGTCGTAGTTCTCTAGCGAAATTGCTAGCAATACACCGCGAAGTTCGAAACACAAAAGATCTACCGCCGCTTACAGAAAATCAAATCCTGAAATGGGCAGACGAACATAAGAAACGGACTGGTGAATGGCCCACAAAAAAATCTGGTCCGGTCCATGCGGCCAAGGGTGAAACGTGGTCTATAATAGGAGGTTCACTGGAAAAGGGACGGCGTGGTCTTCTTGGCGGTAGCTCTCTTACAAGGTTGTTATCAGAGCATCGTAGCGTTCGGAAAACACACTAGATGTTCAATCAATTTACAATCGTATCCAAAATTATTCTGCCTACTTTTACACCATAAAATTGAGGTATAGCCATGACGATGATAGCCGCTTTTTTCCCAGAATCATATCCGCTTCTTATGGGTGATGTTCTAATCTCTGGTCTGGAGATTCCTGGTAAGCAAACTAATATTCCAACCATTGGTAATGTAACCGTATGACCAACCCATCTTTCCCGCCGGAGCATTTTGGGATAATCTCCCCGTCAATGAAAAACATTGATAAGGAGACAAAATATGCAACAAGACATGCAGCAGGACATGACCAGA
>Ga0116143_10004128_pt1 | contig 14028 bp, 10 predicted proteins | sample AD_UKC034_MetaG_FD_89745 | JGI IMG/M metagenome (GOLD analysis project Ga0116143, IMG submission 89745) | Active sludge microbial communities of municipal wastewater-treating anaerobic digesters from USA - AD_UKC034_MetaG | ecosystem: Engineered > Bioreactor > Anaerobic > Digestate | place: USA...
AATCAGAATGGAGTGTCATGCTGTATTAACCCGAAAGGCGAAGCAAAGTTAATTATTTGAGATTGGTTTACCTTCTTTATCAAACATTCTTTTAAGATGTTTCTCGGTTAAAACAACAATAAGAGCAGCTGAAGTAAATACCAACAGTATGGTTGTCGTTCCTTGTATTTTTTCATTGGATGGAAGGGCGATCAATAAAACACAGCCAATGATGGCTAGAGCCAATGCAACTCTCCTGGATATGAATGCGGCATAGGTGTTGGCTTCTGTCCAGGTATGATTGTTTTTAAGTGATCTTAAGGTTCTATATCCGTACCAATAATTGCGTTTTTTTGGTGGATATATTTTTAAAAGCATACCCGAGATATAAAATATAAACGCTACACACAATATGGTTATCAAAAAAACAGACATAGGGCAATTTACGGTTTCAATTTTAATGATTCCAATATATTTACATAAAAAAAGCCCCGAATTTCGGGGCTTTGTATAGAATGAATTTAAATTATCTTTTTATGGTGAATTTGTCCGATACTCTAAAATCGTTTCCGTAAAACTCTAAGAAGTAAATACCATTACTTAGTTCACGAACATCAATTTGATAGAATCCTTTAATATTGCTATTCATCTTTGAGTCAAATACAACTTTACCACTCACGTCCATAATACGAGCAGAAACTTCCGAACGATCAAATTGATTTCCTAATACCGCACTTATAGTAGTAGTTGCTGGATTTGGATATAAGCTGATCGAAGAATTTGAATAAACTTCAGGAATACCTACGGGAGGACACATAATTGCATACATCCTGTGAGCCATGCCTAATCCCCATGAGTTTGCATCATCATATGCATACCAGCCACTAGGAGTTGGTCCCCATAATTCCCAAGCAGTTGCCGGAGAAGTTTCTCCATCAGCATTGGTGAATAATGCAATGGTATCACCACTGGCATTTCCAAACTGTATTCCTAAGTAGAAATCAGAGGTCACCGTTATAGGCGCAGGGAAACTGATTATACTCGGCATTCCACCCGCAACTGCTGCAGCTGCAGTAGCATGACTCATTGTTGCAGGAGCACCAATTGCTGTTCCCGGAGAGCCTCCGGTACCTGAGTTATTCCAGGCTTTTATTTCAAAAGTATTTGCACCGCCACTAGCTGCTGCAAAATACATTATGGCTCCAATCAATTGATTGGTTGGCACTGAATTGCTAAACTTATCTGCTTTACCAATATCTTGATATCCATTTGTTCCGGCAACATATCCGCCATTGTTAGATAACAGAGATGTTGGAGTGTGGGTTGATAAGTAATTACTCATAGAGTCACAACCACCTCCTCCTGTGCTGGTTACAATAATATATCCGTTTTTGGTATGCAAATTCGAACCACTCGCGTTGCTTGCGGTTAACGATACATTATAAACTCCTGCAGTATTGTAAATAATTCCAACCGGGTTTTGAGCCGGTGAACTTGAAGGTGTTCCACCAGGAAAAGACCATGACCAAGAGGTTGGACTGTTTGTACTTAGATCGGTAAAGTTAACGGAGCCTCCAACTGTAATGTTGGTAACATTCGCACTGAAATTAGCGACAGGTGCACCTGATGAAGCATTACAAGCCGTGGACTGAGCTAAATTCACTCTAAAGGGTGAGTTGGCCATAACAGTCTGCACTCTGGTTTTCTGATCATTGGTAAACATGACCATACAAGCATCCGGAACATAGTCCATAAAGTTCATAAACATCTCTCCGTTAGGCCCATTACCGCAAGTTACTTTAGGAAAGGTAGGGCAACTGAAATTTGATGATTGTTGTGTTGGCGTATCGGTGCAATAGTCATTTCCACAATTGGCATCTCCCCATATATGACGAAGTCCTAACCAATGTCCTATTTCATGTGTAGCCGTTCTTCCTTTATTATAAGCAGACAATAAGGTTCCAATAGTTCCAAATGCACGATTATAGATAACAACTCCATCGCTGGTCAGTGTTCCAAAAGGAGATGATAAGCCAGGAAGTGTTGAACCTGCAGGGAAAGTAGCATATCCTAATAATCCACCGGATAAATTCATAACCCACATGTTCATATAGTTGTTGGGATTCCAAATCGAGTTTGGCTTTATAGTTCCATCCACATACGAACTGCTATAAGGAGGAGCAGTCCATCCTTTTGAATTTCTGTCTATTCGGTTCACACCAGCTTCCGACATGGTGTTTCCCATAGGATCAACTTGTGCCATGCAAAAATTAATTTCACAATCAGCGGTAGCCGCCTGAAACGCAGAAGGAGTATTCGACCAATCCGTATTTAATTTTCTAAAATCTTTGTTGAGCACATCAATTTGTGTTTGAATTTGTGAATTAGATAAATTGTCACCTGTACCCACAGCGGTTCCGTTATGAATGATATGCACTACTACAGGAATGTTGTAAACGATTGATGATTCTCTGTTAGGATCCGATTTCATCTCTTGGATTTTCTCCGACAACCATGCTTCAAACTCAACCGGCAAAGTTCCGGTAGCGCAAGTTCGCTCCGTTATTTCGGGATGTGCTCCTTTGGTAACGCTATAAGAGTTGATGTTTTGTGATTGAGCCAGTCCTATTCCAAAAAGAAATACGACCATACTGAGTAACAGTTTTTTCATAATTTATTAGTTAATAAGTTTGATTTTGATTTCTATTACAAATATAATGGAAATATTTGAAAGCCTAGAAAGGCAATATTTTTAAGAGAAAAAACTAACCTTTATCCTATTTATCTGTTAATTCATTTTACAGTTAAATGACCGATTTTAGCATTGATATAAAGTACCTTTAGTTATAAATTTACCAAATGGAACGGCAAATAAGAATATTACTGGTTGAAGATGAAAAAAGCATTGCGGATGCAATTGCATTGAATCTTGAGATGGAAGGACACAAAGTGGTAAAAGTTGATAATGGTAAACAAGCTTTAAAAACCTTCAATTCAGAGCGATTTAATTTAATAATATTGGATATCATGTTGCCTGAAATGGATGGATTCTCTGTTTGCGATGCCATTCGATTGGAAAATACAGAAGTGCCTATATTGTTTCTCACTGCCAAAAATACCAGCGAGGATAGAATTAAAGGGTTAAAACTAGGAGCTGATGATTACCTATGCAAACCATTCGAACTTGAGGAGTTGATTTTAAGAGTCAATAATTTAATTAAGCGAAGTTCAACTACTGGTCAGAATGGAAAGAATATTAATCTATTTGCATTTAATGGGTTTGAGATCGATTTTGCCGAAAGAAAAATTGCTCAAAAGGGGAAGGATGATATTGCATTAACAAAAAAGGAAAATCAATTATTAAAATTATTGATTGAGCATAAAAACGAAGTAGTTTCTCGTGATTACATTTTAGAAACTGTGTGGGGATATGATATATACCCGTCCACAAGAACCATCGATAACTTTTTAGTTTCCTTTCGAAAATATTTTGAAAAAGATCCTTCCAATCCACAACATTTCGTCTCTGTTCGTTCGGTTGGATATAAGTTTGTAGAATAAAAATCAATTAAGCATCATCACTATTGGTTCGGTTACATACCGAGGAATAGGCGCATTTCTTGCATCGATCCAGATCATTGGTTTGTTCAAAATCGACCGAGTCATCCAGCAACTCTGTCAGCACTGAATTCAATTCATCTTTTACTAATGATTTTATTTCATCAACTTCCGATAGGTTTAAAACTACAGTTCCTTCTTTGAATTTTCTAAGCTTATGCAATGCGATATCTATATCTGCGATCGGAATATTTTTGTTTTCTGAAAATATATAAGAGGAAATGAGCAGTTGATTGCGCGCTTTATTATTCTCATTCAAAAAATCCAGTTCATTATTTTTAATCTTAGATAGACTGTCTTTTCCGGTTTTATAATCCAATATGATGTATTTTCCATTTGCAAAATTTACTCGGTCAACTCTGCATTTCAATTGAACCACTCTTCCCGTGCTTAATGTAAAATCACATGCAAACTCTTTTTCTATAGCGTTTATTGTAATCGGTAATAACTGGACATCATTTTCGATTACTTCCTCAATAAATGTTTTGATGATAGATTTCATGATTTGGTTGCGCCCATTCAAATCATAGTGCTTCCCCAACTCATTCATAGCATGAGTATCTATGGAAGTTTCAACTTTTTGTTTTAATCCAAGCAGAACACTTTCGTTAAGCACTTTGCCCTCATTGCCTTTGTATAAGTCTTCTAAAGCACCATGAATAACTGTTCCCAAACTTCTCGAGTCTATTTCCAATTGATTCACTTCTGGTTCTTTTAGTTTCAATACATTAGAAAAGTAAAACTGCATCGGGCAGAAAATGTATCGATGAATGGATGAAGGTGAAAATCCTTTTTGTGCAATCAGGTCTAATTCGTTTCTAATAGCTGCGCTTTTCTTTATGGCAATTCGATTAACGCTTTGCTTTTTATTCTCACAATCGTAAACAAAATGTTTAAATGTTAAATGTGGGAATTGAGTTTTAGTTTCATAAAACAACTGAGTTATAAATCGGCTTATTTCATTCGAACCCATAGCCACCGGCTCTGCATTGTATATCAAGTGAACCCGTTCGGCATGTTTTAAAAGTCGATAGAAATAATATGCTTCGCTGGCAACAAAATCGTCTGGCAGTGGCAATCCAAAAAACTTGCGTATGGTATAAGGAATATAGCTATTGTGTGAATGTTTTTTTGGAAGGATACCTTCGTTACTGGATAAAACAATTACATTTTTAAAATCGAGGCAGCGACTCTCCAATAGTCCAGTTATTTGCAAACCTTTTAGAGGTTCGCCAGTAAAGGCAATTCGTTTGTTTTTTAAATGTTGCAAACTCATTCGCAACAACAATTCTCCTTGATTTAATTCAGGATATTCTCCAAAAATTATGAGAAGCTCTTTTAGTTCCTGTATCAGTTCATGCAGGACTATTTTTTCAGTTTTACTAAACAGAAGTTGATCGCTTTCCTTATGATCAACATTTTTTATGTGTTCCAATACTACAATACATTGCTCATTGATTTCATTTGACGTTTCTGGTTTTTGATTCAATAGATTTTGCAGACTCTCATTTTCATCGTCAATATTTCTCAAAATAGGATGAGATAAAAGATCTGATTTTAGAGCACTTGTAGTGTATTCAATTTGAGATCTGTTAAACCAATTGTACAGCAATGAAAGCAATTCAAATGTTAAGGATTGATCTAAAGGATAACCGACTGTTATGTTTAAGGCGTCAAGGCTTTTGGGAATTGATTTCAGAAGAGGAATAAGTTGTGATTCATCCGGCATCAACAGCAAGGTTTCTTCAAGACAAGTTGGTCCTTGTTCAGCAATTAATTCTTCTATAAGAGAAGCAGCTATCCTGCATTCACCTGTTTTCAATGGTGATTGGTGAAGATGTATTGCTTTATCCAATTTAAAAGAATGCTCTTCCTTGATATTTCTTTTAAAGAAAATGTTCTTGTTTAAATGCGTTCCTGCCTGATGCTTATCGAGCCAATACGGGTCGCTGTCAAATAAAAAGGAAGCATCGCAATGTTGCTTTAATAGAGAGAATAATTCCTGATCGGTTTTTTCTAATTTGTTGAAGCCACAAACAAACACTTTTTCCCAAATCAAAGTCTCGGGTTGACTCTGTAGTTTTTGAATAACTTCTTTTTGAAGCATACCTTCATAAGCAGCATGTTGCCCGATTAGTTTTTTTCTAAAGGCGTGATAAAGCTTAGGTATGAATTGGTAATTGTTTTTAAAATCGTTTTGAATTTTGGAATCGTTAGCGATCGTGAGGTCATCCCAAAATTTCTTCAATCCCTTTAATTCTTCTGTGTCGTTTAAAAAATCTCCTGCCTCTTTCCATTCGTTGATATTGGTAAACATTCGTTCCTGTTCTACCATAGATTTATCGATGTCATTAAAATCGTTTAATAACATAGTTCCCCAATCGTAGAAACTAGAAAAATCTTCTTGTTTCCCTAATTCCAACTGGCAGCTATGGAGCAATAAGAGCAACTCCATTGAAGATAATAATCGTATTTCGGAATGATGATTATAGAAGTCGGTTAACGAAAAGCAATCCGGCAACAAACTGCTTTTCTCCAGCTGGCTGATAAAACGATTTTTAAAAACATAGGCGGCTCTTCGCGATGGAAACAGCACAAGACTTTTGTTGGTGACATCAATTTTTTTGGAATTTATCTCATCAATTATCGTATCCACAAAACGCTTGATCATGCTTGGCCTCCTTTGAATGGAAATGACTTAAGCAAGGAATATTCAACATGATGAGTACCGGACTTTGATTCATAGATATTAATATGAGTTAATGCCAAATGTGCATCAGTAAAATCAATATCTTTTTGCCAATGTATATTTGCATCGTCTTTAAATCTGGCCAATGTAATATGGGGCCTGCATTCCGGATGTAAGGGTATAGGATTGGCAGTTACATTGAAAGCCTCTCTGCTGAGCAAAGCCAATCGATTAAATTCTTCACTTCCCATAAATTCAAGCCAAAACATGCCCTGTTTATGTTTTTTAATTTTGGTAAATGATTTTGATTGCAAATAAATTACTTCTTGCTGCTCAGACAATTGTTCTATCTTATAGTAAATGATTGGTAGTATATCATCTTCAACCATTCCGGCAAAATAGTAGGTTAGATGAAGATTTCTTTCCGGAACTATTTTGCAAAGCGGATCCGTAAGATGATTGCAGACAAAGTGATGAATAACCATCTTCAAGGAATCAATCGGGCAACCTATAAAAACTCTTTTTCTCATTTACTATTAAAGTTCTAAAGGTGATATTACTTTTGGGTTACGCAAAGTATTGTCAATAAAATATTTTTAACTTTGGAGCAACGCTTAAAATTAAAATTACGATTTTCCGATTATTAATATAATATGTCGAGTATAGAAATGAAAATGCCCAAAATGGGCGAGAGTGTTGCGGAAGCAACTATAATCCGTTGGCTAAAAAATGTGGGTGATCCTATTGAATCGGATGAACCCGTTTTGGAGATTGCTACCGACAAAGTAGATAGTGAAGTGCCTGCACCTGGTTCCGGAATATTAATGGACCAATTGTTCAAAGAGGGCGATGTTGTAAAAGTAGGAGCTGTAATTGCTCATATTGGTTCTTCCGTTGGTGAAAAGGTAGCCACTCCGGTATCAACTCCGACCCCAACTTCCATTCCAACCCCAGCTGCTATGAGTATTCCAAATGCTCCTCAAGTTGCTCCGGTTTTAACTCAAAGTATTTCGACTCCTGTGATTTCGGGTAATGGTACGCGGTTTTATTCTCCTTTGGTTCGAAATATTGCCAACAAGGAAAACATATCAGAAACCGAACTTGAAACCATTTCGGGAACCGGTGCTGAAGGTAGAGTAACGAAAAGAGATATTTTAAAATATGTTAACGATCGTGCCCAGGGAATTGCTCCTGCAGCTGCGAAAGTTAGTTCAGTCTCTACTCAGGGCAGTGAAACAATGCAAGCTGTCAAAAATGAATCTGCTGCAACAAAACCTGCTGTTAGTGTTGACGGTGATGTTGATATTATAGAAATGGATCGGATGCGAAAGCTGATTGCAGAACACATGGTGATGTCGAAACATACTTCACCTCATGTTACTTCATTCGTAGAAGCCGATGTAACCAATATGGTGTTGTGGAGAAATAAAGTAAAGAAAGAATTCGAAAAAAGAGAAGGGGAGAAGTTGACATTTACTCCATTGTTTATTGAAGCCGTTGCCAGATCCATTAAAGATTTTCCTTTGGTAAATATATCGGTAGATGGAACCAAAATTCTTATCAAGAAAAATATAAATATTGGGATGGCGACTGCTTTACCAAATGGAAACCTAATTGTTCCGGTGATTCGAAATGCCGATCGAATGAATTTGATTGGCTTAGCCAAATCGGTGAACGATCTTGCAGCTCGTGCGCGTACCAATAAATTGAGCCCTGATGAAATCCAAGGAGGAACCTTTACCATTTCCAATGTAGGTAACTTTGGAAACGTCATGGGTACACCCATTATCAATCAACCTCAGGTGGCTATTTTAGCAGTGGGTGCTATTCGAAAAAAACCAGCTGTTATTGAAACCGACTATGGCGACACTATCGGAATCCGTCACATGATGTTTTTATCATTGTCTTACGACCATCGCGTAGTCGATGGTTCATTGGGTGGAAGCTTTGTAAAACGCATTGCCGAATACCTGGAACAATTTGATGTTCACAGAAGCATTTAACATTATTTATTTATACATATGAACAAAGCAATTTTCCTATCATTTGTTTTTGTTTGTGCAGTGTCTTTTTCAAACGCACAAAAAATACAACCGGTAAGTAAAGACATGGAGAAAGATGTATCGAAAGAAGCAGCATCTCTATTTAAACAAGAAAATTACCGTGAAGCTGTTATCGTTTACGAACGATTGATCAACTCATTTCCTGAGAACGTAGATTATAACTATAACCTGGGGATGTGTTATCTTAAAACATGGAGAAATAAAGAAAAAGCATTTGAGTATTTCCATTTTGCTAGTCAACAGAAAGATGCTCCAAAAGATGTACTCTACCAATTGGGAATAGCCTATCATGCCGCAGGCGAGTACGATAAAGCCATTGAAAGTTTTGATAAATATAAAGCAGCAAACAATGGAAGCGTTTCTTCAAAATTGGAATTAGACCGATGGACCGATTGGTGTGCTAACGCTAAAGGACATGTCAATACTGCCATTTCAGTAGAGTTTGAAAACTTGGGCAAGAATATCAATAGTACGTATAGCGATTTCAGACCTATGGTTTCAGCCGATGATTCATTGTTGGTTTATTGTTCTAATCGCAAAGGAAATACCGGAGGTCTAGTGGATGCTTTTGGCGAATATCCAACTGATGTTTATTATGTTGCGCGTGACTCCGTATATGGTAAAGGAAAAAATGCAGGAATAAATGTTAATAGTGAAGGATATGAAGAGAGTATGTATCTCGATCCAAGTGGAACAAAACTGTTGGTATATCGCGAAAGTGCAGATGCCAGCGGTGATATTTATTACTCCGAGTTAAAAGGTAAGTCATGGCAAAAAAGTTTTGTGCTTTCTAAGATATTCAAAACCGATCCGTATGAAACCGGTGCAACTTTATCTCCTGATGGCAATACCATTATTTTTGCTTCAGAAAATAAAGGGGTAAAAACGGCTTTGGGAGGTAAAGATCTTTACGTTAGCACAAGGAGTCAGTTCGGTGAATGGAGTGAACCAGTAAATCTTGGTGCACCGGTAAATTCTAAATACGATGAGAACTACCCATATTTATGTGCGGATGGAAATACTTTATTGTATGCATCAAATGGACATAATACAATGGGTGGATATGATATTTTTAAAACGTCACGCAAATCGGCTTCTGAACCTTGGTCGCCTCCGGTTAATATTGGATATCCAATCAACAGTCAATATGATGATATGGGTATGACACTGATGGCCGATGGTGTTACCGGATATTTATCTACGTACAAGCCAAATGGAATGGGAGAATTGGACATATACAAGTTCATGTTAAAGAATTCGGTATTCGATCAAAAGCTTCACGTATTACGTGGAAGAGTTATTACCATCAACAATACCATTGGAAAAAATTTGTTGGTTTCCATTACCAATAAAAATACCGGTGAGAGCATGGGCGAGTATTATACCAATTCATCTACCGGAAAATTTTTAGCAGTGCTATCGGCCGGAAATTATATCATTAAAATTGTTTCCGATAAACAAGGAAGAATAGAAGAAGAGTTTAGTGTTTCGGAAAGCGATGATTACATGATAGATCGTGATTTTAATTTATCTTTGAATTAAACAAAGCAAGCACATGCAACTAAAGCTGAACAAACCACTTGTTATATTCGACCTGGAAACCACGGGATTGAACATAGGAGTAGATCGCATTGTCGAGATAAGTTTAATGAAGATACACCCCGATGGAAAGGTTCAAGAAAAAACCTATAGAGTTAATCCGGAGATGCCTATACCCCTTGCAGCAACACAAGTGCACGGCATCAGCGATGATGATGTAAAAGATGAACCCAGCTTTAGTAAATTGGCTCATGAGATTGCGCAGTTTATCGATCACTCCGATTTGGGTGGCTATAACTCCAATAAATTTGATGTTCCGGTTTTGTTTGATGAGTTTTTAAGAGTGGGTGTTAACATTGATATGAAAGGAAGAAAATTAGTGGACGTGCAAACGATCTTTCACAAAATGGAGCAGAGAACATTAACAGCAGCTTATAAGTTTTATTGTCAGAAAAACTTGGAGAATGCACATAGTTCCTTGGCCGATGTTAAAGCAACTTTCGAAGTACTCAATGCGCAAATTGAGCGTTATCCGGAATTGAAATCCGATATAGAATTTTTAAGTGAGTTCAGTGCAGCCACGCAAAATGTGGACTTAGCCGGTAGAATCGTTTTCAATGAAAGTAAAGAAGAGGTGTTTAATTTTGGTAAGCACAAAGGCAAACCTGTGAATCAAGTATTCAGAGACGAACCTTCTTATTACGATTGGATGATGAAGGGTGATTTTCCACTTCAAACCAAGCAAGTGATTACCTCACTTCGCTTACGCGATTTTAATAAAGTTTAATTCTCTGCTTTTCTTCCCAACTTTCTGAAATTACGGTATAGCAATTTTAGGTCGTTGCTTATATTGTAATTCCGTGTGTATAAAAAGTTTATTCTTTGGCGGGTATTGGCATCAATCGCCTCATTCAAGATGATGCCATCATAAGGAAACAGCACATACTTTTTATTCAACTTCACCTTTTGATTGTTGTTGTAACCAATCCAGGTAAATGAGCCACTCATTACAAAAAAAATGTTTTTAATAAAGCCACTTTTATTGTTCATCATCCAAATACTGATGGGTGCGGATAGCAATAAAAGCCCGGATGAAATAAAATCGAATATTCGTTTGTTTCTTCGATTGGCTTTGCTGAACAAGCTATTCATATTGATTAAATAGATGTCGCCCTGACTATTGATGTCATTGCTACCAATGATGTACAAACTCTCAGGCGGAGCGATTTTTATTTCTATTCCGCTGTTGCGTAAAAGCGACATATAATCCATAATCGATTGCGCGCTTACATCCTTAGCACTAAAAATTATTTCGTTCGGGTGATAAATCTCAGCAACATCTGCTAATCGATCCATTGATCCCAAATAGTTGTGATCATAAGGAATTTTATCTTGGATAGTTGGAGTAAAAAAACCGATATACTGAAATTCTTGTCCGCTTTGATGCAGTATGTCCAATATTCTATTCACATCTTTTTCTCCAACAATGATGGTTCTTTTTTGCATGTTTCGATCAAACGAAACCAATTTTGGAAACAATAAGGATAAGAAATATCGTAGGCTCAAAGTAAGTACTGATGCCCAAACAGATCCCAATAATATTAGTGCTCTTGAAAATCGCATGGTTTCAGGAAGCAAAGCGTACACAACTAAGATAAAAATGGTACCCCAGGCAATTCCTCGAATTACTTTATAGGGTTTGATTGGTTTGTCAAATCCACCACTCCAATAAATAGTAGTAATCCAGATTAAAACGTAAATGGGAATGACGATACTGTAGAATTCTTGAGGATAGTTTAGTTCTTTTACTTTATGTTCCCAGTATCCGGTAAGCAAATACATGCCTGATAGTAAAATGCCAATGTCTAAAATGGGCAGCAAATAGGTATCGGCAAAGCGTTTGATCAATGACAGCAAAGCTCTAAACCAAATAGCAATTTTTATCAGTATAGAAAAGGTATTGGCATGTTGGTGCTTAAAATGTTTGCGAGCAAAAATGATCATCGCATTGTAAAACACAAATACATAGTTCACACTACTTTTTTTGGTGCTTTCACCTTTGTAATGTATGATTCGGGTTTTAGGGAAATAGATGTTATCAAATCCCGCCTTCTGAATTCTATAACTTAAATCAATGTCCTCACCATACATGAAAAAATCTTCGTCCAGCAAGCCGGCTATATCTAAAGCTTTTCTTCTCAATAGCATAAAAGCTCCTGCCAATACATCAACGGTATGGATTTCGTTTTCATCTAAAAATCCTAAGTGATATCGGCCAAATAACTTTGACTTTGGAAACAAAGAAGATAAACCGATCATTTTAAAAAATGCAGTCGAAGGAGTAGGGAGGCCGCGCTTTGATTCGGGTAAAAAATTTCCATTACCATCAATCATTTTAACCCCCATAGCTCCGGCCTTTTCATGAGCATCCATATACTCGATACATTTTTCGAAAGTGTCTTCTTCTACCAATGTATCTGGGTTCAACAATAATATGTATTCCCCTTTGGCTATGCGTATCCCTTGATTATTCGCTACAGAAAATCCGGTATTTTTTTCGTTAGCAATCAGAATTACTTCCGGAAATTTCTGTTGCAACATTTCTACCGAACCATCAATGGATTTATTATCGACCACAATAATCTCCGCTGAAATATTTTGAATGGCTTTTTTAACAGACAACAATGCCTGTTCCAGAAAGAACTTTACATTGTAGTTGACGATAATGACCGATAGTTTCATGAATAGAGGCTCAACTCAACTTAAATGGTTACTTTTTTATCGTACGGAATTCTGTTTATGATCGAACGACCCAATGTTACTTCATCAGCATATTCAATGTCTCCACCAATTGAAACCCCTCTGGATATAACAGACATGCTGCATTCTGTTGTCGCCAGTTTTTTTGAAATATAATAGGTGGTCGTGTCGCCTTCCATGGTTGCGCTCAAAGCCATAATGATTTCACGGGTATTTTCATTTTTAATTCTTTCCATTAATGAATCAACATTCAGCTGTGACGGTCCAATACCTTCTACCGGACTGATGATACCTCCTAATACATGATAAAGCCCACGGTATTGACCGGTATTTTCAATGGCCAATAAGTCGCGTATGTCTTCTACCACGCAAATGATTGATTGATCTCTCTTCAGATCGCTGCAAACATAGCAGAGTTCCGCTTCGCAAATGCTATGGCATTTCTGGCAATAGCGAATGATTTTGTTCAATTGAGAAATTAATTGCCCGGTTCTTTTATTTTCCTCTTCTGTTTGCTTGAGTAAATACAATGCATATCGGAGAGCAGTTTTGCGACCAACACCCGGAAGACGTGAAAGCGCATCAACTAAATATTCGAGAGATTTTGAAGGTAATTGAGTCACTGTTTTTTCTAAAATTGACAATCCAAAGTTAATATCTTAAGCCGTACTTTCAATTGTAAAAAGTATGTATGCGTATTTTGAGCCTTAATCGAATATGTCACCCTGGATTATAGTTTCGTCCATTCTAATATACTTCTGTATATTACTATTTATTGCCTGGATTACCAGTCGAAAAGCAAATAATGAGAGTTATTTTATAGGCAATAGAGAATCGCCTTGGTACATTGTAGCTTTTGGGATGGTTAGCGATAGCCTTTCGGGAGTAACGTTTATATCACTTCCCGGTACTATTGTCAATAGCCAGTTTTCCTATATGCAAATGGTATTGGGTTATATTGTGGGCTACTATGCCATTAGCCGGATTTTATTGCCGGTTTATTATAAACTCAATCTCACTTCCATTTATTCCTATTTGCAAGATCGCTTTGGTGTGAATGCACAAAAAACCGGTTCTTTCTTTTTCTTACTGTCACGAATTATTGGTGCTGCATTGCGACTTTTCTTAGCCGCAACCGTTATACAGTTGTTTGTGTTTGATGCATGGGGGGTGCCATTCCCCGTTTCAGTTGCCATGATCATAGCTTTGATGTTGGTTTATACCTATCGAGGTGGAATTAAAACTTTAGTATGGACAGATGCTTTGCAATCGACCTTTTTAATACTTGGAGTTGTTTTGTCAATAGCGGTTATCTTAAATCATTTAGACTGGAGTGTATTGACAGCGATAAAGTCTATCAGTGAAAGTGAAATGTCGCAA
>Ga0116143_10004130_pt1 | contig 14026 bp, 12 predicted proteins | sample AD_UKC034_MetaG_FD_89745 | JGI IMG/M metagenome (GOLD analysis project Ga0116143, IMG submission 89745) | Active sludge microbial communities of municipal wastewater-treating anaerobic digesters from USA - AD_UKC034_MetaG | ecosystem: Engineered > Bioreactor > Anaerobic > Digestate | place: USA...
GCTTTAATAGTTTCAGCGAGAGCACTTCACTTATCATATAACAAGTTGACTCTTAACAATGAATAAACGAACACTATATTAAATAAACTATTGCAGGAATTTCAAGCAATTGTGGTTTGAGAAGACAGTAGAACATGCAGCTAACAGCACCTACCCAAAAGGCGGGGTTTCGTATTCCATAGACAGCTTTGTGGTTGATAAAACATTAGTTTTTCAAATCAAGTTTTGTGATAAAAGTCCCGCCCTTCGGGTAGCTGCCAAACGTTGGTGGAAAGTGTAGAACGACACAACACTAAAATAAAGACAGTTTGAAATGAAGAAAATATATAAATCAAAAATCGGACTTGAATTAGTAATTCCTCTTGTTCTCGTATTTGGGACAGTTTTAGCTCTGACCATAAGTCAAGAACCAAATTGGATAGGAATTGTAATTCTTTTACCCGTAATTCTTTTTATTGTTCATATGTTTATAACAACAAACTATATAATTGAAAGTGACAAACTGACAATTAAGTGTGGTTTTTTGTACAATAAGACTATTGACATTAAAACAATAAAAAAGATTACGGAAACCAATAATCCACTTAGTTCGCCTTCCACTTCGCTTGACCGACTTGAAATTAATTACGGAAAATTTGACTCAGTAATAATTTCACCAAAACAAAAGTCTGAATTTATCAATGACATTAAGGGACTAAACCTAAATGTTGAAGTGAAGTATAAAAAGAAATAAAATGAAGTACTTAACACGACAAGACAATAAAACCCCAGCCACCAACATCGGCTTGACAAAAGGCGGGTTGAAGTGCTTCTATGAAACTTTTGTGCAAGGTTCAACAGCATTAATTCTATTTAACATTCGTGCTAAAAATCCGCCACATCGCCAAGCCGCCAAACGTTATGTGGCAAGTATATGATAACCCGACAACTCATACATAGAATTTTAGCCTGGACAATTGACTTTGGAATTATTGTCTTGTATGCCTTGTTACTTTTCACCGTAACGAATTTGTTATTTGAGGTTAGACAAAAAGACTTAAACCCATATTTGGGACAACTAATCGGTTTTTTGACACTGACGTTGCCTGTAATAATCTATTCGTATTTTACAGAGAAAAGTAAGTGGAAAGCAACCATCGGAAAAAGAACACTTAATCTAATAGTTTTGACTCACGAAAACAAGACAACCAAAAGCATTTTGCAGAGGAATATATTGAAATATTTACCTTGGGAAGTTGCTCACACAGGAGTCCACTGGATTATCTATTATGAATCTGTTGGAAAAGAAATACCGATTTGGACATGGGCAATTCTAATAATTCCACAGGTCATAGTATTTATTTACTTTGTTAGTATAATTTTCAGTAAGGGACAGAGCAGTATTTACGACACAATTTCAGGAACAAGACTACACCTAAAAACTGCCTGAATTGAACAAATACCTGCTGGTAACAGCCGTTTTGCAAAAGCGGGGGGCCTACTTCTATGACATTGAAGTGCTATATTCAAGCTTTTTGCATCTAATGAAGTTTAGTGCTTAAAATCCCTGTCTTCGCAAAGCTTCAAACCGTTATCTTGCTCCGAACAAACAACTCGCACTGGTCCTTGTCTGACGGGCGGCAAGTGTAGAGCGACAAGGATGCTCACCACCCCGTTAAAACAAAGCGTTCCCCTTTAGGGGTCAGGGGTAAAAACTCCGCGCCTCCGTGTGCCACCCATCCCGCTACGCATTACCACCCCGTTAAAAAAAAGCGTTTCGCTTAAGGGGGCAGTGGTAAAAAACAACGCCCCCTTTTCAGAGAGCGTCTATCCTTATTCTTTGTACTAATACTTGGTACTCAATTCATAGTTTTGTATTCCCTACCTATCAGGTTTCAAATCCAGATTTAAATCTTTGGCAGCCTTCATTCCCATTATCTCCATCCAGTTAATAGCATTACTGTTATTCCCCGAATTGCCTGATACGTATGAAGGTACCAGGTTACCCTGAAATTTTGAGAATGCCTCAGCCCAGTTTTTCTGGACTTCCTTATAAGCCTCAAGCTTTAGTTCCAAATTGTTGTTAGCCTGCGTTACAAGACGTTTATATGCAGCTTCTCCTTCTCCTTTTAAAATATTTGCACGTTTATTCTGTTCTTCAGCCTCTGCGTTTAGCTTGGCTACATCTCTTTTCTGTTCAGCTTCGGTAACCGCTTGCGCTTTAATTACCTCCTGATCCCACTTTGCTTTAGCAGCATCTGCTTTACCCTGCTGCTCTACAGTTATAGCATCCTGTTCTGCTCTCTTGGCATTTGCTATAGCTGTTTGAACCTGCATGATTGCCTGCTGCTGAACTGCAATCTGCTGCTTAACCACATCATCATACACAAAATCACCAAAGGACAAGTTAGAAAGTCTGATTTTAGCTTCTATTACTGCCGATTCTTCCTGGCGCAATGGCTTACCATTAGCGCCCAACACAATCTCAACCGCTGTCATAGTTCTTTCCTGCCCTGTAAGAGGGTCAGTAGCCCTTACTTCTTTCTGCCTCGTTTTGTAAACACCATGTGTAGCCTGATCTTCTACATAATACAACAAGTCATTTTTCTTCTCAGCATAACTCTCCTTCGAGGTCATTGTAGGCCCAGCAAAATATACCGCTTTGGTAAGAACTGGTGCTACCAGTTGGCTCTCTATTGCATCCTGACTACCATACTTAACATGATTCTTGATAATGGTTGGTTCATCCAGCGGCATGTCCACACGAATACTTCCAGGTATGTTTGCATGTCCTCCATCATAAAACTTTATTGGAATTTGGGCTCCGTGATTTTCCTTGCCGTCAAACCAGTATTGAAATGATTTCTTATACCTTGTTACAGTACCAAACATCTGCATTTTAGTTCCAGGTGTGGTGTACACATTTAACGTTCCTGTAAACGGAGCCTGTATCACCACTATTTCCTTGGCATCTACATCTTCAACTATTTGTTTTACACCGAATAGGAAAAAGAGAAAGGCAGCCACTGCCAATGCTCCTAAAACATACTTCCTGATTGGTCCAGCTTGCAAGTTAATTGGATTCATTTGTAGTTTTTGTTTGATTGTTTGAGGTTACTTTACGCTCCTTAGTCTTGCCCTTGCCCCAGAGATATGTACCAATTCCGAAAGCAGGCAGTATTACTTTCCAGATAATTCCTATACCAATAAAAATGATTAGGAAATATTCAATTAAGAATTTTACCATGTTAGTTTTCTTTGTTTATTAAAGTTATAAATTGATGCAATAAATGAACTTTGTTTTCACAAATCTAAAGGGTCAAATTTATCGAAAAAAAACAAGAATTCCCTCACCCCATATATTTAAAGACGATAAAATTTTACGGTTTCTCTTTTTAACAACGGCTCGTAAGCAGAGGCTGTGCATACGAGCCGTTGTTAAAAAGCATCTCCTACACCCGGCAAGTTACCTCAACCCACTGTTTTTATTATTCCCGTAGGAGCGGGGCTCTGCCTCGTTGCCTCTTTATTATTTTTTGCTTTTAGCCACCACCCCCTTGCGCTCTCCTCCCCCCGCTCAATGCCACCCATCCCGCTACGCATACCCACCCCGTTAAAACAAAGCGTTCCCCTTTAGGGGTCAGGGGTAAAAACCCCGCGCCTCTGCGTGACACCCACCCCCCCCCAAAAAAAAACATCTCCCACACCCGGCAAGTTACCTCAACCCACTGTTTTTATTATTCTCCTTCAACATACCGGCAAACGTACCCACCAGCATAGTAACATTACTTAAAACCCACAGCCAGTAACCCGCCTTATAAGAAACTATTTGCTGATGCTGCCCTGTTTCGCTGGCATGTATAGAATCAAAAAGCAAAAACCATAAAGAAATAAGCGTTGCCCCTACACTAAACCACATTGACCATTTTAACTTGGTTTTAAAAGTTAGCCACGATGCAATCAATAAAGGATTAGCAAGCCACACTAACCCTGCACCACCCGAAAAAACCGCAAACCATCCCAATAGCAATACCATTATAGAATCGGCACAGGTAGATGTGGTGCAATAACATTTTTGAGTTAACGATAAAACAAATAATAGCTGGCTGGTAATGATATATGGATTGCGGAGTTTCTCTTTTAAATTCATACCAAGATATATTGCTGTATATTTAAAAAATACCGTTACTGTTTGTTACACTATCTGGCGGCAATGGCTCATTTGGCAAAATCAGCTTAAGCGCCTCGCCCTTTAAAATAACCTGCGGTTGCAGGTTTAAAGTATCAAAAGAAGTAATCCATGTTTTAGATAACATGCGGTTTGTTATCAGTTTATAATAAGAGCCAAGGTAAGGCTTTAGCTTTCCTTCCTTATCAAAATTATATTTAAAATACTTAGGTCGCGGAATTATGCTCGACAGGTAAATACTTTCAGCCAGCGAAAGTTCCGAAGGATGTTTCGCAAAATAAAATTCGGCAGCTTGTTTTATTCCGTAAATGCCGGGCCCCCACTCAATAGCATTTAAGTAAATTTCAAACATGCGCTCCTTACTGCAAATGTTATTATTCTCTATCAGCCAAACTATAAGCGCCTCCTGCAACTTGCGCGAAATATTTTTTTGGCGGCTTAAAAAAACATTTTTAACCAACTGCATACTTATCGTGCTTCCGCCTCGCACAAATCTCCGCTCCTTTATGTTCTCAATTATCGATTCCCTAAACGACTCTTCAACAAAGCCCCGGTGATAGAAAAAAGACGGGTCTTCAGATGTCAACACGGCATACTGCAAATAACTTGATATGTTTTGCAACTGAACAAAATCAGGGTTCTCTGCGCCAATCCAAAAACTTTTTACAAACCGTTCGCCATCATAAGCATCGTACAAAAAACTCTGGTTAATTTTAGGAAAATACATAGTGCCGTATTTTTCTACACCAAAATTTTTACCTGTCAGCGCTGAACTAAACTCAAGGTTATTTAATTGCGCAGTATCAATACTAAACTTTAAGTTATAATTAACCGAGCCTTTAAATTTCATGCCCTCAAAGGCAAAAAACAAAGCCGGTGGAAGCGATCCAAAAAAATCATTGGCTGATGTATTAAATACCATCTGCAAACTGCTCTTCAAAGATTTTTCTTTATCAATGTTAAAAGCAAAGACCGATTTAATTTTGTTAAGCTCAATGGTAGATGTGCTGTCAACATAAAAATTGTTTCCTGTAACCCTGCATTTTAAATTACACCTTAAACTATCAAACACAACCACATTATCTGCAATGCGCCAGTGGTTAATTTTAAAACTGTCTATGGCAGCAATGTAAGTAAACGATGTTGCCACATCACTCGACTCAATATTTTGAACAGAAGCATACAATTTGTTGCAGCCCACATTTGGCTTTCCGCTTACATTAAAAAACGGGAAATAATCATTTCTGGCGCTACCCGTTTTCTCTAATATAAAATCAATTCTCTTATTGTCATCGGCTATTTCGCCTTTTAAACTCCAGCCTAAAACACTTGCAAACGATTCATCATACAGCGTCATGTTAAACACTCCCTTGTTTAATATTCCATACGGTATGTGTATGTGTGTTGCAGTTCCGTTTAAAATAAACTTAAATCTAAACTCATACAGCTCTCCTTTAAATCTTGCAACATCTGCCAAATGTTCAAATACGCTGTTAACCAAATGCATTAATTTTTTTTCAGGCTGTTTCACTTCATTATCAACCTTGCTCAACTTGTTTTTATTAATAAAAGAATAATTACTGCCAGTGCTGTCTTTAACAAATGTTGCGTTTAATGTATCAATAGTAATGGCAGCAAGTCCGGCTTTAAGTTGCAATAACTTTCGCAATGCAATACGGGCCGATACTTTTTTAATTTCTATTACAGGTTTTTTGGCACTGTCCTGCAATACAATTCCTTGCATTGTAAATTCCGGAAAAGAAGAAAAAGAAACTTTTTCAATTGCAAGATAACCGCCTGTGCACTCATGGAAATTTTGAGAAAACCCGTCAACCCTACTCTTTAACAAAGCATCCTTAAACATAAACAAGCCCAATACTGCAAGCAGAAAAAAAAGAACAAGCGCAACAAAAATTTTCTTAATCACAAATATTGCATGTTAAATGATTTAAAGCCACTTCAAAAAACATTGCAAATTTAAATTTTGAAGCAGTGGTTGTGTCATATTAACCAATTTAAATATTGAACAGCTGTTTGAAATTTAAGCAGCCTATTAGTAATTGTAAGTAAGCGGTTTATACTTTAGCACCAAATATTTTGAATAATTACCATGGCAAACAAAGAAAAATTTATTTCTGAAATAAATACCGGTTATACATTTAAAGGCGATGCTATTATTATTGGTGGTGCCATGCTTGATGGAGAAACATTAAACAATACACTTATAAAAGCTCCGCTTAAAACATTTAACCGGCATGGATTAATTGCAGGCGCAACCGGCAGCGGCAAAACCAAAACCATGCAGGGCATTGCCGAGGCGTTATCGCAAAAGGGTGTCCCCAGTTTGCTCATGGATATTAAAGGAGATTTAAGCGGTTTGGCAAAACCCGCAGTTAGCAATCCTAAAATTGAAGAGCGCCAAACTAAAATTGGCACACCATGGCAGCCGGTTCAGTTTCCGGTTGAGTTAATGACTTTGAGCACTAAAGGTGGCATTAGGTTACGCGCAACAGTTTCTGAATTTGGGCCCGTTTTGTTTTCCAAAATTTTAGAACTAAATGATACGCAGGCAGGTGTTGTTGCATTGGTATTTAAATACAGCGATGATAAAAAACTTCCGTTACTCGATTTAAAAGATTTTAAAAAGGTATTGCAGTTTCTAACCAATGAAGGAAAGGAAGAAATAAAACAGGAGTATGGCGCAATTAGTACTGCTACCACAAGCACCATCATTCGTAAAATAATTGAAATAGAACAACAAGGAGCAGAAAAATTTTTTGGAGAAAAAAGTTTTGAAGTTGAAGATTTACTGAGAATTGATGACAACGGGCTTGGTTATTTAAACATAATTCGATTGACCGATTTACAGGATAAACCAAAATTATTTTCAACTTTTATGTTGAGTTTACTTGCCGAAGTTTACTCCACATTCCCCGAAGTGGGCGACCCTGATGCTCCTAAACTTGTAATTTTTATTGACGAGGCGCATCTCATTTTCAATAACGCTTCAAAGGTTTTGCTTGAGCAGATTGAAACCATTATAAAGTTAATTCGCTCTAAGGGAGTGGGCGTATTTTTTGTTACACAATCACCAGAAGATATTCCGGCAAGTGTGCTTGCCCAATTGGGAATGAAGGTGCAACATGCATTCAGGGCATTTACCGCTAATGATCGTAAAGCGCTAAAGATGATTGCAGAAAATTATCCATTGAGTGAGCATTACAAAACAGAAGATTTGCTCACACAGCTTGGCATTGGCGAGGCATTGGTTACTGTATTAAGCGAAAAAGGAACTCCTACTCCACTCGCTCATACCATGCTTTGCGCTCCCGCTTCCCGTATGGATATTTTAACACAAACAGAAATAGACGAGGTGTGCAATAAATCTTCTCTTATTAAAAAATATAATGAGGATATTGATGAAGCGAGCGCTTTTGAAATGTTGCAGCAAAAAATAAATGCAAAAGCCGAAGAACAAAAAACAGAAACAAATTCAACAAAAAAAACAGAGGCTGAAGAAGAGCCTGGTATGCTCGAGCAGGTTGCCGGCAGCAGCGTTGGCAAACAAGTAATGCGCACTGTTGCGCGAGAACTTACTCGTGGCCTACTTGGCGTACTTGGTGTTGGTACCACAAGGCGCACTTCCTCAAGAAAAAAATCTTGGTTTTGAGAAGAGTTGGGAGTTTCGGGTTAAGAGTTTCGTGTTTTGTGTTTTGTGTTTTAAACCGCTAACCATACGAAAAACCCTAATCACAAAACACGAAACCCTAAACACAGTCCGCATCAATCTCTCACATACAAATCAATTGCTTCGCCCTGGTTAATGGTGGCACTGTCTGATGGTTCGGGCACCTGCCTGAACACACGCGCACTTAAACTGTCTTTAATATCACCATCATACACAATTGACCCTACATTTAAGGAAGATGCTTTTAAAACGAAAAGAGCTTCCTCAAGAGGCAAATCAACCAGCATAGGTATTTTAATAGTTGTATTACCAATGCCATCTCCAATTACCAAATCAATAACACTGCCCTTTGCAATCTCATCACCTGCATGTAATTCATCACCATTATTGCTGTAAGATAACACTGCGTTTTTTGCCAAATCAGGTCTGTAAATTTGTTGCCCCAGTGTAAGTCCGTAAGAACTTAAAATAGCCTCTGCCTGACGGAGCGAAACATCTTTTAAGTCGGGCATTTTTATAATAGGTGCGCTGGAACGGGTAACGCTAATATAAATAGTTCGGCCTTTTTTAACTTTATCGTTTGCAGTAGGGTCTTGCTCTATAATGGTACCGGGTTTTTTCTTTAAATCATAAACAGATGAGTCCGCAATTTGCACTACCAGATATTTTCCTTGTAAAAACTTGCTTGCTGCGCCCACACTCATTCCGCGTATATCAGGCACTGCAACAGAGTTACCATGGTCAGTATAGCTATCAAGCCACTTATAAGTAAGTCCTAATATCATTGCAACTACAACAATTGCAGATATAAGGTTGATAACAAAATATTTTGATCGTAAAAAGTTGAGCAGGTTCTTCATAAAAATAAACGTCCGTAAATAAACGATTTTAAAATTTGATAATTATAATTCATCTTTAACCATTAATCCTTTAAAATTACCTGTCAAACTGGTCGTTCTTTTTAATCATTTTTAAATCTTGAAGCACTGATGATTTTACATTGATTTGAAAAAAATAATTAGCCTGCCCGCCAAACGGAACCCAGTTGAGGCGCATTTCCCAGCAATGCAAATCGCGGTAAAAACCAAGCGATGTATAACTGAAATCTTTCTGCTTAAAATCGTAACCGCTGTTAAATGTAACCTTCCATTTTTCAGTTAAACTTATATCGCCATAAAAACCGGCAATTTGATTTACAGAAGCCTCTAAGTTGGTTGGCTTTGTGTAACCAAAGTTGTAAGTAACCGATAGATTAAATGGAATATTAAAGTCAACATAATCATCAGCGTTTTTATTTATTTCCTTCAACTCATCCTCTGTTCCTTTTTTAGATTCCTTCTTTTTTGCTGCTTTGTTAAGGTTAAAAGAAATGCCCAGATTGGTTCCAGTAAAACGCGCAAGCCTTTTATTTGCACTTAGCTCTGTAGTGTTTACTCTTATATTATTTTCAGTTACAATGTATGGATCAAAAGTGGCATTACCCTGTAAGTTTATTTTATCGAAAAGAATGGTGCGCGCATTTACGCTTATAGCACTCCAGTTGAGTGAATCGGCAGCAAGGTTGTAACCTGTGTTAAAAGACAAACTCTCAAGTAGCTTTATTTTTTTTGAAACCACAGCAGTATCAGTGCTTTGTCGCACTTTCATTTCAAAGTTGTTATCCAATCCCATAGAAATAAAACTGTATTTGCCTTGTGATGGACCACCAAATATGCCTTGTTCAAAAATAGAATAGCGCTGCTCTGTATTATTTGAGTCAAAAACAGATTTATAATAACCAAAAGCATCTTCACCAAAATCGGGGCGCCAGTTGTATGATACGTTTGGAGTAATCACATGCCTGAATGCTTCAATTTTTCCTTTTTGAAATTGCGCCATACCGTATAACCTGGTGCTTACACCCACCGAAGCGCCAAAATCATGCGATGTTTTAAAACCCTGCACAGTATCGGTTTCAATAAAGTTGGTTTCGGGGTTTAGTGTTTTATTTACTGTTTGCAAATACCAGCGCTGCGTGTAGTTGATGGATGGCGCCACAGTAAAAAATTTGGCCACAGTTAATGAAGTTGAAAGCGGAATGCTGTGAATGGCTCCATTACGCATACGCTCTAAAGTTTGCCTTTTAAAAAAAACTGTGTCAATGGCAGAAACAGAATTTTGAAACTGTGAGCTTACACTAAAGCCAACCTTCTCGTACCATTTGGGGGTACCTTCCATTTCTTTTTTTGCAAAAGGGCGTATGGTGCTTACACCAAAGGTAAGTGAAGGTGCAGTAACATCAACCACACGTGTGCTAACGTTTTGACTGTGCGTAATACTTGCAGCCAGATTATATGGCTTGCCCGGAAAAGTTTTTGAATAAGATACGGATGAGTTAAAATTACTGTTGAGATAGTTATTGGCCGATGACAAATTATTACGATAGTAACTGCTTGACCCGGCATTAACATTTGCACTGAATATACTGTTGGGTCTTGCTTTGGCATCTTGTGAGTGATTCCACCTAATAAATAAATCGCGCGATCGTGAGTAATCGGGCAATTCTTTTTCACTCTGTTTTATGATAGAATAATTCACCTGAAAAGCACCGGAAAAACGATACCTGTTTGCATAGCGCGATGTAAGATGCGCAGCCCAGCTTCCGAGCGAATAAATATCGCCTGTTAACTCTGTGTCAAACTTATTTTTAATACCAAAATAATATCCCCCGTTTTTTAAAAAGAAACCAAGGTTTGCTGATTCGCCATAAGCCGGAAAAACAATACCTGAACTTCTGCCCTTTTTATTTGGGAATAACCCAAACGGAATGGCCAGTGGTGTGGGCACTTCTTCAATTACTAAGTATGCCGGTCCGGTTATTATTTTGTTGTCAGGTATTACCTTTAGTTTATTTGACGCAATACAATAATGCGGAGTATCCAAATCGCAGGTAGTGTAAAGCCCATGTTTAATGTAGCTGCTTTCTTCATATTTCTTTACCACTTCGCCATGTATATAACCATCGCCTTGCTGCGTTTTAATATTTGATACAATACCCTTCTTTGTGTCCATGTTATATTTCATGCTCTCAGCCCTAAACTCATCAGTGCCTTGCTTAAATACTGGCTTACCGGCAATTACTCCCGTACTATCAGGCATGCCGCTGGCGTAAACAATTTTTGTTTCCCAATTAACCTCTATATAATCGGCTTCCAACACCAGATCTTCATATTCAACTTTCGCATTACCAAATAAATAAACCTTTTCTTCAGCCACATCAAAAATAATACTGTCATCAGCCAGGTAATGTACTTTTGATTTCAGGTCATCACTCAGTTTAACGTTTAAGGTATCGGTACCAAGCGTATCGGAGGCAGTCCTTAAGCTATCAGCAACTACAGTTTTCATTAAAGTATCTGGCGAAGTTTGCGCAAAAGAAAAATGAGTCAATAATGAAAACAACATCAACAAAAACGAAAATAATATCGTTGAAAAGTTTTTGCTATTTACTCTGTGCAATGTAAAGAGATTAATGCCGTTCAATTATTTTTGAAAAAAAATATTTGCGCAAATTTAAGAAGCTAATTGTTTAACTAAAATGATATTGGGCTTGAGATTAAAATTCGCTAAACGACTTTACGTCTTATTTAGTATTCTAAGTATTTTTCTTTTTTCAGCTTTTACCGCCAAAGCGCCAAAGCACAGTTATAAAATTAAAACTGTGGTAATAGACCCAGGCCATGGCGGGCACGATTCCGGCTGCTTAGGCTCTTCGGCCAAAGAAAAACATGTTGCCCTGGCAGTTTCACTTAAATTGGGCAAACTGATAGAAGAAAAATATCCCGATGTAAAAGTAATTTATACACGAACCACCGATGTATTTGTAGAATTACATGAGCGTGCCAATATTGCCAACCGCAACCATGCCGATTTGTTTATTTGCGTTCATTGCAATAGTGGACCACCTTCTGCATTTGGCACAGAAACTTTTGTAATGGGATTGCACAAAACCGAAGATAATTTGTCGGTTGCCAAGCGTGAGAACTCTTCTATACTTTTAGAAAAAGATTATAAAGCCAACTATGATGGCTTTGATCCTAACTCACCGGAAGCAAATATTATTTTTTCGTTGTATCAGAATTCTTTCTTAACGCAAAGCCTGAAACTAGCAGCGCTTATTCAACAACAGTTTGAAGAATATGGGGGGCGTTATAACCGCGGGGTAAAACAGGCAGGCTTTTTGGTTTTGTATCGCACTGCAATGCCAAGTCTTTTGATTGAAACAGGTTTTTTAACAAACTCTACCGAAGAAAAATATCTCCATTCCGAAAAAGGACAACAAACCATTGCCACTTCTATTTACCGCGCATTTGTTGAGTATAAATTAGATATTGAAACAGTGGCACCAGACGCGCAATCAACAAATGTAAAAGAGAATAATACTCCCGATGTGCCAAAGCAAGTACCTGTTAATACAAAACCCGAAACAAAGCAAAACGAGGCAATTAAAACCGCTGAAGTAAAAATTGAAGTTGAAAAAGATCATAACCCAGATAAGCCCAATACTCCAAAAACCAATACTATGCCTGAAAGTAAGCCTGTTGCAACTGAAACAAAGAAAGATACAACACCGGATGTTAAACCTGTTGTGGAAATTAAAAATGAAAACAATGCTTCTTTACCCGCTGTTTATTATACCATACAGGTGGGAGCTTTGCCCGAAACCGGTGATGCAGAAATGGAAAAATTTAAATCGCTGGGTACTTTCAATAAAATAAAACTTGCAGATGGTTTAACGCGCATTAACTACGGGGTTTATAAAACGTTAAATGAGGCATCACAAAAATTGCAGGGTGTAAGAAGCAAAGGTTTTAAAGATGCTTTTGTTACTGCATACCAAAACGATAAAAAAATTACCACCAAAGAAGCGCAGGACTTACTAAAGAAATAACAGCAAACACTTTTCTGCTTACTTTGCAGAAACAAAATAAAATTAAAACAGCACGTGAGTAAAGAAGTTAAAGTAGGCTTAACCATAACGCTTGCATTGGTTGCACTAATTTGGGGGCTTAACTATTTAAAGGGAACCGATCTTTTTACATCAACAAATAATTACTACGCAGTTTATAACAATGTGGGTGGCTTGGTAAAAAGCAATCCTGTTATTTTAAATGGCTTTAAAATTGGACAGGTAGAAAAGATTGAATTTTTAGAAGATAAAAGCGGCCGCATGGTGGTTAAAATGCTTATTAATGATGATGTGTTTATTCCAAAATCAGCAACAGCCAATATAACTTCAAGTGATTTACTTGGAGGCAAAACCATAGAAATTATTTACGGTGATAATAAAACTCCTGCTCCAAATAATGACACTTTAAAAAGCAGTGTTGATGGCACATTAACAGACCAGATAAAGCCCTTTAAAGACAAGGCCGAAAGTTTGGTTGTGTCTCTGGATTCATTAAGCAACTCTTTGAGTACTACATTAAACGAAGGCTCGCGCACAAGTTTGCAGCGCTCCATTGCCAATTTTGAAAAAGCTACGGATGGTTTTAATGAATTGATAAACGGACCCAACAGTAAGTTAAAATTAATGCTGGCAAATGTTGAACATATTAGCAACTCCATTAAAAATAACATGGATGAGTTTGACCGCATTATGAAAAACTTTGCAACAATGAGTGATACGCTTGCAAAAGCCAATCTTGCATCAACTTTGGAAAACGCGAACAAAGCTCTGGCACAAACTAATCAGATTATGACTAAGATAAACAATGGGCAAGGTTCTTTAGGATTACTGCTCAACAACGATAGTCTTTATTACAATTTAAATAATTCTGCGGCCGATCTTGATAAATTACTCATTGACTTAAAGGCAAACCCTAAGCGTTACATACATTTTTCCGTATTCGGGAAGAAGCAACAGTAGCATTTACTTACAAAAATTATTGCCATGACTAATTTTAAATATTGCTTGCTGATTGGTTCAATAATTTTTTTTGCTGCATGTAAGTCAACAAAAAAAACTACAGCTCCATCACCTCCGGTAACTGTTAAGCCACAGGAAAAACCGGTTGAACAACCCAAGACTGTTGTTATACCATCTAAAATAAATATTGCACTGTTGTTGCCGCTTGAATTAAAGAGCACACTTGCACTAGAGACAACCGATGCTGAAATTAAGAGCAGCA
>Ga0116143_10004131_pt1 | contig 14024 bp, 6 predicted proteins | sample AD_UKC034_MetaG_FD_89745 | JGI IMG/M metagenome (GOLD analysis project Ga0116143, IMG submission 89745) | Active sludge microbial communities of municipal wastewater-treating anaerobic digesters from USA - AD_UKC034_MetaG | ecosystem: Engineered > Bioreactor > Anaerobic > Digestate | place: USA...
AAAATATTTTCAGATGAGGCAATCCTATTTTCAGTATTGCTTGTTCTTGGCGACACAGTCGACGGCATTGCTACATTTCTGCTTCCTTTCACTGCCACCACGAATGCATCTTTAATTCCTTGATTGATCGCATTCGACTTTGCTGCTTCTGCATCACTTCTGTTTTCATAACGGCCGGAAGTGAATCTGTACAGACCACGTGATAAAGCCTCTGAATATATTGGCTCAAGAGAACTCAGTATCGCAGGAGGGTTTGCTGTTCTGTAAACACCAACCTGAACTGAATATTGAAGAACTAAATTTTCTTCCACATTGTCAATAGCAGTTACAGTTTTATTACCATAAAATAATTGTTCATCATGGTCTTTCGGACCGGTCTTTGAAACAGCCGGAATCACATTTAGCTGCCTGAGAGCTCCGATCTCTTTTTTCATCTCACCACTATATGCAAGTTGATTTTCCTGTCTGTTGATTATTGAATTTGCTTCTTGCAGGGAAATACGCTTGCCGTTTAAATAAGCAACAACAAATGCATCTTTATAACCTGTTTTTCTCAATTCCTTTTTCACCAGATTTGCCGGTTCAAATGTCTTGAAAAGACCAACACAATATCGCAACCAACCCGGACGAGTTGTTTCTGCACTGACAGGTTGTAAATTCTTAAATGTATTATCCGGAATTGGCTTACGGAATGCCCCTATCTGCACTTTGAATACAAGTCCTTCAGGCAAACCGGGATTTAAAGGGATCGGGTTTACTTCATTGTATGCCGGTCCTCTTCCAATACTATACATTTCTACGGAGAGTTTTTCTAACTCTGCTTTTTCAAAGGTGACAGGACTTGATAAAATATTTGATTTGCTTTCAGCGGTACCTGATGTTTTAGCCATTGCTGTCTTTTCAATCAGACTTTGTTGGTTAGCACCCGTTGAGAAGCCTTCAGAACTTGCATTTTCCTGATCGGTATTCTGATTTGCAGCTGTAGGTTGCAGTGTAATTTCGTTTTTAATTTTCTGCAGTTCTGATGTGAGTGATTTTACGTCATGCGTCTTTGCCTGAGAAGCATTCAATTTCACTTTAGATTGTTCCTGATGTTCTGCAGATAGTATTCCAAGTCTCTCTGCTTCCTGCAATACTGTTTCACGGGCTGAAGTGTCAGAAATACTATTTGCACTATCTAGCAAACTGATTTGTTGCTGCTTCTCTTCTACTGATAATTTATTTAAATTAACTCCTTCAGCAAATAGATTGATCGTCTCTACTTGTTTCTCGGTAATCTTTTCCTGAACCTCACGATAGGCTTCGTAACGCGGATGTGTCACATCAATTCCGGCATCAATGGCCTCTGCATCGGTTGTTGATTTAATATTTGGCAAATTAATATCTGCCGCACCGGGAGATTTTGACTTATCGGTTGAGCTGATGGCTTCCTCTTGCTGCTTTGAAGTTGTGACTCCCAAGCCGGTTGAATAGTCATTTTCATTTTTACCGAGATCTGATTGTCGATTTTCGGTAGTCCTTGTCTTCTCTTCATTCGTTTCAGGTTCATTCACTCTAAGCTCATCACCTGCTCTGCGCAATGGTTCATTTGGATTAGCCACGTTAGACTTTGGCTTCGCTGCTACAGAGCTGCCTGCCATTGTTCCATCTGTCACTGCAGGAGATATCTTTGATTCGAGATCAATCTTGCTTACTTGTGTATTTTCCTGATCTGACTGTATGGCATCATTTCCTGAAGAATCATCGGTTCGGCTAGCCGGAGTACCCACGTCCGCAATCATTTCCGGCTCTGCATTTTTTGATATAGGTGCATTTGAAAGAACGAGCATATCAGCAATTTTCGGATCCAGTTGCTTAGCATCTTCCAACTGAGATTGAGCAACATCATATTGTTCAGTTGACTGCCGGCTCATCGCATTTGACACTTCAACAAGGCTATCTCTTTCAGGACTCCTTGGCATTTCAAGTATTCTGTCCTGCAGTGTTCTGCTCATATTGAACAATGCATCTGATCTTTTAACATTATTTTCGTATGCCTCGTAAACGACTTTTGCTTCAGGGTCCAAGCTCTCTTGTTGCTGCGACGGGATAATATATTTTTCCCTTAATTGAACTTTGGATACTCCTGTTTCGCTCATGACAACAGAATGATCCGGGTTGATTGTTTCGGATGTGTTTTCAATCTTAGCTTCTGGAGATTGCTCGCCTGCAGTCTTGTTCTCAAAAGTCTGTGCAAATCCTTTCTGTTCATTGCTTTCAGGAATGTTATCCACTGCAACTGTCGTTTCGGTATTTGAATTCTGACCACTGTTCTGATCTTGTTCAGTAATCAGATTATAAACCGGCTCTGAATTTGAACCTGCACCGGAATCAGGGTTGACCTGTGTTACTAAGCCATCATTGACATTAAGAGATTCATTATTCTTCGAAGAAGAGGACAATACTTTACTTTCATGAACTTCCCGACCGGCAGAATCTAGTTGTATTATTTGATCGTTTGAACTTATGTCCGTGATTGAATTCTCTGCAATAGTTTTCTGGTCTTCTGAAGCAACAGTTAAATTTGAAACTACATTTTTCTGTTCTTGTATTGAATTTTTATTTGATGGAGTCAGGTCAGAAGTTTCCTTTGATGTTGAGACCAAATCAGTGTCAGCTTCTTTATTATCATTTATTGAAAGGGCAGTAATTTGTGCTAAATCTCCCTTATTGTTCTGTTTGATTTCAGTATCAACTGTGTTTGATGATATAGTGCCAGAAGAAGATAGTTCAGGGTTGGCTGAATTTTGTGCAAGACTTGAATCAGATTCATAAACACTTTCTTTTAGATCAGCATGTGTTTTATTCTCCTCAGAAGGCGAAAGTGCCGCTGAAGATTTAGAATCCCGGACTTCTACCTGCTTAGATCCATCTGAGTCCTTAACACCGAGATCAAAGGTGACGGCATCCTCTCCTTTAGTTCTGTCAATATTCGTATAAATAACTGAGTCCTGTTTAGCGTTTGAACTTCCATCATTCTTAAAATTCGCATCCGTAGTCAAGGATGAATTCATTAATTTCGTAGGAGAAGCAACGATGGTGTTTTCATCTGATGCAGCCGGAGTTTGAGTACTTTGCAATTCTTCATTTCTATTTTCCAAAGCAAGTTGCTCGGTTTCATTTTGAATGACAGCAGTTGTAGCAGATCCTAAATCAGTTTTTGTACCAGGATCTTCACTTATGGATTGACCCTCTGAAGTTCCTTTCTCTTCATTGGTATGAGAATCATTTGCAATTTGTGGAACAGAATTTTCTGATAAAGCATTCATGTCCGGCTGATCAGAAGCCGGTACATCAAGGGAAGAGCTTTTATCTGTTTTGTTCTCTGCCAGATCTGTCTGAGGTTCGTTAGCACTATCATCTCTGATGAGATCTATATTAGTTGCAGGATCAATTTCAGCAATATTGGAATTTGTCTTGTTAGATTTTTGCATTGCTTCCCCGTCGGATTTAGCTGCCAGAGCAGCTACATTTTTTCCGGAACTACGCATGATAGCATCTGCATCACGTGTAGCTGCTCTCGACTCATCCATTTTAATAGAAGCCTGGAGTTGCAGATCGGAAGCCTGTTTATTCATTGCATAGGATTCATCTCTTAATTCCGCTGCTCTTTGCTTCAACTCTTCTTTACGAGCTGCATCCTCTTTTCCTAAAATTTCATATTCTGCTTCAAGAGTGCTGGCGAGACTATCCTGTAAAGCTGCATTTGTTTTTAAGCGGGCAGCATTTTGCTTCATACGTTCTGATTCTTCCTGAAGTGCCTGTGCATCATTCAGGGCGATTTGCGCCAGCTCATCATTATCAATATTAAAATCAATAAGCATTGAAGGATTCTTCTCTTCTTCTTCTATAATTTGAGCCCTTTCCTTTTCTTCCTCGATCTGACGTAATTCATCCTCACTTAACCTTGTCTCGAGCGTTGGATCATATTTATCTTTTTCCTTGAGAGTTATAGACGGCAACCCCTTTTGACTAGCCTTGTTGGAGTCATCAGGATCTAGATCCTTGAAAGTACCGGGCTCGTAAATTCCTTCTGTATAACCGTAGTCGGCAACAGATTGTGCTTTTGCCGGGATAATGTCATCCGGACCCGAATTCTTTTGTTTTGGATCATTAATATATACGGTCTTGTCATCGAGTTGGACAGGAATCAGTTTAGAACTATCAGGTGATGAACTGTATATTGTGGATGTAGAAACGTTGGTCGGAGAATTGTTAAAAGCCAATACCGGTTCATCAGTTTTTGAACTTATAGGAGTAAAGAAATTTGAAACTGTCATTTGTTCCCGTTCTTTATCCTTATTAAGCTTAACTTCCTGTCTCATTCCGGCAACGGCGAGGTCAGGTAATGAAAATTGTTCAGCATGCGGAAGGTAACTTCCTCCTTCAACAATTAATGTGTAATCGTTTCCGGGAGGTAATACCAATTCATACTTTCCGGATTTAGGGTCTGTTCTTACCGAATTCACGATGGCATTGTCTGATGACCTCAAAACACTTATTCGTGCATCCCTCCTTGTAGCTTGATCCAGTGAAAAATAAGTTCCTGAGATAATGGCAAAACGATTGCCTGCGCCACCGAGGCTGATTTCTCTCAGATTTACACTGCCATGATTGCTTTCGTAAGCAGTACAATAAGTTGCCTTGTCGCCGGTTAAAGTTGGAACATAACACAGATCATCATCAGTTGTATTGATTGGAATTCCTAAATTTTGTGGTACTGACCATTGATTATTCGTGTAATCATATTCTGACTTGAATATATCGTAGCCACCGATACTGTTATGACCACGACTGGAAAAATAAAGGGTCCGGCCATCACGATCAAGATAAGGGAATTCTTCGTTCTCAACAGAGTTAAGAGTCACTCCCAGATTCTCAGGAGTTCCCCACTGTCCATTTACCATCTTCCGCACCATGTAAATATCTTTGCCTGTGCTCCCGCCTCTCCCATAACTACTATAATAAATGCTTTGTCCATCTTTTGTGATGAACATGACAGGATTGATTTGCTTGTCTTTATCCTGTGTAGTAAGGAACTGAGCGGCAGTTGCTACAAACTTTCCGGCAGACTCGGAGTAATCATAGGCAGTCTGAAGATTTGCACGTTTTATTTCTTTTGAATTTAGGATGGCTATATCCTTTCGCGATTTGCTAAGAAGTTCGGCGTTTAAACTATTCGCAATAAGCAGATCAATTTCAGCCTTAGACGATTTGGACGGAGAGGCAATCGATTTGTATTTATTAAATGCTTCCGTCGCTCTTGTATAATTATTTCCGGCCATATGTGCTTTACCCAGGTAAAGCCATGCATCTTCCGGTACAGGTGGGTGTTTAGTGGCAAAATCAAGGTAAACGACAGCAGGTGTTTTTTCTTTTCCTGCTTCTATCAAACTTACGCCATATCGATAGTTCAAAAGAGCATCATGAGGAAACAAGCTCAGCAATTGTGAATACAATGGTGTCGCCTCTACAAAGTTTGAATTTGAGAAATGTTTATCCGCCTGCTTTCTGAGTTGAGTTTCAGAGGCAGTTGGTTTTTGAGCAAGAGCAGATATCCCTGCACAAGCTAGAAATAAGATAAACCAGAATTTTTTGCTGGTCAGCATAGTGTGAAAATGTAAGCGGATTTCAGATATGTATACTTGATCTCACAGCCAATGTTCCTCAGAAACACTGTTTGAATTTCTTCAGTCACATTTGAAGAAAATTTTGTGTAAGCTAGATTCATTTTTAGTTATTCTTTGATAAGATCGCCCTGTAAATAGTGTCGGCAGCGAGTCCGGATCCTTCAAAATAGGAAGATGAGTGGCATTTTAAACCCAAATTTTCTTCAAAATGCCTGATATTTTCTTCATTTTCCGATTTGAATGCAGAGCAAGTTATATAAATTAAATATTTTTCAGGCTTTAATGCATTTGTAAGATTTTTGACAATTTTCCTTTGCAAAGGAATATACTTTTCAGAAAGGTTTTTTTCTGAAAATGAACTAATCATTTCAGGAGTTCTGGCCCAAGTACCGGAGCCGGAACATGGCACATCGGCCAGAATTCCATCGAAATGATTTATGGGTACTGATCCATCTGCACTTAAATCTATTTGAATGATTGACTCAAGGTTCAGGGAGGCTTTACTCATTCTGCTTTTTAAATTTTGCAGGCTGCTCTCTCTGATATCTGATGCAGTTATATTTAAATTTGGATGCATATCCAGTAAAGCAAGACTTTTACCCCCTGCACCGGCGCAGGCATCCCACCAAATTTCATTATCTTCTATTTTAAGATAAGTTATGCAATTTTGAGAGTTCAGATCTTGAATTTCAAAGTAACCTTTATCATATGATGTTAATTCATGAACGGGAGTTGAATTTAACAGTGAAAGAGCACAGGGATTACCGGCATGTACATCAAAGGAGAAATTCCTTTCTTTCAATTCATTAATTACTTTATCCCTGAATGCCGACCTGACCCGTATCCATAGTTTTGGTTGTTGGAGAAAGGACCGAATGAATAAGTGTTTATCAATTTGCGGGGATAAATGTTTTGAAAAAGGAAAGATCTCTTCAAGCTCGAAATCCGGAAAATACTCTTTTACTTTTTCCAATTTTTCATCCAAAGAGATTGTCATGTTCTCTGGTAAAAATGGTGAGTAGCTTGTCAATATAAAATCCGTTTCAGGATTTCTGCTTGTGCCGCAAATGAAAGTCCCAAGAGCTATCCTTTCGGAGGTTGTCATTTCTGGAAAAATCTTGCCGATCCTATAGAAACTGAAGATGTCTTCACGTGTTCTTTTTCTGTCACGTGAGCCCATATTCCTACGCTTGTTAAATTCTTGTCTCAGATATAAAGAAAGTGGAAGATCAAATTGATAGTTTTTTATCAACTCTTCCAATCGTCCCAGGTAAATCCTTTCCCGCATCCCACAAAGATCGTAAAACTCCTGAAAAGCAAGCTATGCTTGATAAAAGACGACTCAATAATTCGGATCTAATTGATAGATTTTAATGCTTTAAGTATATTTTTCTCTATTCTAAGCTCTATATTATGGTTGTTTTCAGGAACAAATTTCTTTCCGATTATTTTTTCATAAAGCTCTATATATCGCAGTGATATTTGTTGTACCCATTCTTCACTCATTTGAGGGAGCTCTTGTCCTTCTTTTCCCTGAAAATTATTTTCTATCAACCATTGGCGCACAAACTCTTTCGACAATTGCTTTTGTGCTCTTTTCTTATTCTGCAACTCATGGTAGGTATCTTTATAAAAGTAACGGGAAGAATCCGGCGTATGTATTTCATCAATGAGTACGATACCTTTTTCATCCTTTCCAAATTCATACTTTGTATCAACAAGAATTAATCCTTGCCCGGCAGCCAGGTCAGTCCCTCTTTTGAAAATTTCCCTGGTATATTTCTCTAGTAAATTATAATCTTCTTCTGATACTATCCGTTTGGCAATAATTTCTTCTCTTGAAATGTCCATATCATGTCCATGAGATGCTTTCGTTGTAGGAGTGATTATCGGTTCAGGAAAAGCATCATTTTCATTCAGGCCTTCAGGCATTTTTACACCACATAAAGTCCTTTTACCTTCTTTATATTCTCGCCATGCATGTCCTGTAAGGTAAGCCCTGATGACCATTTCAACTTTAAAAGCTTCACAACGTTTTCCAATAGTCACGTTCGGGTCAGGGACATCTATTATCCAATTACGTACTATGTCAGCGGTAGCAGCTAACATATGCGCCGCGATTTGATTTAAGACCTGCCCTTTATATGGGATAGCCTGAGGAAGTACGACATCAAAAGCAGAGATACGATCCGTGACCACCATCACCAGATATTTCTCATCAATGGTGTAAACATCACGTACTTTTCCTTTGTAGAAAGCGCTTTGTCCGGGTAGTTTAAAGTTGGTGCCTTGAAGTGCTTCTAATCCAGTTGCGTTCATTTCTACCTGTTATATGCTTCAATAATTTCCTTCACTAATCTATGACGAACGACATCACCTGCATCGAGATATACAAAATCAATTCCTTTAACGTTCGATAAAATCTTAATGGCTTGAACTAAGCCTGAAGGTTGATTTCTTGGAAGGTCTATTTGGGTCACATCTCCGGTGACAATAAATTTGGCTGAAGGTCCCATTCTGGTCAGAAACATTTTCAACTGACTTTCCGTGGCATTTTGGGCTTCATCCAAAATAACGAAAGCATTATCAAGAGTTCGACCGCGCATAAATGCTAATGGTGCTACTTCTATCACACCTGTTTCTACATAACTTTTCACTTTTTCGCCTTGTATCATATCGTACAAGGCATCATACAAAGGTCTCAAATATGGATCTATTTTTTCCTTTAAGTCACCCGGCAGAAAGCCCAGATTTTCACCTGCTTCTACCGCCGGTCTTGTCAGAATGATCCTCTTAATTTCCCTGTTCTTTAATGCTCTTACAGCCAGGGCAACAGCGGTGTATGTCTTTCCTGTTCCTGCAGGTCCTATGGCGAAGAGGATGTCATTCTTCTCAGAGCTCTCCACCATTTTTTTCTGGTTAATGGTTCTGGCCCTGACCATGATACCATTTTGGCCAAACACTAATACATCTCCGGCCGGGATCTGAGGTCCACCCTCCTGTCCATTTCTATCTGCAAGAAAGTGTTCTACATTATCAGGCGTCAGGCTTCCAAACTTCTGATAGTGCTGAATTAGTCTGTTTATCTTTTCACTAAAGATGTGGATATTTTTCTCGTCACCTATAACTTTTATCTCATTACCTCTTGCAACGAGTTTGAGTTCAGGAAAATTCTTTCGGATGACTTCGAGGTTAGAATCGTTAACTCCAAAAAATTCAACAGGATTAAAGGTGTCAATCGGAATAATTACTTCGCTCAATTTATTTTGTTTAGGAGTAAGACATTCTGAGTTCACAATTACATCTTAAGAAGTTGTAGTCGTCTCAGTTTATTTTCGTTTCAATACTAACCAAAACTCCCTACTTTTAGCCATTCTAAAGCTACAAGTTATCAACAAGAGATATGAAGAGACCTTTTCCGGTTCTTACAATGACTACCGACTGGGGGCTTAGGGATCATTATGTTGGTTCCTTTAAAGGCCAGCTTCTAAGCCGTTCTCCACAGGCACATATAATCGACATTTCACATGAAATAGAACAGTTTGATATTCTTCAGGCATCATACATCGTGAAGAATTGTTTTTCAAATTTTCCTGTCGGCTCGGTACACTTTATTGGCTTAAGTGCAAATAACGTTCAGAAGAATTCAGAAGAAGTTGCTGCTGTTCTCGCTGTGAAATGTATGGATCATATTTTTATAGGAAATGACAGCGGGATTTTCTCTCTCATCTTCTAAAATGAGCCTGTAGAAATTTACAAGCTTTCTATTGATCACTATTCAGGAAGAGCAAATATGTTATTGCAGCTTTCCGGGCTCATAGGAAATATCCTTAACGGGGAATCAGTAAAAGACCAGGGAAAATTACAGGAGAATTTTAAACGAAGTTATCTTGCACAATCATCCTTTGATCCTGAAGGTATCAGAGCTATAGTTTTATATATTGATGATTTTGGAAATGCAATCGTAAATATAAAAGAACAGGAATTTGAAAGTGTTCGCAATGGCAGAGAAGTTCTAATTCATTTTCGAAGAGCAGATTTTAATATAAAGAAGATCAGTAAAACATACGAAGATGCAATAGTAGGCGAAATTGTTGCCTTCTTTAATGAAGACGGCTATCTTGAGATCGCATTGAACAGAGCCTCTGCAGCCGGGCTCTTGGGGATAAAAGTAATGGACTCAATCCGAATACAATTTTATGATAAGCAGAATAGTTAAAATGACTTTTGAAACCTCGAAAGTCGATGAATTTCTCAGGATTTTTGAACAAAATGCAGAAAAAATAAGAGCATTCAAGGGCTGTAAACACCTTGAACTCCTTCATTCACGGGACTTTCCAAATATGTTATTCACATTCAGCCTGTGGGAAAATGCTGAAAACCTCGATGAATACAGGGCTTCCGGGCTGTTCATAAAGACCTGGGAACAAACCAAAAAGCTATTTTCTGCGCCACCAGAGGCCTGGAGCCTTGTTAAAATGTGGCCGGATGCTGATAATTTTTCTGAAAGTCTGAAAATTTAGTTGTATCTTTCAATACTATTGTAGAAAGAAATACGGGTCTTGAAGAATTTTGTAAAGGAACTTAGCCTTTTTGCAGGTTCAATCAATGCACTCACCATGAATTATTACGAGTTCACAAAAGAAACTTAAATAAAGAACTCTGTAAAGACTATTTTTACAGAAATTCAAATCCTAAATCTGATAACAAACAACCCAATTCCATACATGATGAAAACAATTTACTCAGTCTGTGTCTCTCATATTGTGCGACACAAAATTATTTTGATGCTTCTAATGGGTGCCATGTTCGGTTCTCAGCAAACTTTCGCCAGCCACGCTGCCGGAGCTGACCTTACATATATTGACATTGGCGGTGGTCAGTATATAGTAACTTATACATTGTATAGAGACTGTGCAGGTATTACTGCATCAACTACCCATTCTATTCAATATGGTTCTGTAAGTTGCGGAGTAGCTTCAACCTCAGTCACCTTACCTTTGTTACCGGGCTACCCTATTGAAATTACAAATAACTGCGCCGGGGTGGTGAGTACTTGTAACGGTGGAACTGCTACCGGTATTCAGGCATATGTATATCAGGATACAGTTACTTTATCAGCTGCTTGTGTAGACTGGTTTTTCAGTGCTACTGAGTGCTGCAGAAATGACGCAATTACTACACTCGATAATCCGGCTTCCAATGATCTCTTCATTGATGCTAATCTGAACAACACAGCAGGTGCGAATTCATCTCCTGTATTTACAAACTACCCGGTTGCCTTCATGTGTATTGGTCAGAACAATTTCTTCAACCATGGAGCTTTTGATGCTGATGGTGATTCATTAGTTTATTCATTCATCCCTGCAAGGGACGCTGCAAATACACCTATCGATTATGTTAGTGGTTATTCTTTGGCTAATCCGATGACATCAACCGGTGGAGTAACTATCGATCCTGTAACCGGACAAATTACTGTTTTCCCTACTCAGGTTGAAGTTGCGGTAATTGCTGTTCTTGTACTTGAGTATCGCAATGGTGTACTTATTGGAAGTGTGGTTCGTGACTTACAGATCTACACGACTACTTGTTCAAACGATAATCCTGTTCTTACTGGTTTTGGTTGTGTGAACAATAACTTCTTCACATCTACTTGCGGTGGACAAGTTTGCTTTGATATCTGCGGAAGCGACCCTAACGGTGCCGACTCATTAGTCATGTCCTGGAACAACGGAATTCCTGCTGCAACATTTTCAGTAACAGGTGGACCAAATGCACCTACCGGACATTTCTGCTGGACTCCTACACCGGCAGATGCTCGTCCAACACCATATCAGTTTACAGTAACTGTACGAGATAATGCATGTCCTGCAAATGGTTCGACGACAAGAGCGTTTTCGGTATTAGTATCGAACTTAAGTGTGAGTGTAACAAATACCCCAAGTGTGGCTTGCAATGGTGCTCATACAGGAACTGCTTCAGCCAGCTTGGTTGGAGGAGTAGGTACAATTCAGTATGCATGGTCAGGACCTAATGGATTTACGGCAACTTCAGCTTCTGTTAACCGACTTTATGCCGGACAATATTCAGTGGATGTTACCGATTCTACAGGATGTATGGGTACACGTTACTTTACCATTACTGAGCCACCTGCATTGAATCTGAATATCACTAAGCAAGATGCAGGATGTGGCGGAACTTTTGGAACCGCAACAGCTAACGTTACAGGTGGTACGGGAACTCCTACTTATTTGTGGAGCCCTACTGGCGGAACGGCAATGACTGCTCCTAATCTTTTACCGGGCCAATACTCTGTACTTGTGAAAGATGCCAATAATTGTTCTGTATCCGGTAATGTTACAATTGATGGTGGTCCGATGATGACCGCTTCAATGAGCACAACCGGTGCTACTTGTCTTGCCAATGATGGATCAGCAACTGTATCAGTTACAGGTGGAACAGCACCTATTACCTATGCCTGGTCGCCTAACGTGAGCACTACTAACAGTGCAACCGGTTTGATTACCGGATCATACGATTGTGTAGTTACAGATGCATTGGGTTGTTCTATTCCATTGTCAGGGATTGTTCCAAACCTTGCAGGAATCTCTGCAACCATCACGGGCTCTACAGATGCTACTTGTGAAACGAGTGATGATGGTACTGCGTCAGTTATGGCTAGCGGTGGAACAATGCCTTATACTTACCTATGGCCAAACGGAGATACAACTGCATCTGTGAACAACCTTGCTCCCGGCACCTACGTTGTGCAAGTTGAAGACTACCATGGTTGCCGTGCTTATGCTAGTGTAACAATAGGTTTCACAAATCCATCTCCGGTCATTGATCTTGGTCCTGATACTGTAATGTGTATTGGTTCAACACTTGTGCTTGACGCAGGTGCAGGATTCAGCAGCTATCTATGGTCAGATAACAGTACAAGTCAGACTTTGGCTGTAACAACTGCAGGCACATACTCGGTTCTGGTCACAAATTCTATGGGATGTGAGAATTTTGATGCCATCATGGTCAGCTTTATCCAATGCCCTGCTATCCAAACTAACAATCATATTCAATACGGAAACTGGCAAGCCTTTACTGTATCACCAAATCCTTTCAGAGATCAGGTAACAGTAAACATTGCTAAAATAAAAGATGCTAACGTAAGAATTCTGGTATTAGATGTGCTTGGAAACCAACTGTACAACAGTAATGAGAAATCTCAGTATGGTTATACAAAAACAATTGACCTTCACCAATACTCTGCTGGTATCTACCTGATGAGAATTGAATACAATGGCGAATTGAAAACGATCCGTCTTGTAAAAGAATAATTCAACCTTACGGGAAGAAAGGGTTGATCCACACGGATCAACCCTTTTTTTTTGCCTATACGATATTTCTCTTCTGTAAAATTGATTTTTAGCTCGTTTTCTTAGCTTTTTCAGCCATTTTTTGTCCTGCATTCACACAATAAATACATGTGTTTACAACCTCCAGGACCACGTAAACGGAAGAATCTTGAAATAAGAGTGATTCAAGGCTAGTTTGACCAAGTAAACAATACTATTTACCAATGCGGTCTTCCCGACATCATAATCAATCTTCAGGAGTATACGGCATCATTTTGCTGGTGTTCATCTTCTGCATCATGCTGATGATACATCAAACGGCTAATGCCAGCCATATGCTTGGTGCAGACTTATCATACAGCCATTTATCAGGTACAACATATAAAGTTAAATACACTTTGTATCGCGATTGTAATGGCATTCCTGCACCGTCGAATATGAATCTCAAAGTACAGAGTATTACCTGTACACATACAAGCTTTTACTCTCTTGAATTAGATCCCGGTTCGGGAAATGAAATATCAAATTTATGTGAAGGGATGACTTCTATTTGCGATGGCGGAAATGCAATTGGAGTTCAGGTATGGAATTATTCTGCAGAAGTCGATGTTCCTTTTGCATGTACAGACTGGAATTTTAGTGTGACAGATTGCTGCCGAAGTACAGCAATTACTACGATCTCAAATCCTGCTGCTTCAAACATTTACCTTCATGCTTTTTTAAATAATACTTTAGGAGAAAATAGTCTTGGAGAATTTAAAGAGTATGCAAAAACCAGACTGTATGTGGGTCAGGAACAATCCTTAAATTCTTCAGCAGATGATAAAGATGGTGATTCACTAGTGTATTGTCTGGCAGTACCCGAGACAGGTGAAGGACAATTTGTAAATTTTCTTGCACCTTACCCTGCCAACAAGCCGTTGGGAGCTGAAATGAATATTAACAAAATGACAGGTGAGATTTCAATTATTCCTACTCACATATTAAATGGTGTATTCTCTGT
>Ga0116143_10004137_pt1 | contig 14011 bp, 13 predicted proteins | sample AD_UKC034_MetaG_FD_89745 | JGI IMG/M metagenome (GOLD analysis project Ga0116143, IMG submission 89745) | Active sludge microbial communities of municipal wastewater-treating anaerobic digesters from USA - AD_UKC034_MetaG | ecosystem: Engineered > Bioreactor > Anaerobic > Digestate | place: USA...
CGCGACGATCGAGTTCGCCCGTCATGTGGCCGGGCTGACCGAGGCCGATTCCACCGAGTTCGACCCGGACTGCAAGCAACCGGTGATCGCGCTGATCGACGAATGGGAGGATCGCGACGGCTCGATCCAGCAGCGCAGTGCGGATTCGGACCTCGGCGGCACGATGCGCCTGGGCGCGCAGAGCTCCGACGTCAAGCCCGGCACCCTCGCGCACCGGATCTACGGCGCGGTCGTCAGCGAGCGACACCGCCACCGCTACGAGGCCAACGTGCACTATCTGGACGCGCTGCAGAAGGCCGGCCTCGTGATCAGCGCGCTGACGCAGCGCGAGAAGCTCACCGAGATCGTCGAACTGCCGCAGACGGTGCACCCCTGGTTCGTCGGCGTGCAGTTCCATCCCGAGTTCAAGAGCACCCCCTGGGGCGGCCACCCGCTCTTCAACAGCTACATCAAGGCCGCGCTCGAGCATCGCTCGCAACGCGAACAGGCTCCTGCGCGAGAGGTCGTGGCATGAAGCTGTGCGGCTTCGAGGCGGGGCTTGCACAGCCCTTCTTCCTGATCGCCGGCCCCTGCGTGATCGAGAGCGAAGCGCTGCAGATGGACGTCGCCGGACGGCTGAAGGAAATCACCTCGGCGCTGGGCATCCCCTTCATCTTCAAGAGCAGCTTCGACAAGGCCAACCGCAGCAGCGGCACGAGCTTTCGCGGCCCGGGGATGGACAAGGGGCTCGAGATCCTCGCCAAGGTCAAACGCGAGCTCGGCGTCCCCGTGCTCACCGACGTGCACGACGAAGCGCAGATCGCCGTCGCGGCCCAGGTCGTCGACGTGCTGCAGACGCCGGCTTTCCTCTGCCGGCAGACCGACTTCATCCGCGCCGTCGCGCAGAGCGGCAAGCCGGTGAACATCAAGAAGGGCCAGTTCCTCGCGCCCCACGACATGAAGAACGTGATCGACAAGGCACGCGCCGCTGCGCGCGAGAAAGGCCTGCCCGAGGACGTCTTCATGGCCTGCGAGCGCGGCGCGAGCTTCGGCTACAACAACCTCGTTTCCGACATGCGCAGCCTGGCGATCATGCGCGAGACCGGCGCCCCGGTCGTCTTCGACGCGACGCACAGCGTCCAGCTCCCCGGTGGCCAGGGCACGAGCAGCGGCGGCCAGCGCGAGTTCGTCCCGGTGCTGGCGCGCGCGGCGGTGGCCGTCGGCGTCGCGGGGCTCTTCATGGAGACGCACCCCGACCCCGCCCGCGCGCTTTCCGACGGTCCCAACGCCGTGCCGCTGCGGCACATGAAGGCGCTGCTCGAGCAGCTCCAGTCGCTGGACCGGGTCGTGAAGGCGCAGCCGCTGCTGGAAAACGACTTCACCTGCTGAGAACCGAGAACCGAGAACTGTCATGTCCAGTGCCTACATCATCGCCAACGTGCGCGTGACCGATCCCGTGCAGTACGAGGAGTACAAGAAGTTCTCGACCCTGGCGATGCAGGCGCACGGCGCCGAGGTCTGCGTGCGTGGCGGCGCCAGCCGCGTGCTGGAAGGGGACTGGACGCCCGACCGGCTGGTGATCCTGAAGTTCGCCAGCATGGACAAGGCCCAGGCCTTCTACGACTCCACCGAATACGCGAAGGCGCGCGCGGCGCGCGAAGGCGCGGCCGTGATGCGCATGATCGTGGTCGAAGGTTTGTGAACTGAAGAAACGGAAAGCGACAAGCATGAGTGCCATCGTCGACATCGTCGGCCGCGAGATCCTCGACAGCCGCGGCAACCCCACCGTCGAGTGCGACGTGCTGCTGGAATCGGGCACGATGGGCCGCGCCGCGGTCCCGAGCGGCGCCTCCACGGGCAGCCGCGAAGCCATCGAGCTTCGCGACGGCGACAAGAACCGCTACGGCGGCAAGGGGGTGCTGAGGGCCGTCGAGCACATCAACACCGAGATCTCCGAGGCGGTGCTGGGCCTGGACAGCAGCGAGCAGGCCTTCCTCGACAAGACGCTGATCGACCTCGACGGCAGCGAGAACAAGAGCCGCCTGGGCGCCAACGCGATGCTGGCGGTGAGCATGGCGGTGGCGCGCGCCGCGGCCGAGGAGTCGGGCCTGCCGCTCTACCGCTACTTCGGCGGCATGGGCGGCATGCAGATGCCGGTGCCGATGATGAACGTCATCAACGGCGGCGCGCACGCCAACAACAACCTCGACCTGCAGGAGTTCATGATCCTGCCGCTGGGCGCACCGACCTTCCGCGACGCGGTGCGCCACGGGGCCGAGGTCTTCCACGCGCTGAAGAAGATCATCGACGCGCGCGGCATGAGCACCGCGGTCGGCGACGAAGGCGGCTTCGCGCCGAGCGTGGCCAACCACGAGGCCGCGATCCAGCTCATCCTGGAAGCCATCGACAAGGCCGGCTACACCGCCGGGCAGCAGATCGCCATCGGCCTCGATTGCGCTGCCAGCGAGTTCTACAAGGACGGCAAGTACCACCTCGCAGGCGAGGGCCTGCAGCTCTCGGCCGCCGAGTGGACCGACATGCTGGCGACCTGGTGCGACAAGTACCCCATCGTCTCGATCGAGGACGGCATGCACGAGGGCGACTGGGAGGGCTGGAAGCTGCTGACCGAGCGCCTGGGCAAGAACGTGCAGCTCGTCGGCGACGACCTCTTCGTCACCAACACGAAGATCCTCGAGGAAGGCATCGCCAAGGGCATCGCGAACTCCATCCTCATCAAGATCAACCAGATCGGGACGCTCACCGAGACCTTCGCCGCCATCGAGATGGCCAAGCGCGCGGGCTACACCGCGGTGATCAGCCACCGCAGCGGCGAGACCGAGGACAGCACGATCGCCGACATCGCGGTCGGCACCAACGCCGGCCAGATCAAGACCGGCTCCATGAGCCGCAGCGACCGCATCGCCAAGTACAACCAGCTGCTTCGCATCGAGGAGGACCTGGGCGAGATCGCGCGCTACCCCGGCCGCGCGGCGCTCTACAACCTGCGCTGAGGAATCGTCGGCGCCCGGGCGATGACGCTGCGCATCGTCAACCTGATCCTGGCCGCGCTGCTGCTGCTGGTGCACGCGGACCTGTGGTTCGGACGCTCGGGCCTGCCCTACGTCTGGAGCCTGCGCACCGAACTGGCGCGGCAGCACGCCGCCAACGACGCCGCCAAGGCCCGCAACGACCAGCTCCAGGCCGAGGTCAGCGACCTCAAGCAGGGCCTGGAAATGGTCGAGGAGAAGGCGCGCGCCGAGCTCGGGATGATCAAGCCCAACGAGATCCTCGTGCAGTACACGCGCCGCTAGCCGGCGGCGCGCCTCGATGACCGAACCCCTGTTCACGCTGCTTGGCAGCCCGGTGACGCTGCTCGAGCTGCTGGCCTTCGTCATCGCGCTCTGGATGGTGGCCTGCAACCTGCGCGTCAACCCGCTGGCCTGGCCGCTGGCGATGCTGAGCTCGGCGATGTACGGCTGGCTCTTCCTGCGCCACCGGCTCTACGGCGAAGCCTCGCTGCAGCTCCTCTTCATCGTCGTCGCCGGCTGGGGCTGGTGGCAATGGCTGCGCGGGCGCGGCAGCGACGGCCAGCCGCTGCGCGTGCACCGGCTGCGGCCGCGGCAGCGGCTCTCGGTCGTCGCGGCGACGCTGACCGCGTGGCCGCTGGTCGCGCTGCTGCTCACCCACGCGACCGATTCCGACGTGCCCTGGCTCGACGCGCTGCCCACCGTCGGCAGCATCACCGGCCAGTTTCTGCTCGGGCGCAAGCTGATCGAGAACTGGGCCACCTGGCTCATCGTCAACGTCATCAGCGTCGCCCTGTTCGCGATCAAGGGGCTCTGGCTCACGGTACTGCTCTACCTGCTGTTCGCGGCCTTGTCGGTCGTCGGCTGGCGTGCATGGCGTCGCCTGGAGGATGGCGACGCGATGTCCCAAGCCTAGCTGGAACCTGAAGGCGGCGGCACGAGGGTTGAAGCGTGCCCTGCCTGCCCGAGGTCGGCTTCGCGCACCAAGGGTCGGCAACGGCCTTGTCAGGTCACTTCGATGCGCCGGGCGCCGTCGATGAGGCCGACAGGATCGGCAGGCCGACCAGCACGAACGGCGCGAGCGCATCGGCGATGGTCTCGACCCCGGATGACCGGCAGCCGTAACCGGTGTCCGCGCCCTTGGCGGATGCGGCAGGCACGGCCCTGTGGCGCCCGTCGCGGCGCCTGCCGGCCGGAAGCGCCGGGATCGGCGCGGCTGCCCCGGGCCCGCGGGTCACGGCTCGCCGCGCGGCGTCCAGGGCCTGCCGCAGGTCGCACTCGCCCTGGGCGCGGCGCTGCGCGACCTCCGCATGGAAGGCCGTCATCAGGGCCGCGGCAACGCGGTCGTCCACCGGCCACAAGCTGGCCAGAACGCATTGCGCTCCCGCCTCGAGTACTGCGCGTGCCGCGCTGACCATCTCGTGTCCGCGCAACGGGCCGGCTACGCCGGTGCTGCAACCGGACAGCACGACCAGGTTGGCCTGCCACGGGCGCTGTGCCAGCGCCTCGAGCGGGACCCACTCCGTGCCTCCCAGGCCGTCGGCCAGCAGCAGGCTGGCCCGTGCACCCCGTTGCACGTCGCCGCGGCCGTGCACCGCCAGGTGGACGATGTCGAGCGGGCCGGCCTGCATCGCCGAGTCGATGGCCGCTCGGGTGCAGCCTTGACCGGTCAGCGCCTCGACGCCCAGCCGGACCGCGATGGATCGACACTCGTCCTCGGCGCCGGGCAGGTCGCCGGCGGAGTTGCCCGCCACCAGGTTGAGCACGGCGTCGCTTGACGAGGCCCTCAGCAGCCAGGCGGCACAGGGCAGCTCGCCGATCGGCTGCCGCTCATGCCAGGGCTGCTGCCCGATGCGGATTTCGTGCAGCGGCAGGTTGAACAACGCTCCGTCGGGCACCAGCAGCAGGCGTCGGCCCTGCGCTGCGCCATCGGCCACCCGTGCCGCCCAGGCAGCCAGTCCAACATGGCGGCGGGCCAGCTCCAGCAATGCCTGCTCGCGCTCGCGCAGGTCAGTCAGCCCGGGCGGATGCAGCGTCGCCAGGTCGATTGCCTCGAAGACCGTGTCGAACCCATCCGGCCAGGCTCGGTAGGCGACAAGGCCTTCGTCCTCGATGGCGACGTCGACCAGCAGCTCGTCCGGCCGCAGCGCGGCCTGCACCGCTTCCAGCCTCGGCAGCGCCTGCCCGGACGCCCGCGCATCGAGGATGCGGCGCGACTTGCCCTCCTGCAGCCGCCGCCACGCCTCGGCGTCGCGACCGGCACGGCGCAAGCGCTGCGCGCACTGCATCGGCAGGCGCGCAAACCCACGGTTGACTTCCGACGCGTCAAAGCCGGCCGGCAACGCGCTGCGCAGCCCTTCCGCCAGATCGGCGGCCTGCTGCCAGTGCTGCAACGCCTGCGGCGGGTCCCGGTCGTCGAGGTGCAGCGCCAGTGCGCGTGCCGCCACCAGCCTTGCACGCGGCTCCAGCTGCGGCAGCAACTGCGTGAGTTCGGCGGCCGCGGCCAGGCCGCGCGGGATGTCGCCGGACCGCGTGCAAGCGTCGAGCAGGCCGGCCAGCCGGTTCGCCAGCGGGAACGACGCGCCGTACGGCCGCATCGCCGCTACCGCCTGCTCGAACAACCCGGCCGCTCGTGTCCAGGCGCCGCGCCGGGAGGCGCTGACTGCACACTCGTTGAGCAGGGTGCTCCGCTCGGCCGCCATCGACTCGAAGGCCAGGTCGCGACCGGCTAGGCCGCTGCGGGCCAGCAGTTGGCCGTGCAGGTCCATCAGGGCCGCCGATCGTGCTTGCAGCGCGGTGACGTCCTGCCCGAGCATCAGCTCGCCGGTCTGTGCGGCGATTGCCGCCAGGGTCCCCCACGCCATCGCCTCCGGCCGTGCCAGGCCGCAGGCCGCCGCTTCGGCCTGCACCGCCTGCAACCCGCGCTGTGCCTGCTGCACCTGACCGGCATCGGCCAGCGCCGCCGCGTGGTTGGCTGCGATCCGCAGGGCCAGTCCCAGATCGCCAGCGGCACGGGCCTGCTGCTGGCCATCGTGCAGGCTCTGCAGCGCCGCCGTCCACCGGTTGGCATCCTTGCCGGCGATTCCCGGGATCAGCAGTCGCAGTGCATGCTCGGTGGGCAGGCGGTGCGCCAGCGCGGTGGCGAAGCCTTGTGCATACCGGGGCGCCAACGGCTGCAGCGCGCCCACGGCGTGGTCCAGGGCCAGCTCCCAGGCGTGCTGGTCGGCGGCATCGGCCCCGGCCGCGTCGTGCTGCATCCCGGCAGCGCGGGCTCGCAGGCCGGCCAGCATCACCCGGCCAGGCAAGTCATCCGGCTCGACCAGGGTGTCGGCCTGCCCGAGCAGGGCCAACGCCCGTCCCGCGCCGCCGCTCTCCAGCGCCGCCTGCGCGGCCCGAGCCAACGTCACCACGCGCTCGGCCGCCGGCGCGCCCGCGGCCTCGAGCGCCGACAGCTGGTCTAGCTGGGCCTGCAGCGCGCTGGCCCGCTCACCCAGCCGCTGCAGAGCCTCGGCGCGGTTGGACTGCACCACGGCGCGGCCGCGCGGATCGGCTTCCAGGTCGAGCGCGCTGGCGTACTCGAACAACGCGGCATCGCAGTCGCCTGTGTCGCGCAGCGTGTTGCCAAGATTGCCGTGACCCACCGCCTGCAGCCGCACGTCGCCGACGGCGGCGGCGGCCGCGATCGAACGCCGGAACGCCTGCACTGCCCCCGCCAAGTCGCCCAGCCCAGCCAAGGCGTTGGCCAGCAAGTGGGCTGCCAGAGCGAGGTCGGCCGTGCGCCCCGCGGCGCCGGCCAGGTGCACGGCAAGACGAGCCTGGTGCGCCAGCGCATGCCAGTCGCGCCGCAGCTTGGCTTGGCGGATGCGGGGCATCAGTTGGTCGAGTGCCTGGTCGTGAAACGCATCGAGCTGCGCCAGTGCAGCCCGGGCCCGTCCGTCACCGGCGAGCACGGCGTCGGCCAGCACCTGGCCCGTCGCGCCGTAGAGCGGGCGCAATTCCTCCAGCAGCGCGGCCAGCCTGTCCTCGATCGGGCCCGGCAGCCGGGCGAGCGGGGCGTTGGCGGCCCAGCTCGCCACGATCCGCGCACCCGGCAGCAACTCCTCGACCGCAGCGAGGGGGCTGCCCGGCTCTGCCGCGCGGGCCGGGCCGGTCACTTCACCAGCGCGTCGTGGATGCGCCGCGCGACCACCGGGTCGTCGAGGTAGCCGCCGATGCCGTGGCGGTTGTCGGTGCCGTTGTGCACGGCGCCGTAGTCGTCGATGGCCGGCGCCGGCGGATCGAGCGGGAACTGCTCCGGCGTCAACGGGTACAGCGCAACGACGTCATGCTTGTCGTAGGCGTTGAACCAGGCATCCGCGCAGGGCGGGCAGCGCGTGGTCGACCACTTGGCCACCCTTTCGCGGATCTCGGTGACGCCCAGCGGCGATCCCAGCGTGACGAACTGCGGCACGCGCCAGCCCTTGGCCTGGCCGAACTGGCGCAGCAGGCGATAGGCGACCACCGTGCCCAGCGAGTGCGCGACGACGACGGTCGGCACGCCGGGCCGCAGCGCCTGCATCACGCCCTCGTCGATGGTGTCGCGCACGGCGTCGTTCACGAGGTACTGGTAGACGTCGTGCGTCGCCAGCGCGATGCTGATCGCGCTGGCACCCGGCACGTACCGATCCACGGCCGCCAGCACGCCCTGGAACCACTCCCACTGCAGCGGCCCGCGCTCGACCACGTCCTCTCCGGCCACCGCAGCCAGGTCCGCCTCGGACACGAACCGGCTCTGGATGTGCGCCGCGATCGCGTTGGCGAACCGCTTCTCGTCGGCGTCCAGGCCAGTACCGCGGATGACGACCTCGGCCGCAGCCGCGGGGTCGGCTCCACCCGCGAGCTGCTCCAGCGTGTCGCCGTAGTACGGAAACCGGATGTCGGCCTCGGCGACCGGCATCGCCAGTCCGGCCGCATCGAGCCCGATGCGCCAGGCAGCGATCCATTCCTTCTTCAGTGCGGCCGAGTCCTTGCGTTCCTGCGCGCGGCCGTGGACGAAAACCAGTTGACGCTGCATGTCGGTCTCCCCGATGGGTGGCATGGATCAGGCTACGTCGCCGCTGCGCAGCGCACGTTCGAGCATCTCGACGCCGCGCGCGTCGTACAGCGACCAGAGCGAGGGCTTCATCGTCGCCTGCAGCCCGGCCAGCAGCGGGTGCAGCTGCAGCCTGTGCGCCGGCAGCAGCGCCCAGCCTTGCGACAGCAGCGGCGTGAAGGGCAGCACGCCGGCGCGGCGGTCGATGCGCCGGCCGATCAGGCTGCGCGCCAGCATCGACACGTCGAACCAGCGCAGCCCCAGGTCGGCGGCCAGGTACTCCTGCATCTGGCGGATGCGGCCCACCATCTGCAGGTCGTCGTAGGCATAGGCCGCGTACACGGCCATGGTCGGATCGACGCCCTTGGCCACCTGCATGCGCACGGCCAGCGCCTGGGCATCGTCGCCGTCGAGCTTGAAGCGCCCCATGCGCGACGCCGAAGCCGCCACCGCGCGCAGCGTGCGCAGTTCGTCCCGACGCGCCTGGTACTCGCCCCAGCGGCCGTGGTTCTCGGAGGGCTCGTAGCTCACGTCGACCAGCTCCCCGCCGTCGAAGCTCAACGCGGTCAGGAAGCCGTCCAGCGCCGGAACAACGGTGCCGAAGCCTCCGGCGAAGCGCAGCACCACGCTGGCTGCCGCTCCCTGCAGGCCCCACACGCGCACCGCGCCACCTTCCGGCCCCGATTGGTCGGGCAGCAGCTCGGTCCTGCCGGCCACGGCAAGTGCCGACTCGACGACCGCGCCGCGCACCTTGAACCCGCACTGCGATTCCATGTGTCCGGGCCCGAACGGCAGCTCCAGTTTGCGCGCCGTGCGGACCATTTCGAGCACATCCGGAGCCGGCATCGACAGCGCGGCGTCGAATTGCTGTCTCACCTGGGGTCGGTCGCCGCGCATCGCGGCGCGCACGATGCCGGTGGCCGCGCGACGCCCGGGGTCGGGAACCGGCACCGGCCCCAGCGAGGCGCCACGTACGGCCGGCGCGCGTGGCGCCGCCGTCCCCGGGGCGAGACGCGCCAGCCAGGTCACGTCGCTCGCGCACACCCGCGCCTCGGGCTTCTGGTTGACCCGACCCAGCAGGCCCTGCGCGCGCACCCGGCGCGGAACCTCCTTCTCCAGCCAGTCCGACAGCGCCTTGGGACGCACGTACAGGCCGGGCTCGCCGCCCAGGTCAGCCGCCAGATCGAAGTCGCCCTTGCCCGCCAGCCCGTCGAGCAGGGCGTCGGTGTAGATTGCCCGGAACGCACGGGCAGTCTCGTCGGCGACGACTGCCGCGTCGCGGACCTCGGCCGCCGCACGGCCCAGTCCGGTGGCGTAGAACGTGTCCACCGGCCGCAGTCCGGCATCCGGCACGTCGTTGGGGAAAATCACTGTGCTGATCGACGCCACGCCCTGGCCCTGGATGCCCTCGGCGGGGACGCGGCACGCGTCGGACATCACCACCACGTGCCGTGCCGCACCGTACTCGGCCTGGGCGACGCTGCCGCGCACGTTGATCACCGACAGGGGATCGCTCGGCGCGTCGGACAGCAACCAGTACTCGTTCTTGTCGATGTTGACGCCGTGGCCGGCGAAGTACACGAGGATCTGGTCGACGCCCGCGCCTTGATGAAAGGCCTTGATCGCCCTGATGATCTGCGCCGCATCGACCGGCCCGGCCTGGTCGGCGATCAGCAGCGCCCGTGCCGGATCGAGGCCTTGCTGCAGCGCCCAGTCGCGCATGCGCGTGGCACCGGCGGCGGCGTCGTTGAGCTTGTGCAGCTGCCCGGTCCTGTCCACACCGATGAAAACGCCGGCTCGGATCATCGCCACTCCCCGAATCCGAAACACGGCGACCAGCATAACGCCCGCGAGCACAGGCAGCGTGACGCGGCAGACGCGGCGCGGGTTTCGGATCCCGATGGCACCGGGTGGCCGGATCCGCGAGCCGTAGGGCGCCCCGGGCGATGTCCCAAGCGTGGCTGGAACCTGAAGGCGGTGGTCTGCGCAGTGGGTTCGTGAGAATCGAGCTTGCTGATGAAACCCGCAACCCGCAGGGAAACCGCCATGAAGGGCTGTAAGGCCAGTAAGGCCAAGGCGGCCGGCAAGAAGCCGGCCTCGAAGATCGCGCATCACGTGCTGCGCGCCATCGGCGTCGACGCGGCCGGCGACAAGCACCTGCTCGGGCTGGCCGCGGATTGCAGCGAGAACGCGGCGTTCAAGCTCCAGGCCAGGGCCGGCATCGACAAGCGGCCGCAGCAGGCCCAGCGGCTGCCGGCGGCCCGGGCCGCCGCCAGAAGTCCCAACAACGGGGGAGCGGCGCATGCCTGAGGCGTTCGTCGTCGGGCTCCTCGGCGCCGAGAGCACCGGCAAGACGGTGCTCGCGCAAGCGCTCGCGCAGGCCCTCAGGCGCTCGCATGGCCTGGATGCGGCCTGGGTCGCCGAGTGGCTGCGGCCCTGGTGCGAGCAGCACGGCCGCACCCCCCGGCGCGACGAGCAGGCCGGCATCGCCGCGACGCAGAGCGCGCTGATCGAGCAGGCCGCGCGCCGGCACGAGATCGTGATCGCCGACACGACGGCGCTGATGACCGCGGTCTACAGCCACATCGTCTTCGGCGACGACTCGCTCGACGCAACCGCCGTCGTCGCGCATCGCCGCTGCCAGCTCACGCTGCTGACCGGCCTGGACATGCCCTGGGAGCCCGACGGGCTGCAGCGCGAAGGCCCGCATGTGCGCGCACCGGTCGATGCGCGCGTGCGCCGCCTGCTGGACGCGCACGGCATCGGCTACTCGCTGGTGCTGGGCAGCGGGGAGCAGCGGCTGCAGGGCGCGTTGCAGGCGATCCTGCATCATCTGGCCAGGCGCGAGCGGTCGCTGCCCCCCGCGCCGGCGCCGGCCGGCGGCGCGCGCCGCGCTACTGCACCGAGCGGCTTGCCGGCGGCTGGTTCGAGCCCGGCGTGAACATCTCGCCGACGTCGACGGCGTCGAAGCGGTACTGCGCGCCGCAGAAGTCGCAGCCGACCTCGACCATCCCGCGCTCGGCGATCAGGCTCTCGCTCTCCTCGCGGCCGAGCCCGCGCAGCATGCCGCGCACGCGTTCGCGCGAGCAGTTGCAGACGAAGCGCGGATGCTGCGGCTCGAAGCGCCGCAGCGGCTCCTGCCAGAAGAGCCGGTGCAGCAGCGAATCGGCGTCGAGCGCCAGCAGCTCCTCGTCCGAGAGCGTGCCCGCGAGCATCGCGATGCGCGTGAACGCGTCGTCGGCGCCGCCGCCGTCAGCGTCCAGCGCTGCTGCCGCAGCCGCGCCCGCGTGACTCTGCCCCGGCTCGGGCAGGCGCTGGATCAGCAGCCCGGCGGCGACACTGTCGTCGGCCGCGAGCACGAGCCGGGTGTCGAGCTGCTCCGACTGCCGCATGTAATGCTCGAGCATCGAGGCCACGCTGCCCAGCGGCTGGCCGCGCGCATCGCGCAGCGGCACCACCCCCTGGTAGGGCTGCTGCCCGGGCAGGCGCTCGCGCGGGTCGAGCGTGATCGCGCAGCGGCCCTGACCCTGCTGGTCGAGCAGCTCGCCGAGACCGGCGCCGGCGGGCACGTCGCCGACGATCTTGGCCGTGGCGCGAAAGAGCAGTTCGGGCTGCACCTCGACGACCGCCAGCCGCACCGGCCCGTCGCCGAAGACCTGCAGCACGAGCGCGCCGTTGAACTTGATGTTGGCCTGCATCAACACACTGGCCGCGGCCATCTGGCCGAGCAGCGCGCGCACTTCCGGCGCGAAGGCGCCGCCGCTGCCGCCGGCGCGGCGGCGCAGCAGCTCGCGCCAGCCCTCGTCCAGGCGCACGAGCATGCCGCGCACCGGCAGGCCGTCGAAGATGAACTTGTGCAGCTCGGACATCGCCTTCGGCCTGCCGCACTCAGCCCACGCGCTCGGTCTGCGTGCGGTGCTGTTCGGTGTGATGCACGTACTGCACCGCGCTCTGCACCAGGCCCTCGATCTCCTCGGCGCTGAGCGCGCGCACGACCTTGGCCGGGCGCCCCATGATCATCGAGCCGTCGGGGAATTCCTTGCCCGCGGTGATCAGCGAGCCGGCGCCGACGAGGCAGTTGCGGCCGATGCGCGCGCCGTTGAGGATCACCGACTGGATGCCGATCAGCGAACCCGCGCCGATGTGGCAGCCGTGCAGCATGCACTGGTGACCGATCGTGACGTTCTCCTGCACCACGAGCTCGAAGCCGGGGTCGGTGTGCAGCACGCTGCCGTCCTGCACGTTGCTGCCGGCGCCGATCCGGATCCAGTCGTTGTCGGCGCGCAGCGTGCAGCCGTACCAGACGCTGGCGCCTTCGGCCAGCTCGACGCGCCCGATCACGCTCGCGTTCTCGGCCACCCAGGCCGTGCGCGCAACGCGGGGCGCGTGCGCACCGATTCGAATCAGGGCCACGGCCTTGCCTCCTTGACGTCGACGTCGCGTCCACGTGGGGTCCACGGTGGACAAACCGATAATTCTAGGGATGGAGCTGCGTCTTGCCGCCAGACAGGCCTTGTGCCTGGCCGATCCTGCCGCCAAGGCCGCTGCTGCCACCGCGCTGCACGAAGCCTGCCGCGCCGGCGCGCCGATCGACGGCGAGCTGCATCTGCCCGCCCTGCCTACCCTGCTCGATGGCCCCGGCCGCCCGCAACGCCCGCGCCTGGTCGAGCCGGCGCAGGTGCCGCGCCGCTCACCCTTCACGCCGCAAGGCCGCGCCGCGCTGCTGCATTCGGTGGCGCACATCGAGTTCAACGCGATCAACCTGGCGCTCGACGCGGTCTGGCGCTTCGCCGGCATGCCGGTCGAGTACTACCGCGACTGGCTGCGCGTGGCCGCCGAGGAAGCGACGCACTACCGCCTGCTTGCCGGGCACCTCGCGACACTCGGCCACGCCTACGGCGACTTCGACGCGCACGACGGCCTGTGGCTGATGGCCGAACGCACGCGCGACGACGTGCTCGCGCGCATGGCGCTCGTGCCGCGAACCTTGGAAGCGCGCGGCCTGGACGCGACGCCGCCGATGCAGCAGCGCCTGCGCCAGGCCGGTGACCTGGAGGCGGTCGCGATCCTCGACGTGATCCTGCGCGACGAGATCGGCCACGTCGCGATCGGCAACCGCTGGTTCCGCTGGCTCTGCGATCGCGACGGCCTGGACCCGGTCCGAACCTACGCGCAGCTCGCGCGGCAGCATCGCGCCCCGAGGCTCAAGGGCCCGTTCAACACCCAGGCGCGGCGCGCCGCCGGTTTCACCGCCGCCGAACTGGAAGCACTCGAGCGTGGAGAGCCCCCTGCCGGATAAGACTCCACCGGACAAGAGCCCGCCGGACCAGGCCCTGCCGACATCGGCGCCGACAGTGCACGACGACTCGCTGTTCGCGCAGCGCAGCTTCATGCACCTGTGGGTCGCGCGTCTGCTCGGCACCGCCGGGAACCAGATCCTGATGCTCGCGCTCGCGTGGCAGATGTACGAGCTCACCGGCTCGGCCTGGGACCTGGGCCTCGTCGGCCTGCTGCAGTTCCTGCCCGCGCTGCCGCTGCTGCTGCCGGTCGGGCACGCGATCGACCGCTACCACCGCGGACGGCTGCTGGCCCTGTGCCTGGCCTGCCAGGTCGGGATCGCCGCGGCGCTGCTGCTGGCCGAGGTGAGCGGCCAGCTCACGCGCGGCACGCTGCTCGCGGTGTCGGTGGCCATCGGCGTGATGCGCGCGATCCAGATGCCCACGCAGCAGGCGCTCGTGCCGCTGCTGGTGCCGCCGGCGCTGCTCGCGCGCGCGATGGCCTTCAGCTCCGCGGGCATCCAGGCCGCGATCATCGGCGGGCCGGCGCTCGGCGGCGTGCTCTTCGTCGCCGGCGCCAAGACCGTCTACGCCTGCTGCGTGCTGCTCTTCGTCCTGTCCACCGTGCTCGTCGCGCTGGGCGTGCGCTACCGGCACGA
>Ga0116143_10004146_pt1 | contig 13993 bp, 10 predicted proteins | sample AD_UKC034_MetaG_FD_89745 | JGI IMG/M metagenome (GOLD analysis project Ga0116143, IMG submission 89745) | Active sludge microbial communities of municipal wastewater-treating anaerobic digesters from USA - AD_UKC034_MetaG | ecosystem: Engineered > Bioreactor > Anaerobic > Digestate | place: USA...
AGAGATCATGAATCTTCTTGATAATGGCACAAGAGTAGTATACATCACGGGCAATCATGATGAGATGCTTCGCCGCTACAGCGGCATTCAGCTAAGCAATTTTCAGTTGGCAGACAAACTGGTAGTGGAGATCAACGGAAAAATGACATGGATATTCCACGGTGATGTATTTGACAACACCACCAAAGGCAGCGCCAAGATCATTGCCAAGCTGGGAGGGTTTGGTTATGACTGGCTGATACTCTGCAACCGGTTTATCAACTGGTGGCTGAAAAAATTGGGCCGGCCAAAAATGAGTTTCAGCAAGAAAATAAAAAACAGTGTAAAGAAAGCCGTGAGCTGGATCGCAGATTTTGAACAAACAGCAGCAGAACTGGCCATTGAAAAAGGATATGATTATGTTATCTGCGGTCATATACACCAGCCGCAAAAGAAATTAATAGAAACAAAAAATGGGGCTGTAACCTATTTAAATAGCGGCGACTGGATCGAAAACCTCACTTCGCTTGAGTTCGCAAATAATGAATGGACTATCTATCACTATGATGAAAAAGAATTTGCAGGGGCCAATGTGATACCAATGAATAAAAAGATTCCGGCCCTGAGTGTGGTTACAGATGAGATCGGTCTCTTTATTAATTCGCTTCAGTAATAAAATACAAAATGAAAATACTCTATGCAGTCCAGGCTACCGGTAATGGGCATATCAGCCGGGCAATGACCTTACTCCCGTACTTGCAGGAATATGGAATGGTTGACATTTTTCTAAGCGGAGATAACAGTAATCTTCAACTGGATGCCCCGGTAAAATACCGCAGCAAAGGCATCAGCCTTTATTATAATTGTAAAGGCGGGCTTGATTACTGGCAGATGATTAAGAAAATCCAACCATTAAGAGTAAAACAAGAGATCCGGGATCTGCCGGTAGAAAAATATGATCTCATTCTGAATGACTTTGATTACATCACATCAGCAGCCTGTGCCCGAAAAAAGATACCCTCTGTTCATTTTGGCCACCAGGCAAGCTTCCAGTCGCCGCATACTCCCCGGCCCGGTAAAAGGAGTATTACCGGTGAGTACCTGCTTAAACAATACATAAAAGCAACATATCATACAGGGCTGCATTTTGAAAGTTATGATGACTTTATATTTGGCCCGGTTATAAAAAATGAAATACTGTCTGCAGAACCATCAAGTGGTAATCATATTACTGTTTACCTTCCTTCTTACTGCGAACCACAGCTGAAATCAATTTTTCAGACTTTCCCTGGTATTCAGTTTGAAATTTTCTCAAAAGAAACAAAGGCATTAAGAAAAGAAAAAAATATAAGCTTTATTCCAGTTGACAAATCACTCTTTAATAAAAGCCTTATTTCCTGCACCGGTATTATCTGCGGTGCCGGCTTTGAAACTCCTGCCGAAGCATTACAGCTTGGCAAAAAGATAATGGCCATCCCCATTGTGGGACAATATGAGCAGGAATGTAATAGTGCCGCCCTTGCAAAACTGGGTGTTACCTGCCTGCCAACAATTGATAAAAATTTCGCTTCCCATTTGAATAACTGGATGGAAAGTTCATTTGTTATTAAAAAAGACTATTCTAATAGTATCGGCCAATCCCTTGACTATGTCTTTTCCCTTCCCCTTTCACACCAGGAAGAAGAAATACTGGTGAAAGAAATTTATTAACCTTAAGTCTGCAGAATAAAAAACCACCCTGTACAAAACGTACCAGGGTGGCAACTGCATGAGAATTTTCCACCGGCGATCCTTACTAACGCCATTTGTAACCGGACTAAGAACTGCTGTAAAATTTATCCTTCATTATTACCGGGTTATTATGGCAGCATTAATTAATAATTATTAATAAAAAGATCAATTAAGGGTAATTATTGAGAAATGAAAAATTTAATATTACCTTATTGTTAAGTTTTTGTAGCTTTATACAGAAGCCTGTATGAAAACAAAGCTTTATATATTATCAATCTTGTTGTCTGCCTGCCTGGCATCATCATCCCATGCCCGGCAGACGGAATCTTCTATCAGTTTCGATTTTTATGGGGAACCGGTAACCCTCCCCTTCAATCAGTCCCTATTTGTCGACTTTACTGCTCCCTTATCCGAAAGATCATTACAGGAATATTACCAGGCTATCAGGTCTAAAGATTACAGTCCAGTAATTACCGCATTGAAGGAGTATAAAGAACTGTTCCGGCTGGATGACTGGCTCTATTACCAGCTGATCCGGAAAACGGCCCAGCATATTAGTCCCAAAGCTGATAATTATCACCGCTATACATTATATAAATGGTTTCTGCTCACCAGTTCAGGATATGATGCGATACTGAGTATAAAAGCCGACAGGATATTATTTTATGTACAAACAGATGAGAACATCTATAATATACCAGGCCGCCTGCGTAATGGCAAACAGTATATATGCCTGAACTATCATGACTACGGTTTTATCAATTTTGAAAAAGAAGTTTTTACGGAAGTGATAATGCCAGTACCTGGGGCCGTTAAAGGGTTTTCCTACAAAGTGACACACCTGCCCGATTTTAAAAAAGAAGATTACCAGGAAAAAGAGATCAGCTTTAACTATAACGAACTGGATTATCATTTCAAACTAAGGCTGAACCCGCAGATAAAAACAATTTTTGCCAACTACCCGGTGGTGGACTATGAATCTTACTTTAATATTCCACTGAGTAAGGAAACCTATAGCTCGCTGATCCCCGAGCTGAAAAAACATGTCAAAAGAATGAATCAAAAAAGCGGTATCGATTTCCTGATGCGTTTCACCCGTTATGCTTTTTTGTTTGAACCTGACAGCCGGCAGTTTGGTAATGAAAAAAGACTGAGCCCGGAACAAACACTGCTGTATGAGCAAAGTGATTGTGATGACCGGGCGGCCTTGTTCTTTTGCCTGGTGAAGGAAATCTATAACCTGCCGATGATCGTTCTGGCATTTCCCGAGCATGTAACAATTGCCGTAAAATTTGACAAACCAGTCGGCACCTCCGTTATTTATAATGGACAAAAATATTCTGTTTGTGAACCTACACCTCAAAAACAGGATTTGAGATTGGGCCAATTATCCCCCAACCTAAACAAGGCAACCTATGAAGTAGCTTACGCCTATACCCCCCGCAATTAATGCCGTTTACTGGCTTACTGCTACCGGTTCTTTTGCATCTTTCTGAAGCTTATCTAGCAACTCTTTCGATTCACTACTCATCCTGGTAAAATACTTCACTCCTGTTTTAATAAACGAAAGTGTTTGACAGTCATCGATACGGGAAAAATAAGTTACATACACTGCACCCTTTTCCCCATAGAAATATATCTTTCCCTGCGAGGTACAGGTATCCTTGCTCTTTATTACTTTGCCATTTACATCAGCAGCGATTACAGATAGTGATTCTTTGTTTTTCAATTTTACCATATTAAAAAAACGTGGATTACCCGGTGTATGGTAATACATAATAACGGCACTGTCGCAACTGGCCATTTCAGGTAACATGTTCTTTTTTGCATTATCCTTACATGCCACCGTAAGCAGTAAAATAACTATCGTGGCAAAAAGAAATAATCTGTTCATAAATAACTTGTTTTACATCTCAAATTTCAGTAAAAAAAACGTCCTGATAATTCAGGACGTCTTCAGTTATTCTGTATATAAATATTAATAGGCTTTATTCTGTGGATCCCAGTTTGTCCAGGTAGCTGTCCAATCTGTAGTTCCCATAGCACCACGATAAGTAGTAGCAGTAAAGAAAGCATTCATACCCGTGAAACTGGTACCGCTTAATGCAGGTGAACCGGTCGCAGGTAAAAAGTTAGGTGTTGTGGAATAAAAAGGACTTGTTAACTGAGCTGCTGCTGATGTAGCCAGGGTAATACAACCTTCACTTTCTGCCTTTGCCTGAATCTGTGCTGCGGTGGCAATAGCGGTATTACCGGAGCGGTAAACATTAGCACTGGCATGAACCAGGTTATTCTTGAATTCCGAAATATTATTCACATAGTAATCATTCAGTGTGCCATCAGATTCCATAGAGAAGCCTGCATCAGGATGTCCGATCAGGATAGAGTTGCGAAGAACAAACTGTGTTCTTCTTCTCCAACGGTTTGAATAATTATGATTGGCTGCAGTGCCGGCCGCATCATTTGGTCCTACAAAAGTAAAATTGCTTAATTGTGGTTTTGTAACAGGTGTTGCGTTAGTTCCGCTACCATCATTGTCACACTCAATACCATTTCCGGCATCACCGGCATCCACAAAATCAGGCTTCCGCATAGAGATACCAAATTGTATCTTTCCGCTATAACCAAAGTCAAAATCAAAATCATCATCAGCTGTAGCAAATGCAACCAGGTTTTTGGCATTTACGGTACCACCAAAGAATTCAAATGCATCATCATTTCCAAAAGACACCTGTACATTCTCGATAATAGTACCTGAACCAACACCACCACAGGTCAGTCCATTTATTTCAGATCCTGGCTCGGCAGCTATGCCTGCAAATTCAATGCGTACAAAACGCAGAATACCACTTTCATCCAGCGGATCTGTACCACCATACTGGCGGCCTACACCACCTTCAATAGTGGGTGCCGGGTCAAGCGGACGATTGGTTGGCGCTTTACCTAATAAGATGATACCGCCCCAGTCACCGGGTGCTCTTGATCCAACAGCCTTTCCGCTGGTGAATACAATCGGGTTATCTTTTGTTCCGGAAGCGATCAGTTTGGCACCTCTTTCAATGATCAAAGCACCTTTTTCAGTGATATCACTCTGAATAACACAACCAGCTTCAAAAGTAATAGTGGCGCCTTCCGTTACGTATACATATCCTTTCAATACCCACTTCCCTTTTGCATAAAACTTGCTGGAGGAAATAACCCCGCTGATAACATTACTGGTAGGGTCAGGCGCAGGAGTAATAACCTCTCCTTCATCAAAATTCACCTTCACACAAGAGGGTGTACTGATAAGCGCCATAAAAGCCAGTGCACCGAAAAGAATCTTCTTCATATAATTTTTGTTTTGTGTTTTTGTTTTAGTTATTTATAGTAGGTTTATTTTTTTCCAACATTGAAATCATAGGTGAAACCAATGGAGATGGTTGAACCCGGTGTATAGGAGTAGAACAATCTGTCGTTACCACCGCTGTATGCTTTTTTGCTGTCCACATTTTCATAGAAATAATAAGCGGGGTTCAGGATATCTGCCCAGGTCAATTTCAACTCACCCCTGTCTTTGAATATTTTTTTGGCTATCTGGAGATCTACCTGGTCACGGGGCCTTTCATATACGTCCGGGAAACCTAAGTCATCTATTCCAACCAGCGCCAGCCGCTGACCGATCCTGTTGTACAGTAACGAACCATTCCATCCACCCTTCTTACTGTTATACTGTAACCCAACATTAGCCAGGTAAGGAGACTGTCCCTGTAAAGGACGATTAGAGGTAGTAGCACTGCCGGTTCCTGAGGTAGAAGCCAGTGTGACCTTTGAATAGATATAGGTAAGGTTGATAAAAGCGCTGAAGTTCTCCAATGATTTATCCAGGAAATCAAGGTTTTTTCTCACTTCAAATTCGGCGCCGATTGAATAAGCCTTATCGGCATTGGTATACTCATAGTTACGTCTGTCCAGTACACTCGAAGGATTCAAACGTAATTCAATCGGGTCATCAAAATTTTTGTAAAAAGCGCCAATGGTGATTGCTTCACCACCTTTGGGGTAAAACTCATATCGAACATCTCCGTTGAGAATGGAAGACCTTTTCAGATCCGGGTTTCCGTTTACTGCATAGTTCACTTCGTAATCAAAGAAAGAGAAAGGTGCGATCTCTCTGAATTCCGGCCTTGCAACTGTGCGGCTACCTGCTACCCGTATACTGTGTTTATTATTGGGAGAAAGTGTAAAGTTGAAAGAAGGAAGCACATCCCATTTTTCTGTATTTACTACTATTCTTTTAGCAGTAACATCTCTTGTGGTAAGAAACTGCTGGAAGTTTTCCACTCTTACACCCCATACCAGGCGTACCTGCTCTCCAAACTTATTATCAAACATGCCATACATACCATTCAGTACAGACACACCAAAATATTTATCCTGGTTATTGGTGAAATCGAGGATCTTGAATCCATCCAATGCTATATTGTCTTGGGCAAATATCTGGTTGTAAGGAAGCAGGTTCTTGGTTGCGTCAAACTGCGACACATTCGCCGGCTCATAGCGGAAGATGCGGCTGCGGAAATCACGGATACGGATTAATGTTGACCCGCCGGCCTTGAATGTTTGCTTTTGCTTATTGAAAACAAATGGAATAGTCAGGCTTCCGGTAGCACCATAGCTATAATCTTTCAGGTCGCTGAAAAAGCGACGGGTATCGTCATCGTTAAATTCAAAAGGATCATTGGTTCCTTTTCCACGGAAATAAGCCGATGTGCGCAAATCTGGCTGCGACTTCCAGTTATAAGCAAAATTGCCATTCCACATCAGTTTGATACCGCTAGTGGTCAGTTGGTGGTTACCTTCAATCTGGCCGCTGTATAATGAACGCTGGTTCAATACAGAAGAACGGAAATTAATATCCTGGAGACGGTCATTACTAACACCACCACGGGTATAATAATTATCTTCAAACAGCTGGTTAAATAGATTCTTGAAAGAAATCTTATGCCTTCCTTTTACATAAGAGATATTGGCAAGAGCACCAACATTTACACTATACCTGTTCTGTTCATCAAATAACTGCACCAGTACATCCCCATCATCTTCATGTAATCTTCTTTCCACATCATATTTCAGCATGCTGTTACGGTACTGTACAGATAAAATATTACCCAACGAACCGCCATTTTTAAACTTCTTACTGCTTCCCCATGTCAGGCTATACGTTTGAGTGGGTAGCGCTGTAGTGTTTTTCTCACTATATACATCATTATTAAACAGCTTGCTGTATTCAATCTGCTGCTGAATACCGGTAGTAGTACCTCCCAGAGCCCTGTAAGCCTGTGCTGAAGTGGGAAAACCTTTGGGCAATCCCCTTGTTCTGTCATCAAAACCTAGCCAGTCATTTGCATTCCTTTCATTGCTGATAAAATCCTGGAACACGGATTGAGTATTGAAGCCCCAGCTTACGCCTACACTAAGCAGATCCCTGGTGGGCACGTCTTTAGTATTTATTTGTATCAACCCGCCTGCGAATTCACCCGGCAGTTCTGGAGTAGCTGTTTTATTAATGATAATATTATCTATAAGTGTGGAAGGGATCACATCAAAAGAGAAGGCTTTTTTATCAGGCTCTGTACTTGGCAACTGCGCATTGTTGATCAAAGCAGAGTTATACCGGTCACTTAAGCCACGGACTATTACAAATTTGTTATCCTGTATACTGGCACCGCTTACTCTTTTTAATACTTCCCCTGTATTCTTATCAGGTGTACGGCGGATAAAGTCTGCAGCAAGGCCACTGGAAAGAGCTGTATTACTTCTTTGAAAAGTCAGAAGAGCAGTCGTATTCTCCTGCCTTCTGGATGATGTTCTGATAGTCACTCCTTCCAGACTTGATTTATCCTGTAATACAATCTCCAGGTAATTATCCTGGTTGGCCGTTACATCCACATCAGTAATCTCTTTGGTCTGGTATCCAACGTTCGAAACTGTTATGGTGTATTTCTTTCCTGCTTCAAGAGTTACATAAAATTTACCTTCTACGTCAGCCTGTACTTGTTTTCCTGCACCGCTGATAACAATGGTAGCTCCCTGCAGCGGTTCATTTTTTGCGTTAACAACTTTACCCGTAAGTTTTATCGATTGGGCATGCAGAGAAACAAAAGCAGTAAGCAACAATACACTTAACAATAATCGCAGCCTGAAATACATACTTGGTGATTTGCGGCAAAGGTGTGCCCGCTACATTACTGGTATGTTACCTCCATATTAACCAATTATGATGGCAATGTTACCGGAATGTTAAGTGCAGTTTTAAAAGCGGAATTGCAGACGGCAGGTAAGAATATTATCCTTCAGATCAGTAGTATAACCAGCCATTTGGGTGGTTTCATTCTTCACAATATCATAATACAGGATGAGTTTAGTCTGGGGGTTCAGGTAATAGGAATAACCGATACCTAAAGTTGAAAATTTAATATCTGCAATGGTAAGGTTAGTAGCTGGTTTACCAATTTCCAACCTGGATACTTTTATATTAGGATCATACCAATCGTACTTTATCATCAACTGGTGATTATCATTGACAATATTTTGCAAAAAGAGCAAAAATATCCCATCAAAATGCCGAATATAAGTAGGAACAGGATTACCATTAGATGTGGGCAGGGTGCCGGGATTACTGGTGGAAGCCGAAGTACCAGGTTGCGTTCCAAACCAATACTCGGCCCTCCATTCACTTTCTCCCCATTTATGCCGAATCTTGCATTGAAAATCAGCGCCATAGTAATGCCGGGGTGAAGATTTGCCAAGATTTGACGCAGTTGAGTCTATAACAAAAATATGATCGCCGTTGGTAGCACTTCCGCTTTCGTATACATATTTCGTTCCGTTTTTCCATCCACCCCGCAGGTAAGACAACCCTCCTGACAACTCGATCTTTTTATTGGTAAAGGGCCGTACAAACATCCTTGAAATAAGGTCTTTATGACTATCAAAATCTGTCGTACCGGATAATCCCTGCCCATTGAAGAAGCCAAGATCAAATTTGAAACGGGATCGCTGTCGCTTCGATTCCTGTGGTTCATGTGACACCATTACGCCGATATCTCTTTCCGAGGGCATTAATATCTGTGACATTCTGCCTCTTTCCGGTGTTTCCCTGAATGCCGACGAAAGATTGACTTCATATCCAAACGGACGGGCAAACAACCCGGCTGTTAAAGAAAAAAGATTTCGCTTTGTTTCAAATAGCTTTAAAAACATATCCCTTACAATCACTCCTCTTTCTGTAGCATCTATCTGAAAGGAGAAAAGCGCCAGGGGGTATTTTAATTTTGAAGGCATCACATAGTCTATCTTTACCCTTGCCCGGCGAAGCATAAACCGGCTGCTGGAGAATGCTGAAAAATTACCTCCTGTATAAGAGGGGGCACCATCTGATTGGGCCTTTTGAAACTGCGGCTGGATATACCCGGTAATACGCAGATTTTCGAATCGCTTTATGACCGGCCTGACAGTATCCTTGATAAAAAAAGAAGAATCAATATCAGAAAGGTATCGCTGAGAATAACCACTAAGAAAAAAAAAGAAGGCGAAAAGAGAGGATAACTTGTACTTTAACAGCAGTTGTTTTGCCAAAAACATGATATATGCTTAAAATTGCTGCAATATAAAGTCTTTGTTATTGAATTGTTACCCTAATTTTATTTATATATTAATTTATTATTAATTCTTCCGGCCCCCGCTACCCCCTCTGAACTACCCGGTATTTTCGCAAACCATCGTCATCCGGCATATAACCGGAACCGAAACTAAAATAAACACTATGGCCGGACTCAATTCTTTCCTGAAGATCTTCATGCCGAAGAACAAGGTATTTTATGAATTATTCGAAAAAGTAGCTGATAATGTTTCCAAAATGGGCTCCCTGCTTAAAGACGTGGTGGCAGAGCCAGACTTTGATAAAAGAGCTTCTATTATTAATCAGATTGAGGATCTTGAACATGCCAATGATGAACTGACCCACAACCTGTTCACAGAACTCGGTCGTAATTTCATTACTCCTTTTGACAGGGAAGATATTCACTACCTGGCCACTTCGCTGGATGATATTGCTGACTATATCTATGCTTCTGCCAAAAAGATCAATTTCTACCGGGTAAACCCCAATGATATGGGAATGCAGAAATTTTCTGAATTAATTGAACAAAGCTGCCAGCAGGTAAAAATTGCGGTAACTGAATTGCGGGATATGAAAAATATGCGCAATATCACCGAGGCTTTGGTGAAAATAAACAGCATTGAAAACCAGGCGGACGACATCTTTGATATGAGTATCGAAAGACTGTTCGCTACGGAGCCAGATGCCAAAGAAGTAATCAAGAAAAGGGAAATATACCAGGTAATGGAGATCGTTACTGATAAATGTGAAGACGCCAGTAATGTGATAGAGTCAATAATCATCAAATACGCATAAGCACCAGCCATTACTCCATCATCTGACTAATATTTATGACACCTTTTCTCATAACCATCATAGCACTAGCACTGATATTTGATTATATCAATGGCTTTCACGATGCGGCTAATTCAATAGCCACTGTAGTGTCCACCAAAGTGCTTACCCCCTTCCAGGCTGTTTTGTGGGCTGCTTTATTTAACTCCATTGCCTTTTTCATTTTTAAAGATCATGGTGTCGCAGATACGGTTGCTAAAACAGTTAAACCAGATCATATTGCAGAAGGAAACATGATGGTCGTTATCTTTTCCGGCCTTATAGCAGCCATAGCCTGGAACCTGCTTACCTGGTGGTTGGGTATTCCTTCGTCATCTTCACACACACTGATCGGCGGTTTTGCCGGTGCAGCTATTGCAGCAGGAGGGTTTGAGGCAGTTAATTCATCTATCATTATCAGAACAGCCAGTTTTATTTTCCTGGCTCCCCTCATTGGTATGGTGATGGCGTTCATTATGTCTTTATGGTTCTTAAGCTCCTTTAAAAAAGGCTGGACATCAAAAATATTTTCTGTTTGTGTGATAATTTTCGTTATTATTTTTCTCGCTGTTAGTCTTGAGTTTAACAAAGAGGTGCTGGCGAAAAAAACACATTATGAAAATTATATCAGCCAGGTCATTTTTTATTCGAAGAATTTCAAATGGATACTGTTATCCTTCATTTTGCTCGTAATGGCTTCTTTTTCTCTTTATTTAAGCAATCTGAATGCGCATAAAGCAAATCAGTGGTTCAAAAGATTGCAATTGATCTCATCAGCCGCATTCAGTATTGGTCATGGTGGTAATGATGCACAAAAAGTAATGGGGATAATCACAGCGGCATTAATAGCTGGCGGGACGATTACTGATTTCAAACAAATGCCTGACTGGGTACCTATTGCATGTTATGCTGCTATCGGGCTTGGCACCATGAGCGGTGGCTGGAAGATTGTAAAAACAATGGGTACCAAGATAACCAAAGTCACTCCCTTTGAGGGAGTAGCGGCAGAAACTGCCGGCGCACTGACTCTTTTCATTACTGAAGCTTTGAAGATTCCTGTAAGTACCACCCACACCATCACAGGCGCTATAATGGGAGTAGGTGCTACCAAGAGATTATCTGCCGTCAGATGGGGTGTAACGATCAACCTCATCTGGGCATGGATACTTACTATTCCTATCAGTGCTTTGCTGGCAGCAGGAGTATATCAGATTGCCAGGCTATTTTAATTTAATACCTGATTTTTCTAAAATAAATCCTGACTTTTGTCGGGATTTTTTATGGCTAAAATACTTGTAACAGGCGGCTGCGGTTATATCGGATCACATACACTTGTTGACCTGATAGAAAACGGATATGATGTTATTTCCGTCGATAACAATTCCCGTTCAAACCCCAATATCCTGAAAGGGATAGAGCAGATAACAGGCAAAAAAGTAAAAAACTACAAAGTTGACCTTTGCAACTTTGATGATACGTTTGCCATTTTCCAGGAAAATGATGATATCACGGGTATTATTCACTTTGCCGCTTACAAGGCAGTTGGTGAATCCGTGGAAAACCCTCTGCTGTATTTTGAGAATAATCTTACCTCACTCATCAACCTGCTGAAATGTGTACAGGAGTTTCACATACCTCATTTTGTATTTTCTTCTTCCTGTACCGTATATGGTAATCCAGATCAGATACCGGTAACTGAAAGTACTCCGCCAAAACCGGCAGAATCGCCCTACGGTTATACCAAACAGATGAGTGAGCAGATCATTAATGAATTTGCCAAAAGCTCAGGTACGCATCATATTCTGCTTCGTTATTTTAATCCTGCCGGCGCCCACCCTTCTGCTATTATTGGTGAAATGCCGGTTGGCAAACCACAAAATCTTGTCCCGGCAATAACACAAACTGCTGTTGGAAGGATAGAGAAAATGTATGTTTATGGTAATGACTATTCTACAAGAGATGGTTCCTGTGTAAGGGATTTTATCCATGTTTGTGATCTTGCCAATGCTCATACTTTATCGCTGAAGTACCTGGAAGAAGGAAGGAATAAAGGTTTATGTGAGGTATTCAACCTGGGTACCGGAAATGGTGTAACAGTACTGGAAGCAATACATGCATTCGAAAAAGTGAGTGGCCTCAGTTTGAATTATGAAATTGGAGCAAGAAGACCGGGTGATGTTATTGCAATTTATGCCAATAATGATTTGGCAAGGAAAGTGCTTGGTTGGGAGCCTAAGTTCTCGCTGGAAGATATGATGTCAACTGCCTGGAAATGGGAACAACGGCTTAAAGCAGATGAAACAGTATTCTCGAGCCAGGCAGGTGAATTGAATTGATTTGACATACATCATTCACCCCTAACCCTTACTTTTGCGACACTTAAATTTTAATAATGTCATTAAAGGATATTCAATCAACAGGCACTAAGGATACCCGTAGTGGTTTTGGCGACGGAATTGTGGCGGCAGCAAGAAAAAATCCAAATATTGTTGCATTAACAGCAGATCTGGCAGGATCGCTTAAGCTGAACCAGTTTATGAAAGAATTCCCGGAACGTTTTATCCAATGCGGAATTGCAGAAGCTAATATGATAGGTATCGCTGCGGGTCTGACGATTGGTGGCAAGATCCCTTATACTACCACTTTTGCCAATTTTTCTACCGGCCGTGTATACGACCAGATTCGCCAGTCAGTAGCTTACAGTGGTAAAAATGTAAAAATATGTGCTTCGCATGCTGGTCTTACATTGGGTGAAGACGGTGCCACACACCAGATACTCGAAGATATTGGGTTGATGAAAATGCTACCTGGTATGACAGTAATTGTTCCCTGCGATTATGCACAAACAAAGGCTGCCACCGAAGCTATTGCAGAATATGAAGGCCCGGTTTATCTCCGTTTTGGCCGGCCAGCATGGCCAATTTTTACCTCAGAAAGACCTTTTGAAATTGGCAAAGCTCAATATTTCTCCGAAGGAACAGATGTTACCATTTTTGCCTGTGGCCACCTGGTATGGAATGCTATTCAGGCGGGCGCAATATTAGAAGAGAAGGGGGTAAGTGTTGAGGTTATCAATATTCATACAATAAAACCGCTGGATGAAGAAGCGGTAATAAAATCCATTCGTAAAACAAAATGTGTTGTAACCGCGGAAGAACATAATATCATCGGCGGTCTTGGTGATGCGATAGCACAAGTAGCAGCAAAAAACTTCCCGGTCCCAATTGAATATGTTGGTACAAAAGATACATTTGGAGAAAGCGGTACACCGGTTCAATTATTGAAAAAATACGGTCTTGATGTTCCGGATATTGTGGCTGCTGCCGAGAAAGTGATGAGCAGGAAAAACAATGGTTAACAGATTGTTTTAAAGTATTCGGGCAGGTTCTTTTAAAATTGAACCTGCTTTTTTATTTTTATTAGCCGAAGTGATTTAAACAAACCAATTTTCCAATATTCTAAGCCACCCAAAGCCCGATAACTAATGTCATTAACCACTGCTTCAGATAGCGAATTACTGGTCCAGTTTCGCAACCCTGTTACGAAAGAAAGAGCTTATACCTCCCTTATCAAAAAATACCAGGAAAAGCTGTACTGGCATATTAGACGGATGGTAGTAGAGCATGAAGATGCGAATGATGTGCTGCAAAACGTTCTGATCCGGGTTTGGAATGGGCTGGAAAATTTCAGGGAAGATAGCCAGCTATACACCTGGCTGTACCGGATAGCCACCAATGAATGCCTGACTTACCTGGAACAACAGAAGAAAAAAGCATCCGTAAGCCTGAGCGATGTTGAAACAGGGCT
>Ga0116143_10004148_pt1 | contig 13988 bp, 12 predicted proteins | sample AD_UKC034_MetaG_FD_89745 | JGI IMG/M metagenome (GOLD analysis project Ga0116143, IMG submission 89745) | Active sludge microbial communities of municipal wastewater-treating anaerobic digesters from USA - AD_UKC034_MetaG | ecosystem: Engineered > Bioreactor > Anaerobic > Digestate | place: USA...
TGATGCGCTATCTGGCGGGCGCGGGCGAACTGGCCCAGTCGGCACGGCTTTTTTATATGGGCCCGATGTTCCGCGCGGAACGTCCACAGGCCGGGCGCAAGAGGCAGTTCCACCAGATCGGCGCCGAGAGCATGGGCGAGTCGTGCGCCGCAGCGGATGCCGAGTGCATTGCGCTTCAGACGAACCTGCTGGCCGAATGGGGGTTGAAGAACTGCGTGGTGCAGATCAACACGCGCGGCACGCGCGCGGACCGGCCCGTTGTCGCCGCGAAGCTTCAGGAGGCCCTGAAGCCTCATCTCGCGGGCCTTTGCGAGGACTGCCGCCGCCGCTGCGACTCCAATGTCCTGCGAGTTCTCGACTGCAAGCAGGCGGCCTGCCGCGAAATTGTGCGCGGGCTCCCGCCGGTGACGGATTTCATGGCGCCGGAATCGCGAGCATACCTTCAGGAGGTGCTGGACTGCCTGAAGCGGCTGAGCATTGAGGTGCAGGTGAATCCGCTGCTGGTGCGCGGACTTGATTACTACGAGCACACCGTCTGGGAGATCACGCATCCGGCGCTGGGCGCGCAGGACGCGCTGGCGGGCGGCGGCCGCTACCGGATCAGGATCGGCGACCAGGATATTGAAGGCGTCGGCTTTGCGCTTGGCGTCGAGCGCGTGATCATGGCGCTCGAGGGCGAGGGGATCAGACCGGAGCAGTTCATCGAACCGGCGCAGGTGTGGCTGGTTTCGCAGGGCGAAGCGGCGTTCCGCGAGAATCTGCTGCTGGCAATGACCCTGCGACGCCGCGGCATCAGCTGCCAGCTGGATTTGACCGGCCGCAGCATGAAAGCCCAGATGCGGATGGCGGGGAAATCCGGCGCGCCGCAGGTCATCATCCGCGGCGACCAGGAAATGGAAAAGGGAACGTTCCTGCTGAAGGACATGAAGCAGGGCACGCAGGAGGAGAAAGACATGCCGGGGCTGATGCTGGCCCTCTCGCCGGTTCATCCGGCGTGAAAAAGTTCCAACCATTGGAAGTTTCTTGAAAAAAAGTTCCAATCATTGGAAGTTTTACCGGCAAAGGTTCCAATCATTGGAAAAACAGGAAGAAGAACAAATTTATGACAAAGATGCGGACACATACATGCGGCGAGTTGTCGAAGAACAGCGTGGGGCAGCGCGTGACCCTGTGCGGCTGGGCCGACACGGTGCGCGATCACGGCGGCGTGATCTTCATTGATCTGCGCGACCGCTACGGGATGACGCAGGCGATTTTTGATCCGCGCGACTCGCAGGAGGCGTGGGACATCGCGCAGGCCGTGCGCGGCGAGTACGTTGTGTGCGTCGAGGGCACGGTTGAGATGCGTCCGGCCGACATGGCCAACCGCAAGCTGGCCACTGGAGAAATCGAGGTCCGCTGCAACGTCATCCGTGTGCTGAACAAGAGCGCGACGCCCCCGTTCCCGCTGGACGAGATGCAGTCACAGCGTGTGTCAGAGGATCTGCGCCTGACCTACCGCTATCTGGATCTGCGCCGCAAGCGCATGCAGGACAACCTGCAGATGCGCCACAAGGTGGCGATGGCCATCCGCACGTATCTGGATCAGGCGGGCTTCACGGAGGTGGAGACGCCCATCCTGACAAAGAGCACTCCGGAGGGCGCCCGCGACTATCTGGTGCCCAGCCGCGTGGTGCCGGGCACGTTCTTCGCCCTGCCGCAGGCGCCGCAGCAGTACAAGCAGCTGCTGATGATCGCCGGAACGGACCGCTATTTTCAGGTCGCGCGCTGCTTCCGCGACGAAGACCTTCGCGCCGACCGCCAGCCGGAGTTCACCCAGATTGACATGGAGATGTCCTTTGTCACGCAGGATGACATCATGGCGATCGTGGACGGGCTGGTGGATGCCTTCATGCGCGCCTCCGGCCACGGCGCCGTTCAGCTCCCAATCCCGCGAATGACCTACCGCGAGGCGATGGACCGCTTTGGAAGCGACAAGCCGGATCTGCGGTTCGGCATGGAACTGACCTCCCTGAACGATATTTTTGAAGAAACCGGCTTCAAAGTGTTCGGAAAGGTTGTTGCTGACGGCGGGGTGGTGAAGGCGATCAACGCCAAAGGGCTTGCCAATGTGCCGATTCGCGTTGTGGAGGACTGGACAGAGCTGGCCAAAGAGGCCGGGCTTGCGGGTCTGGCTTTCATCCGCGTGCAGGAGGACGGGACGTGGAAATCTCCGATCGTGAAGTTCTTCTCCGAGGCCGAACAGGCCCAGTTGAGGAAGCGGCTGAACATTGAGGTGGGGGATCTGATTCTTTTTGCCGCGCACAGGGCTGAAATTGTCAATCCGTTCCTCGGCCGTCTGCGGCTTCTGGCCGCAACCATGGCCGGGGCCATTCCCGAAGACAAGTTCGTGTTCACCTGGGTGACGGAGTTCCCGCTGTTTGAAGTCAATGACGAAGGGCGGCTGTCCTCCATGCACCATCCGTTCACGGCCCCGTTCCCCGAGGATCTGGAGAAGCTGCAGACCGCGCCGCTGGAGATGCGGGCACAGGCCTATGACATCGTGCTCAACGGCACCGAACTGGGCGGCGGAAGCATTCGTATCCATGATTCCGAGACGCAGAGCAAAATGTTCGAGGCGCTGAAATTCTCCCGCGAGGAAATCAGCGACCGTTTCGGCCATTTGATCCGCGCCCTGTCGTTCGGCGCGCCGCCGCATGGAGGAATCGCGCTGGGATTTGACCGCCTGATGATGCTGGTGACGGGATCCGAGTCCATCCGCGACGTGATTGCCTTCCCCAAGACGCAGAAGGCGATGGACATTATGATGAACGCGCCGGCCAAGGTGGATGCGAAACAACTACGCGATGTCTATCTGAGCCTGAACCTGCCGGAAACCTGATCAGCTCTTTTTCCTGCGAAACCGCCGCCGGCTTTCTGGTTCGGGCTCTTTGAAAGGTCCCATGGCCCGGAATTTCCGGTAGCGGTCCTCCAGCAGCTGCTGGGGCGAAAGTTTGTCCAGTGCGGCCAGATGCTTCAGGATTTTCTGTTTCAGGGCTTCCGCGGCGGCATCATAGTTCGTGTGGGCGCCGCCTACCGGTTCCGGGACAACTTCATCGGCCAGTTTGAACTGAATCAGGTCTTTGGCTGTCAGCCGCAGGGCATCGGCCGCCTGATTGGCATAGGCGCGGTCCTTCCACAGGATGGCAGCGCAGCCTTCGGGGGAAATGACAGAGTAATAGGCGTGTTCCATGATCAGCAGCCGGTTGCACACGGCCATGCCGAGCGCGCCTCCGCTGCCGCCTTCCCCGGTGATCACCGAAATGAACGGGACCGGCAGAGTGAACATTTCGCGCAGATTGACCGCAATGGCCTCGGCGATGTGCCGCTCCTCTGACTCGATGCCCGGGAAGGCCCCCGGGGTGTCCACCAGCGTGATGATCGGCATCTTGAACTTGGCCGCCAGTTTCATCAGGCGCAGCGCCTTGCGATAGCCTTCCGGATAGGGGCAGCCGAAGTTGCATTCAAGATTGCTCTTGGTGTCGCGGCCCTTCTGGGTCCCGATGATCATGACGCTCCGTCCGTCCAGCATGGCGAAGCCGCCGATGATGGCGCGGTCGTCCGCATAGTCGCGGTCCCCGTGCAGCTCGAGAAACCCGGTGGTCATCCGGCGGATGTGATCCAGCGGATAGGGTCGCATGGGATGGCGCGAGACCTGCACCTTCTGCCATGGGGTCAGGTTTTCGTATATCTCGCGGCGCGACTGCTCGATTTTCTTCTGGATTCGCTCGATTTCTCCGGACACATCCAGCGCCTGGTCGGCGCTGACATGTCGCAGCTCTTCGAGCTTCTTTTCCAGTTCCACAATCGGTTTTTCAAAAAGCAGCGCGTACATGGCGTTTCTCCAGACGGATTATTCCGTGATCAGAACGGAAGTGCCCTCGGGCACCAGCGAAAACAGCTCTTCAACCTGATCGTTGGCCAGACGGATGCAGCCGGCGCTGGCCTGCGTGCCGATGGTTTCAGGTTCCCATGTGCCGTGGATGCCGTAGCCTCGCAGGCCCGGGTCGTCCAGCGACCGAAGCGCCATCCAGTGTGTGCCCAGCACATTTTCCTTGTCGCCGTAGGGAACCATCTTGCCGTCAGGCCGCCACCAGGGCGGGTTCACGATTTTGTCTGAAACAACGAATTTCCCCGTCGGAGTTTTCCCGAATTTCCCTGTTCCGACGCGATAACGCTTGAAAAACTGGCCGTTGAAGGTCAGGACAAGGTCGTTTTGCGACTTGCTGACCGTGATCGCAAACTCTCCGGAGAGAATGCGCAGCAGATCACCGGCGCGAATGACGTGCCCCTTGATGCCGTTGCTTTTCTGGATCAGCTGGGTTGTGGTTTTGAATTTTTTGGCCAATCCGCTAATGGTGTCCCCGCGCTTGATGGTGTACTCGGTCTTTTCGGGCATGGGGCGGGGCGTAGTGGCCAGCGCGATGTTGACGGAGTTGAGTATCTGCTCCGCCGCGGAAATGATGCCGGGATTGTCGGACTGCGCCAGCAGAGCGAGCGCCCGTGTGCGCGCCCCGAGAAGATCGTCATCCTGCTGCGCCTTGCGGGCCTCGGCCAGCAGTACGGCGCCGCGGCGGTCGCCCGCCGGGGCGGGGGCGGGGGGCGTTTCGCGCCGGGCAACAGCCTCGGGCTGAGCCTGCGGAGACGCTGCCTGCGCCGCGCGCTCTTCAAAGACCTGCTCTTCGGTCTGTTCCGGTTTCGGGGGCCTGGGCGGACGGTTGGCGCGCCAGGTCATGATGCCCCAGATCAGCAGACCGGCCGCCACTATGCCGGCCAGCACAGCCAGGCGGAAGCAGCCGCGGTTCTCTCGATTTCGGCGGATGTAGATATCTGTCATAGTCCCGGTTCACTCAGATGAGTGACTCCAAATCCTTAATAATTAAACTCATGGAAGGATATCTTTCGTCAGGGTTCTTCGCAAGGCATTTGAAGATGACAGACTCCATGCGGGGGGGGACCGCCGGGTTGTACTGCTTCATCGGTGCCGGACGGATGCGCGGGTCGAGCTGCATCTGGCGGCTGACTTCGGGGGTCTTTCCCTCGAAGGGCTTATGGTGACAGAGCATTTCATAGCACGTGGTGCCCAAAGCATAGATGTCCGCGCGCTCGTCCACGAGGTGACGCTGATAAACCTCTGGCGCCACATAGGACGGTGTGCCCGGAATCTGCCTGACTTTCTGCGGTTTGTTCTTGCGGGGCATGATCAGGTCGAAATCAATCAGCGTCAGCAGCCCGTCGCTGCGGATCAGGATGTTTTCCGGCTTGATGTCCAAATGGAGCCAGTTGCAGCTGTGAAGGTAATAGATGGCGGACGCAAGCTGACGGATCAGGGAAAGGGGATTATCCGTCAGCAGCGCTTCGCGGTACAGAATAAGGTCTCGCAGATTCTTGGCCTCCACGTATTCCAGCAGCATGAAGGGAATCCCGCCGTCTTTTGAGAAGTGAAGCACCCGGATGATATTCGGATGCCGGAACTGCGAGAGAATTTCGGCATTTTTCAGAAAGTATTTGCGGATATGCCTGTCCCGGCGGTACTCCTCTTTCGGAGTGCGGATGACCACCCGGTTGTCCGCCGCATCGCGCGCGACATACAGATGCATCATGCCTCCGCCGGCAAGGTCGCGGATGATTGAATAACCGCCGAAAGAATCTTTATCCATGGCCCTAGGCTAATGAATGAAGGGGCGGATGCAAGGCTAAATGAGGGCGTGTCGGAAAAAGCGCCGGCAGGGCAAATAATTGAAAAAGCCGGCTTCAGAAAGGCGCGAATGTGATAACATCCGGATATGTATGGAGATACCCATTATGAGCTGGCCGCCGTGCGTCCCACTCCGGTGGTGCGCTCGCTGCTGATTGCCAATGTGGCTGTGTTTGCGGCGCAGATTTTCCTGGACTGGCTGACCCGCGGAGCATTCACCCGTGAGTGGTTTGGCCTGAATATCGAGGGAGTGCTCCGGCATGGCCGTTACTGGCAGTTCTTCACTTATATGTTCCTGCACGGAAATCTCTGGCATCTGCTGCTGAACATGCTGGTGCTCTATTTCATGGGGCCGGAGACCGAGCGGGGCATGGGGTCGTCGCACTTCGCCGCACTTTATCTGGTCAGCGGCATCCTGGGCGGGCTGGGCTGGTTTCTGATCAGTTATCCGGGGTCTCCGTGCGTGGGCGCATCGGGCGCCATTTTCGGCATTCTCGGGGCGTTTGCCACGCTCTATCCGCGTCGGCCGGTGACGCTGCTGGTCTTTTTCGTGCTGCCGGTCACTATGGAAGCCTGGGTGCTGGTCACGGGGCTTGCGCTGATTGAGCTGGCATCACTGGTGCTGGGGCAGGGCGGGCATATTGCCTATGCCGTGCATGTTGGCGGGGTGCTGGTGGGCGCCATCTATGCGGCCGTGGTTTTCCGCTGGGGACGCGATTTCCGTTTTCGCCGGCCGCAGATGCGGGTGCTCCCGGGCGGTCGTTCCTCTGCAGAGATTGACCGGATACTCGACAAAATCGCCGAACACGGCATGGCCAGCCTGACACGGGCCGAACGCGATGCGCTGGAAAAGGCCAGCCGGCGCTGACTCTACTGGAGGAATTTCGGCGGGAGCCGGGTGAGCGCATCCTGGGCGGCGCAGATTTCGGCGGATTTTTTGTTCGGCCCGTTTCCTGTCCCAAACAGCTTGCCGTTGATGCGCACTTCAACGGTGAAATTCTTGGCATGGGGCGGTCCGTCCTCTTTCAGAATCCAGTACGCCGGACTGCAGCGCTCATATTTCTGGGCGTACTGCTGGAGCATGCCCTTTGGATTGATGAACTTCTGTCTCAGGACCCGGTCCAGCTCATCCAGAAACAGATTGGCAAAGATTTTGCGAACGGCCTTAATGCCGCCGTCAATATACGCCGCCCCCAGGACCGCCTCGACGGCATTCGCCAGGTTGGAGCATCGCTCGTTTCCGCCAGACAGCATTTCCCCGCGACCCAGCTGCAGGTAGGTTCCCATCTCCAGCTTTTCGCCGATGCAGGCAAGGGCCTTGGCGCTGGTGATCGCGCTTTTGAGCATGGAAAGCCGCCCTTCCTGCTCCTCCGGAAACTGATTGAAGAGCCAGGCCGCCGCCACGGATCCCAGAACGGCATCTCCAAGGAACTCCAGCCGTTCGTTGTCCACATTGGTCTCGCCGTTCTCGTGCCGGAAAGAGCGGTGCGTGAGCGCCGTGTCCAGCAGGTCCTTGTGGCGGAAGCGGTATCCAATGGCTTTTTCAAGTGTTTTGTATGCTGTCTTCATGATCGCGGATGATATTTGCTGTGGATGGCTTTCAGTCGGGACGGGTCAACATGAGTATAAATCTGTGTGGTGGATATATCCGCGTGGCCCAGCATTTCCTGGATCACGCGCAGGGGCGCCCCGTTGGCCAGCAGATGACTGGCGAAGGAATGCCGCAGGGTGTGCGGCGTCACATTTTTCCCTATGCCGGCCTGCCGCACATGTTTCTTGATGAGTTTCCAGATGCCCTTCCGGCTGAACGGCTGCCGGCGGACCGTCAGGAAAAGGGCCCGGGCATTGGCATCCGGGATCTGAGACGGCCGCGCTTCGCTCACATAGCGCTGTATCCATGAGGCGGCGGTGGCCCCGATGGGAACAATGCGTTCCTTGCGGCCCTTGCCGACACAGCGGATGTATGACTCGTCCAGGTGCAGATCATCCAGGGTCAGCCCGGCCAGTTCCGACACCCGCAGGCCCGTTCCATACAGCGTTTCCAGCAGGGCCTTGTCCCGCAGTCCGATCGCTTTTTCCGGATCAGGGCTCGCCAGCAGGCTTTCGACTTCGCGAACACTCAAAGTGTCCGGCAGGATTTTCCAGAGCCGGGGCGATTCCATGCTTTCCGTGATGTTCCCGGTGACCAGTCCCTCCTGCTGCAGATAGCGGAAAAACACCTTCAGGCAGACCAGCCGGCGGGAAATGGTGTTGGTGTTGAGTCCGCGGTCCTTCTCGTGCAGCAGAAAATCAAGAACGGTTCTTCTTTTGATGGCGTTGACGGACTGAATGTTCCGGGCTGACAGCCAGGAAAAGAAACATTCCAGATCGGCCCGATAGGCGGTCAGTGTGTTTTCCGCGAGTCCCCGCTCCAGTCTCAAAAAGTCCAGAAACTGTTCTGCAAGTATGTGCATGAGCGCTCTCCTGGCCCCGCGGGGTTTGGGCGTCAGCGGCAGGCGGCGGGCAGTTTGGCCCGGGCATCCGCGTTGGCGGGAACAGTGTTCACCTCGAATCCGAGTGCCGCGATCTGGTGCTCCACATTCACGTTCGCGAGTTTCTTCGAATCATAAGTGACATACATCACGCCCTGTTCCAGGTCCGGCTGCGCTGTGAGAATGCCTTCAAACGCCATCAGGCTGTCCTGAATGATCTTGCTGCATTCGGCGCTCTTCATGGCCGGCACGCTGAAGCCCACCGTCCGGATATCCTGACGCCAGCATCCGCTGCAGCAGAGTGCCAGCCCCGCCATCACGATCCACCCGGCTGTTGTTCTCATAAACGGTCCCTTTCTGATTCGAACAAACCTACCGGAACCCGGACGCCGGGTCAATGCCTCGCAGACCCCGGAAAATAACTTAAAATAAAATTAAACAAAAAAAGGGGCGGGGGTATCTATATTGCTGTGAAGATAAAAATGGGGGGTTGGAAGCGTTTCCTCCGGGGCTCCTCACCCCAACCTCCTTGGCGCTTACGACCCCCCATTATCTTTTCGCCCCCTCGCGGGGGCTTTTCTTTTTGGGCTTTATCTGTTGGCGCGGGGACGGCATTCCGGTTTACATTTTCAGCGTGAAGAACAGCAGACCAGTAGAACTGATGGCGCCGGCGGGATCGTATGCATCCCTTGCGGCGGCCGTGCGGTCCGGCGCCGATTCCGTTTATTTCGGAATAGACCGCCTGAATATGCGCGCGCGCGCGGCGAGTCCGTTCACGCTCGATGATCTCCATAAAATCGCGCGCATCTGCCGGCGCTGCCGTGTTCGCAGTTATCTGGCCCTGAACACCATTCTGTATGATGAGGATCTGGCCACCGTGCGTGAAATCTGCCGCGCGGCAAAATCTGCCGGCCTGTCCGCTGTTATTGCTTCCGATATTGCCGCCATACGGATTGCGAGAGAGGAGGGACTGGAGGTCCATGTTTCTGTTCAAGCCAACGTCTCAAACATGGAGGCGGTCCGGTTTTATGCGCAGCACGCGGAAGTGCTGGTGCTGGCCCGCGAACTTTCGCTGGAGCAGATTGCGGCCATCAGCCGGCAGATCAGGGAAGAGCATTTGACAGGTCCTTCCGGCCGCCCGCTGCAGATTGAACTTTTTGTTCACGGGGCACTTTGCGTCGCTGTTTCCGGGAAGTGCTATATGAGCCTTGCTCAGTACGGCACATCGGCAAACCGCGGAGCCTGTTATCAGACCTGCCGCAGGAAATATCTGCTCAGCGACGCAGAGACAGGGGAACAGCTTGCTGTTGAAAATCAGTTCATCATGTCCCCGAAGGATCTCTGCACCGTGCGGCATCTCGACCGGATTCTGGCCACGGGTGTCAGTATTCTAAAAATCGAAGGCCGGGGCCGCACCCCCGACTATGTGGCGACCGTGACCGCGGTTTACCGCGAGGCGCTCGACGCGCTGAAAGAGGGTTCATGGACTGCTGCCCGCGCAGACGGATGGATGGCCCGTCTCGAAACCGTGTTCAACCGGGGTTTCTGGGAGGGCGGATACTACTGCGGAGAGAGGCTGGGCGAATGGAGCGGGATGGGCAATTCGCAGGCGTCCGTGAAGCGCGTTCAGATCGGGCTGGTCGAGCATTTCTACCCCGCGCCGCGGGTGATGCAGTTCACGATGATGCAGCGTGAGCTGAAACCGGGGGCTGTTGTGCTGGTCGAGGGGCCCACAACCGGCGCGATCCGGCAGATCGTTCAGCATCTGCGAGTGGACGGCCGGCCGGCGGCCCGGGCCGTGAAGGGGGACGTGGTTACGCTGGAGATCCCGGCCAAAGCCCGCCTGAAGGACAAGGTTTTCCTTCATGTGCCCGCTGCGGCCGATAATGAAAAGGAGTTCTTGAACGGACTCTGTGTCATGGGTAATATAACAGAGACTGAAAATGACCAGAGGAACTTATGAAGGTCGGTGAGTTCGTGGGTCGCTTCATGGACCAAAGACGCCAGAAGCGTTCCGTCAAAGAATTTTTTGAATCAGGCAGCATGCTTTGCGAGCAGTGCGGCCATGTCCTGTCTCTGGCCGGGCTGAAGCCGTTTTCCTTCACGGAATGCCCCAAATGCGCGTTCAAGAATTTCGTGCCGATGCGCATGGGTGACTACATGCTCTTTCAGCCCGTCGGCGCCGGAGGCAATGCCAGCGTCTACAAGGCCTGGCGCAAGGATGACACGGAGCATCTCTTCGCCGCCAAGATCCTCCAGCCTGAACGGGCCCGGGACCGGGAGACACTTGATAATTTCCTGCTGGAAGTCCGCATTCATGAGGATGTGAACAACCATCCGAACATCGCCACGTTCTACGGGCATGGAATTGAAGAAGATTATCATTACTTCATCATGGATTTCATCGAGGGCGAGGGCCTCAAGCATATTCTCTCCCACAAAGGCAAGCTGGACGAAGTGCGGGCGCTGGATATCCTTGCGCAGGTCATATCGGCCATGAAGCATATTTACAAAGCCGGCTATCTTTACCGGGATCTCAGCGCCGGGAATGTCATTGTCCAGCCCAACGGGCATGCGGTGCTGATTGATTTCGGCCTCACGCTTCCGCGGGAAGAAGCGTCGCGGAAAGGCACGGAAACCTATGTGGACGGAACCGCTGAATTCATCCCTCCGGAGCGCATTTACCGCCGGGGCGAGGATGCGCCCAGCGTGATCTACAGCCTCGGCATGCTTCTCTATTACATGCTGACGGCGGAGCCGCTGATCAAGGCCACCACGCTGGTGGGCAAGGCCAAGCGCCATGTCTCCAACCTGCGGCTGGCCATCACGCCGGACATGCTCCCGGGCAATTCAGAAGACACCGCCGGACTGCTGGGGATCATGATTGAGCCGGACCCCGATGACCGGTTCCAGACGTTTGAAGATCTCGAAGCGGCCGTCAACGGCATCCGCGCGCGGCAGAAGGTTTAACCCACCCGCCCCGCGAAGAAGCAGGCCGCTTTCCGGTCGGAATCTCCGCCCTCATACCCCTTGAGTTCAGGCTGTTCCCTCCGGCAGATGTCCTGCGCATAAGGACAGCGGGGATGGAAACGGCAGCCCGGGGGCGGCGCGGCAGGCGAGGGGACATCGCCCTGCAGCACAATTCGTTTTCCCTTCTCCGCGCCGATCCGCGGAATTGCGGAGATCAGCGCCTGTGTATAGGGATGTGCCGGGGCGTCCATGATTTTGTCCGCTGGCCCTTCCTCCACAATCTGCCCGAGATACATCACCGCCACCCGGTCGGCCATGTGCCGCACCACCCCCAGGTCGTGGGATATGAACAGATAGGAAAGGCCGTGCTTCCTGCGGATGGAGAGCAGCAGGTTGATCACCTGCGCCTGCACGGAAACATCCAGCGCGCTGACCGCCTCGTCGCAGATTAGCAGTTCGGGTTTCAGGGAGAGCGCCCGGCCGATGCTGATCCGCTGCCGCTGCCCGCCGGAGAACTCGTGGGGATAGCGGTACAGGACATCCGGATCCATGCCCACATCCGCAAGGATTTCGCGGGCGGCCGTTACGCGTCCGGACGATTTGATGCGGCGATGCTGAACCAGTCCTTCCGTCAGGATTTCCAGCACGGTCATCCGGGGATTCAGCGAGGAATAGGGATCCTGGAAGATCATCTGAATCTTTCTCCGGATACCGGGCTGCGCCTGCGACAGGACCTGTCCGCTGAAATGCATCGTGCCGGCACGCGGTTTTTCCAGCAGGGCAACGGTTCGAGCCAGTGTGGATTTCCCGCAGCCCGATTCGCCCACCAGGCCCAGAGTCTCATTCGGATAAATGTCCAGCGAAACGCCGTCCACCGCGCGAACATTGCCCACGGTGCGCGAGATCACGCCCCGGTGAATGGGAAACCACGTTTGCAGATCGCGTATTTGCAGGAGCGGATTCATAGCGCCACCCCCTTTTCCCCCGCGCGAAAGCACCGCGCGCACTGGTCGCCGTACGGATCCAGCATCGGGTGTTCCATGCCGCACCGTTCAATGGCGATCGGGCATCGCTCGCGGAAGCGGCATCCCGCTGGATAGTTTATGCCCGGCGGCACCTGGCCCTTGATGTGGTACAGTTCCCGGCCCTTTGAGGAGGCCGACGGGATGGCGGCCATTAGCGCGCGCGTGTAGGGATGAAGAGGGTTTCTGAAGACCTGCTCCACGGTGCCTGTTTCAACAATCTCCGATGCGTACATCACGGCGACCCGGTCGCACATCTCCCAGATGACGGCCATGTCGTGCGTGATCAGCAGCAGCGATTCGTTCTCCTTTTTCATCCGCCGCATCAGGTCGAAAATCTGCGCCTGAATCGTCACGTCCAGCGCCGTGGTGGGCTCGTCCGCAATGATCAGCGCAGGTTCCAGCATCAGCGCCATGGCGATCAGCACCCGCTGGCGCATGCCGCCGGAAAGATTGTGCGGCCATGCCCACATCTGCTCCTCGGGATTCGGCATGCCCACCCGGCGGAGCCATTCGGTTCCGATCTGCCATGCCTCCCTGCGGCTGATGCGGGAATGGAGCTGGAGCGCCTCCACCATCTGCCGCCCGATCCGCTGCAGCGGCGAGAGCGCGGTCATCGGCTCCTGGAAGATCATGCTGATGGATTTGCCGCGCACACGGCGCAGCTCTTCAATGGGCAGCTTCAGCAAATCCTGTCCCCGGAACAGGATTTCTCCGGAATCAATGCGGCCCGGAGGGGACGGAATCAGGCGCAGAATGCTCATGGCCGTCACCGACTTGCCGCAGCCGGACTCGCCAACCAGACCCAGCGTTTCGCCCCTGCGAATGGAAAAAGAAACACGGTCGGCCGCCTGCACAAGACCCTCGTCCGTGCGGAACGAAACCGACAAATCCCGGATATCCAGAATGTTTGCTTTTTCTTCCATGTCTATTCCATTCGGGAGAAGGGCTTGGGATCATACGCATCGCGCACGCCCTCTCCCACGAAAACCCCCAGAAGCATGACGATGAACAGCGCCAGCGACGGATAAAGAATCAGCCACCATGCCCAGCGGAACTGCTGTGCCTGCTGCAGCAGCTCGCCCCAGCTCGGGGTCGGCGGCGGCAGGCCGAAGCCCAGATAGTCCAGCGCGGTCAGCGACCCGATCGCGCCCACCAGTGAAAACGGGAAAAAAGTGACCACGGGGATCAGTGCATTCGGGAAAATGTGCCGAAACATTATTTTGAGTGAAGGAATCCCCATGCAGCGCGCCGCATCCACGAATGCCTGACGCCGAAGGCGCAGAAATTCCCCCCGCATGTAGTATGAAATGCCGATCCAGTTGAAAATGCCGTAGCAGAACAGAAGGAGCAGAAAACTGCGCCCGTAGATGGACCCCATCAGAATCATGATGTAAAGGAAGGGCAGTGCGCTCCAGATTTCAATGAAGCGCTGGATGGTGATATCCAGTCGGCCTCCGTGATAGCCCTGAACCGCGCCCATGAAGATCCCAATGCACATGGAACAGAGCACCAGCAGAAAGCCGAAGGTCATGGAAATGCGCAGGCCGTAGAGAATCCTTGCAAACACATCGCGCCCGGCGGTGTCTATGCCGAGCAGGTGTCCCCGCACCGGCCGGTGCGGCCAGCGAACCTGGGGCTCTTTCACGGTCACATCATACAGGTCGCCGCTCGACGAAACGGCCTGGCCCGTCCGGCCGGGGATGACCGCCAGCACCTGTTCCTGAAGCTGCGGGTCGAGTTTGTTCCATGCTTTCGAGTCCGCGATGCTGAAATCGCCGTTCAGCA
>Ga0116143_10004149_pt1 | contig 13987 bp, 30 predicted proteins | sample AD_UKC034_MetaG_FD_89745 | JGI IMG/M metagenome (GOLD analysis project Ga0116143, IMG submission 89745) | Active sludge microbial communities of municipal wastewater-treating anaerobic digesters from USA - AD_UKC034_MetaG | ecosystem: Engineered > Bioreactor > Anaerobic > Digestate | place: USA...
CGTAGCACCAATTGGCCAACCCCCGTAGCACCAATTGGCGCGCGGGTTCAGAAGAAAGGAGGACGAACACCATGAGCAATCGCGAAAGGTTCTGCAGCAGGAAGAATCGAATCGCCGCACTCGAGCCGGGCGAACGGGACTACTTCGAGGCGCCGCAAGGCTGGGCGCGCCTGATGCGGACCATTGGCGGCGAGCTGATCCGACTTCGGCCAAAGCGGTTCCAGCAGCAGGCGATCATCGGGGTCGTTTACGAAACCAGGGCCGTCATCGACCTGGTGATGGTGACTCGGCTCCCCGACAGCGAATGATCGACCCCCGTAGCACCAATTGGCCATGCTCACGCGATCCTGACCCCCGTAGCACCAATTGGCGCGCCTCGAAGGCAGGCGTCGGCTTCTGACTCGGCGGCGTAGAGCAGCGCGTCGAGCCACTTGCGGATCAGCTTGGCGTGCTCGCCTGCCGTGTTCCGGTGGACGCCGCACTTGTCCGCGAGCAGGCCGATGTTCACCTTGTCGGCGCCGCACCAGCGCCGCACGACCCCCATGCGCAACTGCCGATTCGACACCTTGCCGGCCACCGCCGTCGCCGCGGCCTCGACGATGAGGGCAAGGTTCTCCTGCCACTCCTCGTTGACGGCCCACCCCGAGCAGCACGGCCGCCGGCATGAGCATGGGAACGACCGCGGCGCGTAGCGGACGAACAGAATGGCCACGCGATGCGGGTGCATGGTGCCGATGCGCCTGCGGATGTCTCCGGCCCAGGCGGCGCGCTCGATCTTGTCGTCGAAGATGCTGGTGACGCGGTGGGTGCGCCGCTGGAACCTGGCCAGCGTTCCGGGATCTGCGATGTACTGGTTCCCCAGGGCAAAGCGCAGGGCCGCCTCCATCGACTTGAACGCGGCCCGGTCCTCCGACTCTGCCTCGCGCGGAATGATCGTCTCGATCATGCTTCCACCTTCGGCCGCGGCATGTAATCGCACTGGATCCTGACCGGCTTGCCAACCTCGAAGATCAGGCAGAACGCTTCGCATCGCTCCGGAAGCTCAAGCCTGCTCTCGATGTACTCCCTGATCTCGCGGCCGAGCCCGCTGTCTGGCAACAGGACTTCATCCCGATAGTTCACACCGCCTCCTGGTCGATCTTCAGCCAGCCGCGCTCCATCAGCGCGACATAGGTGAGCATCACGGCGCGCTGGCCGAACTCACGCCGCTCCTCCTTGCCCATCCGCTTGCCCTGGTCGTAGTCCTCGTGGCACCCCTGCCAGCCCGGACCCGAACAGCACAGGGCCGCGATCGCCGCGTCGGACGACTTGAGCCCCATCGCCTTGCCGAGATTCAGGTGCGCGGCCTGCGTGCGCCCCTCGACTCCACAGTTAACGCACGGAAGCCTCGCGACGAGCTCTCGAAGGCTCGGGTCGCGGTAGGTGGCGGGCTTTTGGAAGATCACGCGAGCCATTTCGATGCCCTCTCAATCTGCTGGCCGATCCAGCGCATCACCGGCACCGCCATCGAGTTCCCGAGCGCCTTGTACATCGGCCCATCCGGCGGCGGCGTCTTGCCGCGCCACGGCACTTGCAGAAGGTAGTCGTCGGGAAACCCCTGGAGGCGCGAGCATTCGACCGGCGTGAGACGTCGAACCGCCATTGCGTGCGCCGCAATCGGCGCAGCCCGCGTCCGATCCGCGCTCGTCGTCAGCGGCCGTGCCGTGTCGCATTCCTCGTAGCCGCCGTCCTTGTAGTCGTCGGCCATGAAGGCGACCGCCACCTGCCCGCCGTCGTTCGCATGACTGCTGTCGTGGCCCATGCTGCGCAGGGTCGGCGCGATGTCCGATGCGTCTGCGCCGTAGTCTTTGCAAGTGAACGCGACGGCAGGCGGATGCGCGCCCGCTGCGAGCGGATGGCACGGGTCGCCCGGCTGCGGATTGCTGCGGTTGGTCGAGCTCGTGATCTGCGTGGTGTCGAACGCCACAATGTTCGGGCCAAGCGCGGAATCGCTACTGTCCGGCTGCTTGCCGTAGTTGCTCGTAACCGTCCCGGCCACTTCCCGGCAATGCACCGGCACCAGCGGCGTTCCGCGCCCCGTCCCGTCCTCGCCGGCGTCGAAGCCTTCGCCGCGAAGCGAATGCGCGACCATTGGCACGAGAATTGCGCCGTCGCCGTCGCCGTCGCTGCTTGGCCCTTTGCTGTCTCTGGCCTTGAGCGCATGCGACAGGTCGGCGTGCGGTCGCGCGATCAATCCTCCGTCGCAGTCGAAGTCGGTGCCGAGGCCACCGCCTCCAGTGCTGCGGATAGGGATGGTGGGAGCGACTTTCCCCGTTTCTCGGCGCGGCGGAGAATCCCCGCGCAGGCTGTCGGGCTCAAGAAGAATCGGCGGTCGATTTGACCAGTTTCCAAAATCTGCGAGAGCGAACACACGGACCCGCCGTTGCGCCACGTTGAAGAACTGTGCATCCAGAGTTGCCCACTCGCACAACGCTTCCGGGCCGATTGCAAAACCGGCATTTCTCCAGCCGTCTCGCGGTACGTCAAACTCGGTCCCAACCATTTCTCCAACCACGGCAGCAAAGTCTCGGCCCTTGTTGCTTGAGTAGAGCCCAGGGACGTTCTCGATGAGCAAATATCGAAGTCCACAGTGCTTTCGTGCCCACTGAACAATTCGCATTGCATTGAAGAAAAGTCCGCTTCGAGTTGTCGATCCATCTTCATTTCTCAGTCCTGCGCGTTTGCCGGCAACCGAAAGGTCTTGACATGGAAACCCACCAACGATCAAGTCGATGTGACCGAGAGCAGAGACCTGGCTTTCTGTGATCTTCGTGACATCACCAAGATGCGGCACGCTCGGCCTATGGTGGGATGTGACCGCAATCGGGAACCTCTCAATTTCCGAAACGCCGACGCACTCCCACCCAAGCGGCTCCCACGCCACGCTCGCCGCGCCAATCCCGTCAAACAGGGAGAGGTATCGCATCACTGCTCCTTTCCGAGATATGCAAGAGCAGAGTCGCGGTGCGCCCACTTGTCCAGTGCGTGCAACTTCACATTGCAGGCATGGCACAGCAGTCCTCGCACCTTGCCGGTCGCGTGGTCATGGTCAACAACCATCCTGTGCATTTCGCCTTTGCATATCGCGCAATCCCCGTTCTGGCTTTCCTTCATGGCCGTCACTTGTTCAGAGGTCAGGCCATACCTAGTCATGTAATTCCACTTCCTTCGCTGCTCGCCACTGTCCTTCCGCTCGCGCTTCCTAGCGTTCATGCACGCCTTGCACCACCCATGAAGTCCGTTTGGGCGACTTGTCTGCTTCGACATCTCATCGACGGACTTTTCCAGTTGGCATCTCGAGCACTTGTGCAGGGCAATCACCGGCACCCCCACGCGACCGATGCGGCCTCGATGCCGCTGAACAGGGACAAGAACTTCACCTCACCTCCCGCAGCCGCCCGCCGCACCAATGTTCGAACACGATTTCGCAGTGAATCCCTGTATCGGCCCCGTTCGTCTTGGCCTGCATCGCCATCGTGCGCGGGTGCTTGCACACCAGGAATCGGTGCGGCGGGTGCGGGTGGGCGTGCTTGCAGGTGTTGCAGGTCATCGCTGCGCCCACGCCAGCCACGCGAACAGGCCGATGATCCAGATGAGGTCGATCGGGCCGGGCGTCATCCCTCCACTCCCGGCTCGCGCTCGTAGCACTTCGGATGGACAGGCACCGTCGCCGGCTTGCGGAACAGGTGGCACCAGAGCGCCGGCTCGACGTGCTCGGAGTGGCGGCAGAAGCTGCATTCCCTCATCAGAACCTCGCAACATGATCCACCCACAGGTCGACTTCCTCTCGGTCGGCCTGCGGGACGATGTGATCGAGCACGCCCTGAACGGCGCGCTCGTAGAACTCCTCGAAATCGTCCTGCTCCATCGCGTCGAACGCGATCGACCGCGGCACCGCGACGAGTTCGCCAGTCTCGGGATTCGGCAAGAAGTCGACGTGGCCGGCGGCGACCTTCACCGCCACCAGGGCCTTCTCGCGGTTGTCGTAGACCGGGTGGCGGTCGGCCACGAACTCGACCAGTGCGAAGAACTTGCGGTGATGGGCGAGATTGCGCATCCGCTTGACCTCGGCGCGCACGGCCTGGCCCTTCGGCATCCTGGCGATCCGGTCGCGCGAGTCGTCGTCGGCCGGCAGTAGCGCGGCGCCAGATCGGACGAGCATGATCTCAGCCACGGATCGCCTCGACGTTGAACGCGCCCTTGACCTTGCGCACCATGAACCACGACCACATCGGGAACATCCTCGACGCGACTAGCAGGCGCACGCGGGCAGCTTCTCTGAGGAACCCCTTTGTCTCCACCATCGACAGCGATCCATCGAGCGCGATGACGTTGAAGTCGACCGTGAACCGCACGCCGTCGGCCAGGCGCACGGTGATGCCCTCGTACATCCAGTCCTTGATGAGCCCGGCGCGTGCCTGCGCTTCTAGCATCTGCGCGTACTCGGCCTCCAGCTTCGACTTGAACTTCGGAGCGGCCGGCTCGACGGCCGGCGGCGGCGCCTTGATGCGATCCAGGTGCTCGGCCAGTTGATCGTTCGTCCAGCGGGTCATTCGGCGCCCACCACTGGCCTGCGAACGCGCTCGAGCATCGCCTTCACCGTCGGCGTCTGCTCGGTCGGACCCAGCGGGATGCCGGCGCCGAGCCGCTGCCGGATGCTGGTCGTGATCCGATCCCACTCCCTTGATGCCACCCCGAAGTGAAATCGGCACGTCCACCGATCGCTACCGTGGGTGCTGTCGGAAAGCGCGCCCGGCATGGGGCACCCGTAGGCGCCGCAGCCGGTGTATGCGGGCTCTCCAGCGGTGCCGCCGACGTCCGCCGATGCCTTGGCGTAGCGACTCATGGCAGCCTCAGTAGGGTCTTGAGTTGCGCGATCCGGCGGTGCGCATCCTCCGGGCTCGCCGACTCCTGTGCGCTGGCCTCCAAGGCGGGCACGTCGATCGCGCCCGGCAGCCGCGGCAGTAGCCCGTCGGCTTGCTCCGCAGTGATCCGGCCCATGCGAAGCGCCTGGTCGATGGCCTGCACCCGCAACGCCGGGTCGGTGCCCAACGAGGCGAACCACATCGCCCTTGCGCCGGCCCGTCTGGCGTCCGCCACGTCGCGCTCGTAGCGTTCGATGAATGCGAGCCGCGCCGCCACCTTGTCGCCCACGTCGAGCAGGGGCATGGCGGCCTGGAAGAACGCCTCGGCGATCTGCTGCGTCCAGACGACCGACGCCGCCTCACCGCGCGCGCCCATCGCGATCGACCAGGCTTCCTCCGGGCCCGGGTGCCCGCCATCGTTTGCGGCCTCGATCTGCCGGCGCAGGTCGGCAATCTTCGGCATGAACTGCCCGGCCTTCGGATCCTGGACGTGGGCATTGATCGCGCCGCGAACCTGCTCAATCGCCAGGTCGCGCAGGCCGTTCCAGTAGATCGCCACCGTGTCCGCCGATAGCTTGCGGTCGTAGTAGTCGGCCACGGCCCGCAGCGCCTCGGCGAAGGCGCGCTTGTCGTCGTCACGCATTGATCGTCCTCCCGTCGTCGATCGGCTCGCCCAGGAACTCCGCGAACGCATCGCGGTTGCCGACGGGCTGCCGCTGGCCGCCACGGTCCTGTTCTCGGCCCAGCCACGCCACGACGAAGGCACGAACCCCTCTTGCGGTCTTTCGCCGGGTCGGGTGGGCGATGCACCACTGCCGCATTGCCCGAAGCTCCTGCATCACGTCGACCGCCGGGTAGGCCTCGGACCACTCCACCACGTCGGATCGCATGACCGGGTGCTCCGACTTGTCGACCAACGGGATCGTGATGACCGGAAGCGACTCGGGGGGAGGCGGAGCGGCGTCGGGCGCCGGGCCGCTCGGCTCGGCGCCTCCCTTCCCTTCCTCTCCCCTCCCTTCCTTGATCCCTTCCTTGGTCCTTAGATCCAACGACGAGGATTCGCGAGGATTCGCGAGGACTCGCGAGGATTCGTCGAACGGGGGTAGTTTCGACTGGCTCGGCTTGTCGATCTTCTGATGAATCAACCAGTTACGAATCTCGACGTAGGTCTGCCCGTCGACCTTGTAGCGAACGACGCACCCCTCATGCTCCAACTCGGCTATCCACCCCTCGATCAGGGCCGGCGCATCGTCGTCGTAGGGAAAAAGAAGGCTCGCGAGCATTCGCGAATTTCCGCGAAGCCTCCCGGCGTCGTCCGCAAGAGTCCACATCAAGACGAACGCGAGGCGAGCGTCACGGCTCACCCGGCCCATCGACTCGGACTGCGGGAACTCCGGCTTGATAGTGCGGATGCGTGCCATCACGCCCCCTTGAAGCGATCAAGGGCAGAGCGAATGTCAGACTCGCTCGCGCCGTTTGCCACCGCCTCGAGCGCATAAAACAACGCGCCCTCGGCATGAATCCACTGCTCGGGGCGCAACACGACTGGATGCGGCCCATCGTTAAAGGTTCCGCTGATGGTCGTCAGAATGCCGTGCAGTGCGCTCAAGTCTGCGCCGCCAGCAATTAGCGCCTCGACGATTCTCGGGCCGAAGTCGCAGGCGTGAAGTTCTTCGTGGCACGACTCGCACGTTGTAACAAGCGCGGTATCAGGGTAGTCCCAGGGGTCTGCGCCGCGCGTGTAAAAGACATGATGAACATTCAGCGTTGATTGGCTATCGCCGCACATGCGACATGCGAACCGATCGCGTTGCATTACTTCCAAACGCTTGCGCTGCCAACGCGGATCGCGGAGCTTTTGAAGATAGGCCGTCTGCTTCATCACGAAGCCACCCACATCACACCGAGCGACCCGTGACCCTTGGCCCGCTTGTAGGTGACGTTCGACCTGCGGATGAACCCGGCGCGCGCGGCCTTCTGGAACACGGCGCCCCAGGCCCGCCCGTCCGGCGGCTCGATGCCGGTGGACAGCGCGAGCTCGGTCACGGCCTCTGCCGGGAACGGCGCGTCGTCGAGCTTGGCGTACCAGCACAGGAATCGGTAGGCCCGCTCCTGGAAGCCGGGCTCCTCGCGCTCGGCGCGGTCGACGGCCCGTTGCATTCCGGTGCGGCCCATCGCCTGCGCGTCGGCGAGCGGCGGCGCCTCGAAGGTCATCGAGAGTTGCGTCATGTCCGCCTCTTGGGAATGTCGTAGATCAACTTGCGCGAGTTGCCGTGGCTGCGTCGACCTGTGCAGACCAGCACCCCGGTTTCCCGCGCCTGCTTGAGCCAGTCGCTCGCCGTGGCGTTGGCTACCTCGTGAGCCTTGGCAACATCGAACGCGGTGATCGCGCGGCCCAACTTCCGACAAACGTCAAGCGCCTTGCGAGACGCACTCGTGACCGGCGGCCGCGTCTGCTTGCCGAGCCTGCAGATCTGCTCGGCGGTCCACTGGATCGCGTTCATCGCGGATCCCCCAGTCCCATGTCGATCCCCTACTTAAGCGGCTTGCGCGCGCTTTTTTCGGTTCAGGATCGTGTCGGCGTAGGCGCGAAGTCGAAGCGCATCGTCGGCGGTCTTGGGCGCCTCGCCGTTCTGCCAGCGAGAAAGCCGGTACTGCGGAATGCCCGTGCGCTTCGCGATCTCGACTTGCGTCAGACCGCGGTCCTTCAGCGCGTTAAGGATTTCTTCGGTAGTCAGTTGCATGGCCCTCGCCCCAGCGTTTCACGCATCATATGTGACGAAGCATATGTACGCAACCCATACCCCCCGCTTCGGCGGGTTTTTCTTCGTCCGCGCGAAAATATATGTGCTGAAGCATTGACAACTTCCAATGTGCCGTCGCATACTCATCATCACATCGCGACCAACAGGAGGACGAGATGGGATGGATCGATGAACGAGTCGGCCTTGCCGACCTTCCCAGGCCCACGGCCGGGAACCTGCGCCGGGCTCTAGACGAGATCGAGCTTCGTGACGCGGCGGACGACCGCGACCTGCTCATGTCGGTGCTGCAACGAATCATGGCCGCCGATGCAGTCGGCACCGTGACGCTGACCGCCGAACTGCGACGGGCCGCGAATCACGTCTTGGTGCGAGTGAGCCTGCGATGATCGAGGACGCCTACTGCCCGGTGGCCTGGGATCGCGCCCAGGCGGCCATCGCCGATCCGGAGTACGTCGCCACGGCCCTCGAAGAGGGCGTGCGACCGGATACGGCCAAGCAACTCTCGATGATGTTTCACATGCTGCTGGTGGGCCGCCACGACGCCGCTGACGTTCACGCACGCAAGGCCGTCGACCTGCTGGCCCGCGAGTACCTGGAGGCATGACATGGAACGCGAAGAATCGCCCCTGATGCGCAGCGCGCGCAAGGCCGACCTCGACTGGTCAATCACCACAAGCGTCCTCGTTCTGATCGGACTGATGACCGTGGTCTTCGTGTTCACGTTCGGCCTGGTCACGCTGTTCGATGCACTGGTCTGGCTTATGGAAGGATCGCAAAGCTAACACCGCAGCGCACGCGGCAAGTGCGACGGGGCTAGATCCGCTCCCCGAACGCCAGCGGACAACACCGGAGAACGGAAATGGCATTTGCGAAGAAAGACGACAGCGTTGCCGTCATCAAGCCCGCCAACATCGTGCGCACCACTCTGCGAGTTGTGGGGACCGCGCCGCTTGTGATCAACAACTTCAGCTTCAAGGCTCGGCAGAAGATGATGGCCGACATGGCCACGCCGAAGTCGGCGAAGAAGTCCAAGACCGAGCGGCCGCCGCGCGACTACCAGGACGACTTCATGCAGGCGCGGCACATCAGCACCGACGGATGGGACGGCATCGCCTGCCCGGCGTTCCGCGCCGCCATGATCGACGCCTGTCGCACCGTCGGCCTGGTGATGACCAAAGCGAAGATGAGCGTGTTCGTGATTCCCGACGGATTCGACAAGAGCGACGGGACGCCGCTCGTGAAGATCGAGGGCGGCGAGCCCGAGCGCACCGAGTCGCTGGTGCGCAACGACAACGGCGGCGCGGACATCCGTATCCGGCCGATGTGGCGCCATTGGTCGGCGAACGTCACTGTCGAGTTCGACGCCGACATGATCACTCCCGATTCGGTCGTGAACCTACTCGACCGTGCCGGCCGCCAGGTCGGAGTCGGCGAGGGCCGGCCGTTCAGCAAGAACAGCGTCGGACAGGGCTGGGGAACTTTCACCGTGGAGCAAGCATGAACACAGACGACACCATAGATCCGAACGACGGCGACATCAGCAGCGCGAACGTCACCGACGAGGTAATTCGCCTGGTGACCGAGCATGACGACCGAGCCGCGCCGCGCGTGCTGCTGGAAGCGGCTCGCGATCCGGCGAGCCCGCTGCATCGCTACTTCACCTGGGACGACGGAGAGGCGGCCGAACGCTACCGGCTGGCGCAGGCCGGCACTCTGTATCGCAAAGTGAGAATGAAGATCATCAAGCTCGACGCCGAGGCGCGCGAGATCAAGTTCGAGACGATCCGCGCGATCACCAGCGTCCCGATCGACCGGAAGAAAAAAGACAGCGAGTCCTACGGTCGGACGCAGACCGTGATGAGCGACGAGCAGCGTCGGGCGAGCGTGCTGCGCGGAATCGCTCGCGAACTGATGGCGCTTCGCAACAAATATGCGAAATACAGCGAGTTCAGCGATGTGTGGGTCGTGATCGACGACATGGCCGATACGTTTGATCCGCCGAGCACCAAGAAAGTCAAACCTTCCGGTAAAGAAGCGCCGCCTCCGGTGGCGTAACGCGGCGGGGCGTGGCCGACATGCGGGGCGTGGCGAGGCAGGCACGGCCCGGCGAGGCAGGCGCGGCAGGGCGCGGCAGGGCGAGGCGAGGCCGGGCCTGGCGAGGCAGGCGGGGCCGGGCGAGGCGTGGCAGGGCGCGGCAAGGCAAGGCTAGGCGTGGCGTGGCGCGGCCCGGCGAGGCAGGCGCGGCAGGGCGCGGCACGGCAAGGCGAGGCCGGGCGAGGCCGGCAGGCATGGCATGGCGAGGACAGGCGAGGACTGGCCGGGCGTGGCAAGGCAGGGCGTGGCGAGGCAGGCATGGCGTGGCGTGGCCCGGCCTGGCATGGCGAGGCGAGGCGAGGCAGGCAAATGGAGAACGCGATGAACACACAACTCAGATGCAAACCCGGCGACCTGGCCGTCGTCGTGCGCACCGGACCCAACATGCGGTGCTTCCTCGGCAAGATCATTCGGGTCAAGGAAGTCGTCTGGTTCACCAGCACGCCTTCATGGATCACCGATCCGCCCATGCTGATCGACGGCAAGCCGCTGCTGTTCAACGACTTCTGCTTGCGGCCGGTCCGCGGGGACGAACTGCCGGCCTGCTTCGTGCCGCGCGAACTGGAGGCAGCATGAGTGAACACGATCAAGGCCGCGCTGACGGCAACCGTGATCTTCGTCGCGTGGCTATCGCTCGCTTCGTCCCTAGAGCCGCGCGACCGCCGGCACCGCGACTCGCGCTCGCCTGCACTGCACTCGCTTTCATCATCCTGTGGATCAGCGCATGAGCACCGACCTGATCGTTCCAGAGTTCGCACCCGGCATCTACGAGTCGATGACGAACGCTGACTACCACGCCATCGAGGCGCTGTCGGCCAGCGGCATCAAGACCATGCTCCAGTCGCCGATGCACTACCGTTTCGAGCGCGAAAACCCGCGCGAGGACACCGCGTCGATGGCGATGGGATCGGCTCTGCACATGGCGATCCTCGAACCCGACATCTACGAGGCGAACGTCATCGTCATCCCAGAGGATGCGCCGGCCAGGCCGACCAGCCGGCAGTTGCTCGCGAAGAAACCGTCGCCGGCCACCGTCGAGGCGATCGCCTGGTGGGCCGACTTCGACGCAAAGGCGCAGGGCAAGATTTCGCTCACCGCGGAGCAGTCGAAGAAGGTCGATGGAATGGCAGGCAGCGTGCGGCGCCATCCGTTCATCAAGACCATGCTCTGCGACGGACGCGCCGAGCTCTCCCTGCTCTGGCGGGATGCGCGCCTCGGAATTCCGTGCCGCTGCCGCTTCGACTACCTGCGCAACGACGGCATCGCGATCGACCTCAAGAGCACCGTCGACGCGAGCCCGCTAGGGTTCGTGCGCGCCGTGACGACGTGGAAGTACCACCTTCAGGAAGCGCACTACCGAAACGGGTACGAGCACCTGTTCAACGAGTCGCTTCGCGCGTTCATCTTCGTGGCCGTCGAGAACGTCGCGCCCTACGGGTGCGCAGCCTACGTCCTCGAATCGAATGCGGTCCGCTTCGGCATTGATCGCGTCGAGGAAGCGATGCTGCTCTACGAGCAGGCCACCAAGACCGGCTACTGGCGCGGATACACCGAGAAGATCATGCCGCTCCAGTTGCCGCGGTACGCGCTCCAGGTAGCACCAATCAACTATTGACCAGTGAGGACAGCATGAACGCAGTCATGGAAGTGAAGAAGCCGCAGAGCCTCATCGAGAAGATGGCGGCGAAGTACAGCGTCGACGCGAGCAAGATGCTCGGCACGCTGAAGGCCACGGCGTTCAAGGGAGAAGTCAGCAACGAGCAGATGATGGCGCTGATGATCGTGGCCGATCAGTACAGCCTGAATCCGTGGACGAAGGAAATCTACGCCTTCCCGGACAAGAACAATGGCATCGTCCCGGTCGTTGGTGTCGACGGGTGGTCGCGCATCATCAACGACCACCGGGACTTCGACGGAATGGAGTTCATCGAGGGTCCGCTGGACGACAAGCAGATCCCGACGTGGATCGAGTGCGTGATCTTCCGGAAAGACCGCAACCATGCTGTGAAGGTGCGCGAGTACCTGGCCGAGTGCCGCCGCGACACGCCGCCGTGGAAATCGCATCCGCGCCGGATGCTGCGCCACAAGGCGATGATCCAGTGCGCGCGCTTGGCGTTCGGATACGCCGGCATCTATGACCAGGACGAGGCCGAACGGATCATCGACGCCGACGTGCGCGTGGTGCAGTCGACCGAAGTGATCGACGATCTGAACGCTCGGATCGTGCCTGTCGACAAGACCGCCGGCATCACCTTCGCTCAAGTCGAGCAGAAGATGGTCGAGGCAAAGGACATTGATCTGCTCGACGCATCGGCCGACCTTATCGGTGAGGTTGCAGACGCTCGCCAGCGTGACGAACTCACGGCGCTCTACCGTGATCTGCGAGCCAAGCTGGAGGGATGACCGTGCAATTCCGCCACTCAGGCCGCGCAGAGATCAAGCACATCAACGCGCGCAAGGAAGGCCCGGACGAGGACAAGAGCTTGGCCGTCGACCTGAAGCTCCAGGTTCGCACAGGAATCGAAGTACTCGACGGTTTCGAGCCGCTGCTTCGAGGCGTGCTGTTCCTCGACTCGGGCGCGGTGCGCAACGAGATGATGGACGCGGTTCGGTTCAAGAACCGGCTGGAGCACTACCGGATCGACATGCTCGGGTCGTCATTCTTCGCGTGCCGGCTCGGGAAGTTCGCGGTGGAGCCGCTGGATGGATACGAGATCCGCGTTCACTTCACAGCCTCGTTCTCGCCGAGCGGTGACGAGGTTGCGCGGATCGCAGAGTACCTGCTCGACGAAGTTGAACTGGTGATCGAGCCGGAGAGCGGCGAACTCGACCTGGATGGAGAGGAGTGACTGTGAAACGAGGGGCGCCGCGAGGCTACACGCAGGGCTACCGCCGTCCCTCGATCCGATCCGCGATCCAGGGCGGCGCGACCACGGTCGTCAAGATCGCAGAATCCGTCGGGCTCGGCCGGTCGACCGTGCGCAATCACCTGTACCGGATGAAGCGAGACGGCGAGGTTCGCCAGATCAGGCCGTGGGGCGAGCGCGCGGCGAAGTGGGTGCTGCGATGACCCGCCCCCCCTGGACCCCCGAGCAACTCGACACGCTGCGCCGGCTCTACGCCATGACGCCGACGATTCAGATCGCCGAGCAGATTGGCCGCCCACTACGCGCGACCTACCAGAAGGCGAAGGACCTTGGCCTGAGCCCGGACAACGCCGAGCAGTACCGACAGGCTGTGATGGCCGCCGCCACGCTGGCATCGATCGACGCACAGACGCACCCGCGGGGCAAGCCGCAGTCGTGGCGGTTGATGTGCGAGCAGACGGGCCGGGTGGTGAGCTACTGCGCCGGAGAGCAGGGATGGACGGAGCGGGCGGCATGAATATCGTGACCGAGAAGCGCAAATCGCAGGCCCGCAAGCACGCCAGCCGGACGAGGACATGCGTCTGCGGAAAGGTCTGTCGCGGGAACGGCGGGTGGAGCAGCCACAAGCGAGCCTGCGCCCTTTGGCGGGAGGCGGTCTTGTCCGCCCGTGGAGGTATCGAGCGATGAACATCTTCACCGCCCCCCGCATCTATCCGGGAGAGAGGACATGAAAAAGGAACAGCGACAGCAACGCATTCATCCAGCCGGCATGGGAGGAACACAGCGTCTTTATAGGTTTCCCAACGAGTATGGCGCGAGTGTCGTCCAGTCTCCGTTTTCTTATGGCGGCGGCGAGGGGCTTTTTGAACTTGCGGTGACGGCGTACTTCGGCGAAGGCATGGATGACTTTGAACTCACATACTCCACGCCAATAACCAACGATGTGATTGGTTATCTGACAGAGGAAGAAGTTCAATCGACCCTCGATCAGATCAGGGCGTTGCCGCAGGAGAGGACATGAAACGCACCGACCTGATCGAACTGGCAGAGCGCCTTGCTGACGCCCGAGTTTATGGGCGAGACATCGAACGAGCCGCCGACTTCCTGCGCCAGATCGCGCAGGCGCAGCCGGTGGCGTGGCGCGTTCGCAGTCGCGGACAGTTCAAACGGTTCGAGCCAGGTCCGTGGCGAATCTACTGGTCAGCAGCAAAGCCAAACGTGAACGCGCCGCAAGACTGCGACTTTGATCCTCTATACACCCTGCCGCTGGAGGACTGACATGCAAACATTTGAGATCAAGAACCGATACACAGGCGCCGTCATTTACTCGGGCGGCGGCGAGTCGCTGCGGGATGTC
>Ga0116143_10004152_pt1 | contig 13981 bp, 11 predicted proteins | sample AD_UKC034_MetaG_FD_89745 | JGI IMG/M metagenome (GOLD analysis project Ga0116143, IMG submission 89745) | Active sludge microbial communities of municipal wastewater-treating anaerobic digesters from USA - AD_UKC034_MetaG | ecosystem: Engineered > Bioreactor > Anaerobic > Digestate | place: USA...
CGAAAGCTTCGAGAGTGTCATGCTCCTGCGCTTTATCAGAATTTGGCTCCATGACCTATTGTCATACACTCCCTAGGTAACTAGGCATAGGTAATCGGCTCCGAAGAACAGTTTTGATCTCGGCTCGCTAAAAGGGAAATTGTTTTAGCATAGAATGGATAGTCAGCATGAACATAGATGATCTGAATGAAAAATTCATTGAGGAAGCTGCAAAAAGAGAAGAAATCGCCAGACAAAAATGTGGCCATCGCCCTGGACGATTTCAGGCAATGGCAAGACAACAAGGAGCCCTTCATGCAGCAATTAAACTAATTAGCACAAAAGAACCATCGGAAGGACTGAAGAAATTATATTTGTGTCAAGGTGAGATTCCAGACGCTCATAAGCTCAGTATCGAACAGCTTTACATTGAATTTGCTGAGCAGTATCGGTCTCAGTTTCCTGATCTCTTTCCCGATGACGTAATCCAACGTGCTCGGGCAAAGCTGCCCAATAAATGATATTTGGGCTCATAGCATGGCGTCAAATAATCAAGGTCAGAAAATTCACGAAACTATTATGGTCTACTAGCGCTAAAGAGGAGGATGAAGTGGTTACCATATGGGACAGGTTTTACAAAGGTATGGCTCTGGATGAAATTAAAGGAGTTAACCCGTTCGCCAGCAAAGACTGGCTGGGGGATGGAGCTGATTTGACGCTACACCGACAGCAACAAATAGAATCACTCTTTAACGGTGAGAATACGATTACCTCGAGCAGAATCAATTTGCTGGGATCTAATCGCGGAAAGTATGCTGCCTTCCGCGCAATAGTACACGGTATAGCAGTGCCAGATGATAAAGGTGGAATTACCAGAACACTGCCAAACACTGCTATAGCAACCACAAAGCCTCAGCATATGCGCAAACCCAATGTTTCAGAAATTGCTGAATTGTCACATCGGGCTAACCTCGTTCAATGCTCGCTCGATCAAGTCCAAGCTATTCGCGAAGAGCTGAAAAGACGCAAGCGAATCCTCATAGCATTCGCCCACGATATGTCGACACCCATTGATCTTATAGAGCGAGCCCACATTCTTCAATATCTTGCTGAAGAGAAGCTTCCGGGAAGGCCAACTGATGAGATTCAGTTGATGAAGGAATTTGTGAGTAGTGCTTTGAGCATAAATCAACCGCCATACAGAACTCGAAATCGACTGACTGCGCTTCTTGGGGAAATTCCTCTCGCCAACACGATTCCTTTGTGTCTTCAGAAGTTGACTGAGAACTCAGCGTTCCTAACTGAAGAGAACTGGCGACCGATTCGCTTAGCAAGCCTCGCCAAGTCGACCCAAGAGAAATTGGCCGGCACCAACAGATTCGAGATGGATGTTCTTAAAACCATCGCCGCAATTGGTGACACAATGGAGCGAGAGCTTCTACCAGGTATCACCGGGTTTTACGATAAAATATCAAACGTGCTAACTCATGGGCCAGAGCACACATGGAGTTTTCTGGAAGACTTTACCTCAGACATCCCCGGCGTTGGTCCTGTTTTGATGGCTGACTTTCTAAAGAACATCGGTTTTACCAAGTTCGTTAAGATAGATCAGCGATTGAAGAACGAGTTTCCCATCCTTGTCTCTGAGGTTGGCCAAGGCCCGAAAAGCATGTTTATTTACTCATGGCACCTGTGCCAAGAGTTAAGGATGACACCATTTGTGTTTGATCAGATCCTCTATCAATGGGCCAATCCAAAGCTCAGAGCATTGCTGGCCAAAACAAAATAAACTATCTTCTGAATTCTATTTCCACAAGGAGAACATGTCCGATGAATACAAGGAATTATTGTTTTGACAGAACAGCCAGGGCTGAGCGGTATTTTGTTGCTACTCTTTTTGCTCATTTCCTCTTATCAGACAATTTTCTCGGATTACGCTCGTTATTCATCAAGGTCTTTGGCAAGGACGTTTGTCAGCATCTGCCGGAAGATTTTGAAATCGTATCTGAACTTGATCCATTGCGTGATGGATCTGTTCAATGCGCTCGGGTAAAGGAACTCTATCGAGAATTTAAGCGAGTTGCAGTACCGGACCTTTTTCTCCGCTGGTCAACTTTGTGCTTAGTTATCGAGTGCAAGTTTTTTACCGACCCTCCAATAGAAGAGTTGCAGGAACAGGTACGGCTTCAGCGCGAAGCTATTGTCAAAGTGAAACCTTTTACCCTATATAAGGACTATCAATTCAAATTCGCACTTCTGACAACTGCTCCTGTGAAAATGCCTTCCGAATTAGACATTATCAGCCTCTCCTGGGATGAAATGCTTACTATGATGGAAACGGGAGCAGCAGGCAACAGGGACATTAGATATACTACAGACATTATCCGTCAAGCACTGAGTAGAGCCAACGATGAGCGCATTAAGATTACGCCGGCATTTGAGAAAATGAAGTTTCAAGATCTCCTAGGGACTGTATGACAATAGGTCATGAAGGCACATTCTGATAAAGCCGAGGAGAAATAGTCCAAGGAATGTCATGCTGATAATCACCAATTGGTGCATTCCCTCGATCTATTTTTAACCCATTAGGGCATTATCATACAGTCCCTAGATCCTTGACCTTTCATCCTTTCCAGCGTAATGCTATTATCTTTTGGCATACATGGAACGCACGTTCGCGGCACAACAACGCGATTCTCGCACTCTGGCGACAACACCGAGTCGGCTTCTCGTTAATCCGTATGGCGGATCGACGCTGCCCTGGACAAACAGTGTCACTTACCAGTAGTACTACCCGAAGGGAGCATCATCGTTGCTAAAGAAGAACGCCATCTATCTGCTCATGAAAATTGTGGGCAAAGAAAACGTCCTCACTGATTCCGAATCTCTGGTCTGCTATTCCTATGACGCAGTAAACCGGAAATTTCTTCCCGATGCAGTTGTGTTTCCCGGGACCGCTCAAGAGATAGCCGAGATTCTCCGGCTTGCAAACAGGATGCAGTTTGCCGTGATTCCCCGGGGCGCAGGAAGCGGATTTACCGGTGGCGCCTTGGCCATCCTCAGTGGCGTTGTCCTGGTGACTACTCGCTTGAACCGCATTGTGGAAATTGACGCCGACAATCTCACCGCGATCGTTGAACCAGGTGTGCTCTGTGGGGATTTTCAGAATGAAGTAAAAAAACGTGGACTTTTTTATCCCCCGGATCCTTCAAGTCTGGCCTTTTCGAGCTTGGGAGGTAACGCAGCTGAGAATGCCGGCGGTCCACACGGCCTGAAATACGGAGTCACTCGCGATTATGTAACTGGCCTGGAAGTGGTCTTGCCGACCGGTGAAATAATCACCACCGGTGTGCGTACCATGAAAGGGGTGGTAGGATATGACATCACCCGTCTTATTGTAGGATCTGAAGGGACTCTGGGAATTATTACAAAAATATACGTTCGCCTCATCCCCAAGCCGGAAGCCACGCGTACGCTCATAGCCGCTTTCAGCAGCATCGAAGCCTGTTCGCATACGGTATCCGATATCATTCGAAGCGGTATTATCCCCGCAAAACTTGAGCTGATCGACCAGGCTTCAATCCGTTGCGTCAGCACGTATCGACCATTGAACCTGCCAGCCGGTACTGAGGCCGTCCTGCTCATCGAACTGGATGGCGATCCTCTGACGATGAAAAAACAGACTGACAGGATAGAAGAATTGTGCAGAAACCGGGAAGCGTTTTACATTAAACAAGCGCAAACGGATCAGGAGGCCGAAACGCTCTGGCAGATTCGGCAGGCCATCTCTCCAGCGCTGATGCAGCTCAAGCTAACTAAGATCAATGAGGATATCGTGGTTCCGCGCAGTCGAATCCCGGACTTGTTCCACCGGCTGGAACAGATCAAAAAGAAATTTCAGCTCCCGGTTATCAGCTTTGGCCATGCCGGTGACGGGAATCTGCATGTGAATGTCATGTATGACAAATCGCGAAAAGGCGAACCAGAGAAAGCTGAAAGAGTAGTAAAAGAGCTTTTTCAAACAGTCATTGAATTGGGAGGAACCATTTCCGGCGAGCACGGCATCGGGATCACGAAAGCAGCCTATCTTGGGATGGAGCTTACCGATACTGAAATTGCTTTAATGAAGAGAATCAAACGAGCTTTTGATCCCAATGACATTCTCAATCCCGGGAAAATCTTTTACGGAAATCCGGCTGAAGAATACTGACCGCTAATGGAAGGGAAACCCAATCACAACCTCACTATCGAATCCGTCGATAGCTTGGCCAGCGAAGCCGCCGCGTGCGTCAAGTGTGGTCGTTGCCTGAGCGTCTGTCCGATTTATCGAGAAACCGGACGCGAACCGCAAACCGCCCGGGGCAAGATCGCTCTCATTGAGGCTGCCGCCTCCGGGTCGTTATCAGAAGCAAACATAAACGATATCTTATCATGCTGCCTCCTTTGTGGCGCCTGCACGGAAATCTGTCCGAATATGGTGCCAGCATACGAGCTTATCCGCAAGGCCCGCACCATATTCACCTCTCGAAGGAATTCAGCTTTAGCGTATAAAACCTTTCTATCACGCATTCTGCCCTTTCCGCAGCGGCTTGACCGGCTCTATCAAGCGGGAAAAGCACTTGAGCCGCTGCTTTTGAAAAAGGTTCCGCTTGAAAGCGGCCTCTACTATCGCCTGCCCAGAGGAAGAGAAAAATCGGCGCGGATTATTCCAGCTCTGGCACAGCAGTCTTTTCTCGATGTCCGGCGAAAACGATCTCAACCACATCACCCGGGAGCGCTGCTCTTTATCGGCTGTGTTGCAAACTATATACTTCCCGGTATTGCCGAAGCTGCCCTGGCTCTGCTGGAACACCTCGGTATTCCGGTTGTAATCCCTCCGGAACAAAGCTGCTGTGGACTAATGGCATCAGGAGCAGGGGAGATCGAAGCCGCCCGCCAGATCGCCAGACGAACAATCGACGCCTTCGCAGGAGAAGAATCTGTCCCGATAGTTGCATTCTGCTCTTCCTGCAGTGCTCACCTCAAGCAGTATCCTGCATTGTTTGAGGACAAAAGTTCAAGGCAGAAGGCCTTAGCGTTTTCTCAGCGAGTAAAGGATCTATCCGAACTTCTTGTGGACGCGGGTTTGCCTGCGATGAAGAATTTTCAGGCCGAAGAACAGGTTCGTTTTACTTTCCATGATCCCTGCCACCTGCGGCGGGCGCAGGGCATCATCATGCAACCGCGAGAGCTGCTCCGTGCAATACGAGGAGCGGAATTCGTTGAGACCGGCCAGGAAAACCTTTGCTGTGGCTCCGGAGGCAGCTTTGACGTGAGTCATTATGATCTATCCTTGCAGATCTTCCGCAGGCGAGTACGATCGATTGAAGAGGCAGGTATAGATACGGTGGTTACCTCGTGCATGGGATGTCTGATGCAGTTTCAGGATGGTTTTCATGCCATGAATAAGCAGCAAGCAGTGAAGCACCTTGCAGAAGTATTGAAACAGGCGCTGGTGGAGTGAGCTGATCGAGGAAGTGGTCCGGGGATTTAGAGACAGAGAGCGCGGAGCACGGTGAGTCCGGAATTGGTTGAATCGTTAAGTGGTTCTTGTTTAAGAAGGAACAGGTACCCTGGTCATGAATGTCTGGTGGCCTTTTCACCATGCAACTCAATCATTCTACCAATTCACTATTTGACCAATTCTCCACTTAACTAATCCCTATCCCGCCTGGTCGTAATGAGAAAACTGCATGGTAAATGTGCCGCGGCCCTGGCTGGCTGATCGCAGGCTCGTGGAATAACCGAAGGTTTCTTTGAGCGGTACCATTGCCTTGATCACCGATACCTTTCCTTTAGGTGTAATATTGCCAAGTCTGCCTCGCCGCGCATTGAGATCACCGATAACCTCGCCCATGAATTCCTCCGGTACTACGACATCAAGGGCCATAATCGGCTCAAGGAGAACCGGGCCGGCTTTTTCGCATCCTTCTTTTACCGCCATTGATGCGGCAATCTTATAGGCTAGTTCAGTAGAGGCACTATCCTGGAGCAGGGCATTGATCAGACTGATCTTCACATCGACAACCGGATAACCAGCCGCCACGCCGGATAGAAGCCTTTCATGGATTCCCATTTCGATGGCACTGAGGATATTCGCAGGGAGACTACCTTCTGCCAGCGTATTTGCATATTCAACGCCGCTTCCGCGTTTCAGAGCCTCAAGCCTAACCCGTACGTTACCGTAGTTGCGCGTTCCCCCGATTTCCCGGTCAAAGGTTGCTTCGTGTTCAACAGATCTCGTGATCGTCTCACGATACACGACCTGGGGCTTGCCCACGTTAACGTTGATATTGAAATCTTGCAGCAGCCTGGTAACCAGCACATCCAGATGCAGCTCTCCCATGCCTGAAATAATAGTCTGATCAGAGTCTTCATCATGCTTGACGGTAAACGTCGGATCTTCATCCACCAGCTTGTTTAACGCGCCCTCCAGCTTTTCCATGTCACTGCGGGTCTTCGGCTCTATAGCGACAGACATCACCGGGCGGTAAGAATCAAGGGGCTCGAGAAGAATTGGATGTTGAGGATCACAGAGGGTATCACCGGTAATTGTATCCTTGAGGCCCACGGCAGCGACAATGTCTCCCGCGCGAGCCTCAGGTAATCGCTCCCGCTTATTAGAATACATTCGAAACAGGCGGGCCAGTCGCTCGGTTTTGTTCTTGGAAGCATTGTAGACAGCAGTTTCAGCCTGGATCACGCCAGAATAAATACGTAGAAACACTAGCTTTCGCTTTTCCTCATCGGTCAGAACCTTAAAGGCGAATGCAGTTAGCGGAGCATCATCGCTGCTGAGTCTCTCCTCCTTGTCATTGGTTCGGGGATTAATGCCCATCACTGCGGGCACATCCTGCGGTGACGGAAGATATCGGACAACAGCATCCAGCACTGGTTGAATACCCTTATTCCGCAATGCTGATCCACAAAGAACCGGTGTTACCGCATAACTCAGGGTGAGGCTTCGCACTGCCTGGTGAGCCTCATCGGCAGTAATCTCTGCCCCGGAAAGGTACTTTTCTAAAAGAAGGTCATCACCTTCGGCGAGTGTCTCCATAAGACGGTCGCGATACTCAGCTGCCTCATCACGATACGCTTCTGGTATCGGCATGGAAGTAAAAGACACACCAAGCGTATCGTCATCCCAAACCAGCGCCTGATTGGCAATAAGGTCAATAACTCCTTTGAAGTCTGATTCAGATCCCAGCGGCAGCTGAAGAACGAGCGGCCGGGCACCCAACTTGTCTTTCATCTGCTGGATGACGCCGCGAAAATCCGATCCAATACGGTCCATCTTGTTGATGAATGCCAGCCGCGGAACCCGATACCTGTCTGCCTGGTGCCATACCGTCTCCGATTGAGGTTCCACGCCTCCCACTGCGCAGAACACGACGACCGCGCCATCCAGAACTCTCAGAGACCGCTCCACCTCAATCGTGAAGTCCACGTGCCCGGGTGTATCAATCAGATGGATGTCCGTGCCTTGCCACACGCACGTGGTCGCTGCTGAAGTGATGGTGATGCCTCGTTCCTGCTCCTGAATGAGGTAGTCCATAGCTGCCTGTCCATCATGTACCTCGCCCATCTTATGAATCCTTCCGGTATAGAAAAGAATTCGCTCGGTCACCGTAGTCTTGCCGGCATCGATATGGGCGATGATACCAATGTTGCGGATTCTGTCCAAACGGCTCTTCTTGGCCACTGCTAACTCGCTTTGATAAGGGAAAAGTTTGGAGCCAATGGTGAACGGCAGTCAATGTGCCCTTTCAATGTTTCCACAGTCTTGCCTTCAATGAGGATCTGAACTTTTTTGACGGATGCGATGTTCAAGGTCACAGAATTGACAATAGCATAAATGGTATGCATTTCAGCAAGACTTCCTCCGGGATGATGATCCCGTAATTCTCTGCTGAAATCCAGGACCGCCATATCGCCCTGGAAAGAGATATCGCGTACTTGTGCAAGAGCCGGCATCGGATTGAGCAGGTTCTGTTTCGATCCTTTCTGCAGGTCATAAAGAATAGCTCGAACCTGACTCTTCAGATCTGCAGGATTCCAGACAATTGAGCGCTTTTCACGGATTAACAGACCACTGTCTGGATCGGAAAAGAAAAGCGTTACACTGGCACTTTTTAGTTGTATCGAGGAACCCTCCGGAGAATGAATCGACGAGGGAATATACGTTGTGGTACAACCAGAGCCTGCCACCCAGATGGGGTTCTTAACAATATACAATGAAAGTGCCGTAATCGCAGCCAGAGCAACGAAAGCAAGCAGTGCAAGAATGCGAGATCGTGATCTCCGAAACCGATCCCCTTGCGCAGACTTCTTGCTATATGCAAGCTTCAAAGCTCCTCTGGGTTTCTTTTGTACCATGGAACGCAGTGTGATTCTCTTTGATTTCGCTCACCCGCTTGACACACAGACGCTGCTTTGATGAATGGGCGATACCCGTTCTCAGGATCAAACAGAAACTCTATCTCATTTCCGAACCAAGTCAAGAGGTTTCTCCACGGCCGTGATACTGCGGTTATCTGCCGCGTGTTCACCGCTTAGAGGCTTACGCGTTCACCGTTGTCCGTTCACCGTTCACCGACTGAGGAGCGGAATGGTGGGAGATTGGAAAAATGGAGAATGGGAGAATTCGTTTGGTTTAGGACCTTAGAGCCTTTGGATTTGGAATTTGTTTAGTGCTGAGAGATTCGCATTTAGGATTTTCTTCCGCGATCCTCGCTCACTTCAAGAGGTCATCCATTATTCCAGTATCTTTCCCGCTCCGAGTTCCTGCTAACCTTCGACCCGTGAACTTGTATCCCCAAAGGGATCCTCTTTGGTAAAATCAGGCAAAAAAAGGCAACGGCTTTCTAACTCCTGGATCCAGCATTCAGCCAGACCACACTCCTCCAGAACTTCCCGGGCTCGTCCGTACTCGCTTTCAGTGAGAGGACGATCGAGACCCGGGTGCAATTCACTCTGATAGCAAGGCACATACTGCGACATGAGACTCACTCGGATGCTGTCTGGAAACAGCTCAGCAATCCGCCTGAGGATACGTTCAGTGTTATCAAGAGAACCGGGAAGGACAAGATGTCGAACAATCAGCCCCCTGCGGGCTAGTCCGTTTGGGTCTTCAACAAGATCTCCCACCTGATAGTACATTTCCCGCACCGCCTCCTCACATACCGAAGGATAGTCCGGAGCATGAGAGAACTCCTCAGCCAGATCTGAGGTGCTGTATTTCCAATCAGGAAGAAAAATATCCACGATGTCGTCGAGAAGATGCAGTGTCTCCAGGGATTCATACCCGCTGCTGTTATATACCAGAGGGATAATCAGGCCATTCTCTGCCGCGAGGCGAACCGCATCCAAAATAAAAGGAAGATACTGAGTCGGAGTTACCAGATCAATATTGGCGCACCCTTGTTCCTGAAGCTCACACATGATCCGTGCAAGAGCAACGACCGTTGTTTCCTGCCCCAAGCTCTGATGACTAATCTGATAATTCTGACAGTAACAGCATTTCAGACTACAGTGCGAGAAGAAGATGGTTCCGGCCCCTTGCATTCCGATCAAGGGCGGCTCCTCACCAAAGTGAGGGAGGAAGCGTGCTATTTTCACACAGTCACCAGCTCCGCAATAGCCTCGCTCACCGTGATACCGATTAACCCGGCACTGTCGGGGACAGAGTGTGCAGCAGGAAAGCCGCTCGTACGCCTGGCGAATCCGTTCGGCAAGCTCCCCGGATCGCCGCAGGCGCTGATAGCCCGGTATGAAATCTTTATCTGTTTGATCATACGTCATGAACGGTACCGAAATCCTATGCTTGCAGGCTCTTGGGAGGCTCGTGTGTCGCCAGAGTCTTATAAAGTGTCCTGCTGAGAACGGATTCCTTTACTCCTCGTATGAAACTTCACGACAGTCCGTCATTGCCGGCTAGGCGGGCTGCGCCTCAGCTCTTTATCCACCGAACGAAGTGAGGAATCACAGCTAAAGAAGAGTTTCTTCTGCGATCTACCGGGGACCGAAGCCGCCCAGAGGCTTTCGCTTAATGCTCCACTTTGAACCCTTAACCACTGAGGTCTTCTTTAACCCCCTGCTCTGCGACTTTGCTAATCGCTTTCGTTTTACATACCTGCTGACACATACCGCAGCCAATGCAAAGCAGAGGATCGAGGGAGGCAAATCCTTTGCGTTTTTTTCGTGTCGCGGTGCCGTCTCCAGTGGCCCTGGAAGCAGCTTCTGCATTCCAACCGAGGGCTGGGCATCCCAGCCGAATGCAGGTTCCGCAGCCGATGCACTGCTCCTGATCAATTTCAAACCGATCAGTAAAAGGTGTATACTCCCGGCGATTCAGTATGCATGGAGCCTCGGAAATCACGAGAGAAAGTTCCGGCCGACTGGCTTCTTCTTTTAATACGGAATAGGTCTTCTGAAGATTATACGGATTGATTGTCCGTATATGTCGTACTCCTAAAGCTTCTCCGAGATGCATATAGTCTACCCGAAATGTCGGTTCTCCGGCCATTGTAAATCCGGTTCCCGGATGCTCCTGTCCTCCGGTCATGGCGGTAAAACGGTTGTCCAAGAGCACCACCGTTCCTTTCCCCCGATTGTATGCCATGTTCATTAATCCGGTGATACCGGAATGCAGGAAGGTTGAATCGCCTATAACTGCGACAACCTTCCCCTGAGCATCAGGTCCGAGAGCCCGCTCGATGCCATGAGCTTGGCCGATGCCAGCTCCCATGCATAGTGCCGTATCCAGGGAATTGAGCGGAGGCATATGTGCCAGGGTGTAACACCCGATATCGCCGGTGACAAAGACGTTCAATCGATTCAGGCTGTAAAAAACGCCCCGGTGAGGACAACCAGCACAGAGATTCGGCGGTCGAGCCGGAACCGAGGACACAGCGACATCCGTTTTGCGGAGTTTTACTTTCTTGGCGCTCAGTCCTTGTTCGACGATGTCCGGATTCAGCTCTCCGCAGCGCGGCAAACGGGATTTCCCGTGTACCACAACGCCTAAACTACGGATGTGATCTTCCAGATACGGCTCCAGCTCTTCAACCACATACAATTTCTTTACCCGTGCTGCAAACTGACTGATCATTCGATCAGGCAAGGGATGGGTCATGCCCAGCTTTAGCACTGAGAAATTAGGATAGACTTCTTTGACGTACTGATAGCTGATTCCGCTGGTTATCATTCCTACATCCTTCGAGCCCCACTCGATCCGGTTCAGAGAAGATATTTCGGCAAGGGCAGCTAGGTTTCCCATTCTCTTTTCAATCAGAGGATGCCGCCTGCGGGCAAAAGCCGGAACCATAACGTACTTCGCAACGTCTTTACTGATCCGCAGAGAGACTTTGGGCCGGCGCACCTGCCCGAGGGAAACAACCGAATCAGAATGGGCAATGCGCGTGGTTGTACGCAGCATTACCAGCGTATCGAATTTTTCGCTCAGATCAAATGCTGTCTTAACAAGGTCCTTGGCTTCCTGACTGTCACTTGGCTCCAAAAGCGGCACCTTGGCAAACGAGGCATAGGCGCGGTTGTCTTGTTCGTTTTGTGAGCTGTGCATATCCGGGTCATCTGCGGTCACAAGCACGAGACCGCCTCGGACCCCAATATAGGGAAGCGTGAGAAGCGGATCGGCAGCAACATTGAGTCCCACATGTTTCATGGTCACCAGAGTTCGTGCCCCGCCAAGAGATGCACCGCTGCCGACTTCCAGCGCCACTTTTTCGTTTGGAGACCATTCCACCGTAATCCGGTCGAAGCGTATCAGATTTTCGAGGATCTCCGTACTTGGTGTTCCCGGATATCCAGTCGCAAAAGACACGCCAGCTTCGTAGGCACCCCGGGCGATTGCCTCATTTCCAGAAAGCACTCGTTTCATTGATGCTCCTTAAGAATAGAACTAAGACATGTCAGAATACTGGGAAAGAGGATTGCAAGAAGTTTAAGACAGCGATCAGCAATCATAGTGCAAAGCATAGTCCCTGTCAACCAGGCTGCATTCCCCCGAATCACCATCAAAACATGATCTGCTGGGTTGTCCCGCTTCGCGGGCCAGAAGAGCTGACGGGTAACCCGCTTCGCGGGCCAGAAGAGCTGACGGGTAACCCGCTTCGCGGGATCGCTCCTTGGCGCCTTGCCTCTCGTACTTTCCTGGTGATCAGGGACAGTAGCTAACCATCCGGCTCACAACAGCAATCATGTTTGAGGCGGTGGATTTGGGGTTTTGTCTTGACAATACGGTAGCCTGGTCGTTAAGCTGATGAAAAACATCCACCTTTATCTCGCCAGCACCTATGGATCTTTTTTCAACACCGCCTCAGACAAAGGAGAACGTGACAGCTCCTCTAGCTGACCGGATGCGGCCACGAACTCTCGATGAATTCATTGGACAGGAGCATCTCCTTGGCGAAGGACGGGTTCTCCGCCAAGCCATACATACAAAAAATATCCCTTCCATGGTCCTCTGGGGTCCTCCAGGATCAGGTAAGACTACCCTCGCTCACCTCATCGCCCGTGAGTCCGGCGAGTTCTTTGTTGCCTTCAGCGCCGTTACCTCGGGACTCAAAGAACTAAAGGAAGTTATTGCTGATGCAAAGCGGCAGTGGACATTTCACAAGAAACGCACCATCCTTTTTGTTGATGAGATTCATCGCTTCAACAAGGCACAGCAGGACGCTTTTCTTCCTCACATTGAAAACGGCACCGTAATTCTCATTGGTGCCACGACAGAAAATCCATCCTTTGAAGTTATTGCACCGCTGCTTTCCCGAAGCAGGGTCTTCACGCTCAACCAACTAAGCGATGAAGCAATACAGCAGATCGTGCAAAATGCGCTAAAAGACCCGGAACGCGGCTTAGGGTCGCTGCCGGTCACCATGAGCCCGGAGGCTCTGGACACAATCGTCCACTTCTCTGACGGCGACGCCCGCACCGCTCTGAATACTCTTGAGCTGGTCGTTCTCAGCACACCCCCAGGACCTGATACCATTCGCAAGATTGCGCCAGAAGATATCATCGCTTCCCTTCAGCGCAAGGCGCTGCTCTATGACAAGAAAGGGGAGGAACACTATAATCTTATTTCAGCGCTGCACAAGAGCTTGCGCGACAGCGACCCGGATGCTGCTCTGTACTGGCTGGCACGGATGATTGAAGCTGGCGAGGACCCTCTCTACCTTGCCCGGCGTATGGTCCGCTTTGCTTCGGAAGATATCGGCAATGCCGATTCTCAGGCTCTTCAAATTGCTCTCGCTGCCTATCAGGCTTATCAATTCCTCGGTTCTCCCGAGGGTGAGCTCTCTCTTGCACAAGCAGCCGTATACCTGGCTTGTGCACCAAAAAGTAACGCAGTATACCTGGCCTTTAGCGAAGCACGAAGAGATGCCCGAGAACAAGGCGCCTTGCCAGTCCCTTTTCACCTTCGCAATGCACCAACCAAGCTGATGAAAGAACTCGGATACGGTAAGGACTACCAATACGCTCACAATTTTCCAGAAGCGCAGGTGGAGCAGGAGCATCTTCCCTCAAAATTGGCAGGGCGGAGGTATTATCGTCCTGTTGATCGCGGTTGGGAGCGGGAAATAAAAAGAGAACTGGACCGCAGGAGGCGGCAGAAAGACCATTCCGGGAAATGAACTTGCTGCGGTTTCACGCGGTAAAAGAAAAGCTGGGGTACTGAAAAGGTGGAATATTCCTTAAGTGGCAGAATGGGAAAATGGTTAAATAGTTCTGGGCTTAAGGACAACAAAGGAAAAATTCACTATTCTCCATTTTTCCCTTTCTCCATTCTCCAAGCCACCTACAAATAGCTCTTTTCGAACTTCTCGGTCAAAAAGTCGACAGCGTCACGGATACTGCGATTAGTGCGCAGGCTCGATTCGAACTTATTCAGAGCCCGTACCACTGATGAGTGATTCCGGTTGAAGCACTTCCCGATTTCCGCCAA
>Ga0116143_10004153_pt1 | contig 13978 bp, 20 predicted proteins | sample AD_UKC034_MetaG_FD_89745 | JGI IMG/M metagenome (GOLD analysis project Ga0116143, IMG submission 89745) | Active sludge microbial communities of municipal wastewater-treating anaerobic digesters from USA - AD_UKC034_MetaG | ecosystem: Engineered > Bioreactor > Anaerobic > Digestate | place: USA...
CGTTCCTTGGTTAAACCCTGACATTCATTACTCCTTTCTTATCCGTCGAGATGGTTGATCTCGTAGATTACTTTCACGCCGATGAGGTATACGTCGGTAGCTATCGTATCAGACGCAGCTGCCCCGTTCCGATAGAAATCGAACCAGACAGGTTGCCCGTCGTCGTATCCTGATATTGCCGTCAGTGTTGTTTCCGGCGACATGTGGCAATCAAGATTCCCGAGCCATGCGTCCGTCACCGTCACACCGGTGCTCCAATTTCCATCAAGTGGCGCATCATCAGCCGGCGTTCGGGTCTTTACACCCCAAACGACATTTCCCGAAGTATTACCAGCAGTCCAGAAGAACTGCACCTTGATTTTCCCGGTGAAGTTTGCCGGTGGCAACCATAACGCCTGAATGTGCTGATCAACGTCTGTTGCGAACTTGAATGCGTTGACGTAGATTTTACTCGTCGATAGTTCATACTGGAAAGTCGTCGCCGGAGCACCATTTGTCGACGGCTGATAGCATCCATGGAAGAAGTCTAACCAGAACGAACGAAGTCCGTCGGTTCCGAGCACCTGCTTCACACTCGCCGGAGGTAGGTTTCCGAACGTGGTGGAACTATTGGCGACCATGAAGTCATATTTAGCCTGTGCATCGTCGATTTTATGTTTGATATACTGTGGGTGGTCGTTATCGCTCAAACCGGTAAGGTTCCCGTGGTCGTAGACCTTGTTGAGGTTCGCCTGTATCGCGGTGAAGTCTTTGGCAGATATTCGGCGTGCCACCACGGTTCCGGCAGGCCATGTGCCTTGATACCCTTCCACATACGAAACACCGGTAAGGGTGTTTCCACTCTTACCAGTATACTCGAACGTCCCGGCAGTGTTCCCCTCACCAACAGTCACGATGTTCGTGCCAGCCAGTAACACGGTCGCATCGGTAACCGGCATCGACGTGTCGGTATACACGAACGTACCGGACAGTGTGGTCGCCGGGCTGTTCACCTGTGGCGGATACATGGTGTCAAGAGCCATGTTTCACCCTCCCTATCACGCAGCGGGCGTTCCGATTTCAGGCGTCAGTTCGACCTTGAATACCCACGAACCACCGTTCTTCGTGCCTTTGTTTTCCTGAAGTCGGTTTGCCATTGTCCCGTCTTCCGCGGCGTTGAATAACGCCCATTCGAGCCATGCAAAGTTCGCGTCGGTTTCACCGAAGGTTGCCTGCCATGTCATGGTCAGGTTCGACCGGTTTGGGTATCCGGCGTCCATTCCTTTCCGCAGTTTGTTGGTCACCGCCTGCAGGTCAATCTGGTCCGACGCGAAGGCTGCGTTTGAATCTCCCACGCCGATATAGGCGTTCGCGTTGTTAAATGCGTTCTGGCTTTCGCCGACCATGGCTTTTGCGAACCATAAGAGCATCGCGTCTGTCATTGGCATTTGTCTATCACTCCTGTTTCATTCTCATTTGTTCGGTCTGCTGTTTCCGTTTCATTGATTCGAAGAGCCGTTTCAGTTCGGCTTCGGTCAGATACCGTTCCTGCACAATCACTTCTTCAGGCACGCTGGTCGGGTCACGCGGGTCGACACCGGGTGCGAACTTGGTGATCGTGGTGGTTTCTTTCATTCGTAGTGTAATCGAGTCGGTCATGGTTGTTCACCGTGGTTCTTGTTCCCCCGGGAGAGGGGATACATTACCACCTCTTTCGGCGGGTCTTTCTTCGGGTCTTTACCGGGGTCAAAAATCCTGACCACCATTTTCGACGTCGGGTAGATTTTCTGTGCACCGGCGGGAACCGGTTTCTCTTTCTTCATTCACTCCTCCTCCAATACTATACTGAAATCCTTCCACGATTCCGGGTTCTGGCGTTCACCGGAGAAGGTTATCGGGTGCACCAACACCGAAACGGTTTCCTGTTTACCGAGATATTTGAACGTGAACGGCACGAAGGTCCGTTTCGCCCGGATAGTTGCCAGTGCTTTCACGTCGTCGATCGACATGTCGGCATATTCCAGATAGAATTTCCGTTTCGTGGCAATGATGTCGGTAACCATCTTACCGGAGGCTACCCTGTCGGTATACTCAATGTCGAACTCTTCGACGTCAAACTCCGTCGGGTATTCGAACAGATGGTTGTCAAGGTAGAACCCGGTGGTGGGAGACATCATAGAACACTCGCCCCCCTGTCACTCCGCCGGTTCCCTTCCTCGTTCAGCAGGTTCCTGATGATACGTGCCACCGGTCGAAGGCTGTTCTTGTCCGGCACACCGAACAGGTTCTGCACGTGGATATGAACGTCCCTGACGCCACTGTTATCCCGTAACACCTTCGCGAGTGCTTTGGTGTCGATACCACCAGTGTCACGTTCACTGCCGGTTAAAGGAACCACCGTGGCACCTTTGTTCAGGTTGATCTCTTCCGGTCCGTCGTCACCAACAATTACATTCCCCGACCCGATGATACGACCACCAGCTGCCAGTTTCGGTAGACCGAGCCGGATATCCCATCCTTTCGGTTTCGGTAACTTGTTCCAATCGAACGGCACATAGTTGTATTCCGTGTCTGTGCTGAACCCGCTGTCGTCAGTGTAGAACTCTTCTTTCCCACAGCCGGGTCCGGTGCACCCTGTGCCAGTGGTTTTCTGTAGACCGGCTGCACGGTTCTCCATGAAATTGAAGAAATCGTCCAGTGAACCCTTCACCACACCAGTGGATTTGACCGACCGGTCACCCATGGCACCGAACCTGCTGGTGACACCCTCTGCAGTGGTATCCATACGGGACTGCATCCCGGTTCCCATACCGGTGAACCGAGCCAGCGTATTGTTCGTCATCCCGGTGGTGCGGTCTTCAAGGTTCGCAGTCCACTTGTTGATCGTGCCGGTCTGTTTCTCGGTGGTATCGGTAGACTTCTTCTTCTCTTCGGTATGTTTCTTCTCTACCTTTGTGGCGTCCTCTACCGCGTCGGTGTGTGTTTCAACCGCAGTGGTATGTTTCTCGGTGGCTTTCGTGGCTTCAGTGGCTATCTTCGCACCCTTGTACCCACCAAGATAATTTGACGGGTCGTATTCGTGCAGGCCGACACCTTCACCGGTCCATTTCGAGATATCCTTCTGTGATATGTTTACTCCCCAGACACCGGAGTCCTCTGACCGATCTTCATAGTAAGCCTGATAATACTCCTTTCCATCCTGCCCGACCTGTTTCGTGATGTAGAGTGGTTTTTCCTGCGAAGTGTCGTGACCGTGTGGGCTTGGATACCCGGATGATTCCTTCCCGGTATTTATGAACACTTCATAGTCCGGATCTTTCTCGTAGTCGCTCGCGGAGTACGGTGTCGGTGTTGAGTTGTATTTGTTATCACCGATCTGATACGCACCACTACTCCGAACCGCCTCTTTCTGGGCGTCGGACATTGCAGCCCATTCAGCTTCGGTGAATTTCTGGGTCGGTTTGGGCGTGCTGTCGGTCTTCTTCTTATCGTCTTTACCGTCTTTGTCAAGGTCTACTACCTTATCGGCATCGGCTTTAACCTGCAGTATCCCTTTATCGGCTTTCGCCGTAAGTTCCTTGAACCGTGCCTCTTGCTCCGGTGTGAGTTGTCCACCCTGTTTCTTGAACATCCCGAGGGCATACAATTCGGAGTATTCGTCGGCATAGTCACCCTGTTTCAGGTAAATCCCGAGTTCGTCTTTCCCGGCGTTGGCAAGTTCGTCAATTATCGCGTTCCATTCTTTGGAAGTAGCCTCGAAATCGGCAAGTGCCTTCGATAATGAACCGGTAACCTTCGCGAGAGCGTTTTCAGTGTTCCCGGCGGCGTCCGTTATACCGTCCAGTGCACCGGTCCCGGTGATTCCGAGAGCTGCCATTAAGTCTGTGAGGGTTGATGTTGATTTCCCTGTATTGTCGGCAGATGTTTTGGTTTTATCGAGACCGGTTGAAGTCTTGTCAAGGTTCTCGGTTGTCTTTTCCAACCCATCGTTCGTTTTCTCAACTGCAGGGAACAGACTGTCCATCACGGCACCGGCGAAGTCCATGGTCTTGTCCCGGGCACCGATTAGGAATGCGACTACCTTGTTATCTGCCAGCTTACCGAACCATTCAACGGCTTTCCCTACCCATTCAACGATCTTGGTTAACCCGTCGATAATTCCGGTTAGTGCACGGGATAACTCGGTCCCGAACTTCCTGACAACCGCATCAATTATCCTACCGAGCATATCGAACGCTGATTTCAACGTATCAACAATACTCTTCCCACCGGAGAATTTCTTGAACACGTCGTCGATGGTTTCAAGCAGTTTCCCGAGTGCCGATTTCAGTTTGTCCACGCTTGGTGCTATGGCTTCACCGACACTGGCGAAGGTGTCTTTCACACCCTGCCACCGGTCTTTCACCCACGACGCGACTTCACCAGTGATGTCACGGATACCGAGGAAGTTCACTTTCCATGCTGCGTAGAGCAGAACGGCAGCTGCCACTACTGCTGCAATCGGGATTAACAGTGAACCGAGCGTGACACCGATTGTGCTCAATGTTCCGGTGACGAATAGACTGCTGGTGGATACTCCTGCCATGGCAGCCTTCAACCCGAGCATGGCACCTTTTGCAAGTGTGGTCGCGGGACCGATCGCTGACATCAGTGCAGGTAGTGCCATCAACAGAGGACCAATAACAATCAGTGATTGACCGAACACCAGTGCAGAACCTGCCACGGTCTGGAGTGGTCCAGGTAACCGTTCAATGATACCTGCCAATTTCGCCATACCTTCGGCGGCGGCAAGGGTGGCGGGTGCCATCGCGTCACCGAGCGCGATCTTGGCATTGGTCATCTTGTTATTGGCAATCTCCAGTTTCGCACCGGTGGATTCGATCTTGATCCCGAACTGTTCTTCGATGAACGTTGCGTCACCCATCCGTTCGATCAGTTCAGGTAGGTCGTCTTTCTTCCGTGCCAGTGCGTTGAATGCGTTCACCGACCGGGCACCGAATATCTCGGCGATTTTGGTGTTCTTGTCAACCTCACCGTAATGTTGGGAGAGAACATTGTCAAGGTCCGTGATAATGGGAATCAGACCACGGAAACTGCCATCTGTGTTCTTGACCTGAACGCCGAAACTCTCAATTGCCTTAATGTTCTTCTCCTCGATGAGGTTCATCAACATCTGTTTGAAGGCTGTTCCGGCTTCGGTGGAATCGGTGAATGTGGGTTGTAACGCCACGTTATAGGCTGCCAGTTCTTGGAACGAGATACCGAGATTCGATGCGACGTTGATGTTTTTCATCATCTCCTGCATGAAATCGTTCAGTTCCCATTTCCCTTCCCCGACACCTTTCGCGAAGATAGCGGTAATCTCGTTCGCGGTGATACCCGTGCTGCCATAGGCATCCATGACGGCGATAACAGCATCGATCGTGTCAGCGAGGTCTGCGGAACCGGCAACTGCCAGCTTGGAAGCAGGTTCGATAGCTTCCATCATTTCGCCGTATTCCCATCCCACAGACACCATGGAATACATGGCTTTCGCTACATCGTCGGCAGCGAGTGGCATGGTGGAGGACAGGTCTAGGGCTTTCTGCCGGATCTTCTCGAACTCGTCTTCGGTGAGGCTCCCCAATGCCTTCACCTCGGTCATGGCATTATCGAACGAGAGGAACGCCGAATTGATGTTATCAACAGCCAGTTTCGCGGAGATACCGATACCTGTCAGTGCTGCACCGACTTTCAGGCAGGCCATTTCCATATCACGACTCATCGTGAAACCGCTCTGGCCTATCTTGCTGATTACCTGTGATGCGTTATCCGTCGCACGAATGATAATCTCTAATATGTTATTCATCCCGGGTTACCTCCGTTTATCATCAACCTGCCATACTCCACGAGGAACATTCTTTGAACCGTGGTCAGTTCCGCCTGTGTGGGTGCAAGCGGAACACCCATTTTGAGGAGAAGCATGACTTCCCCCGCTTGTTCAGAGTGAACGAAAGGATTTGACCAGTTCTTCCATGGTTTCCGAGATGTTCGAAATCTCGTAGACTTTGGCACAGAGGTTCTCGACAATCCCCACAGGTGTCAGGGCTTTCACCTCGTCCGTTGACCACTGTTCGTTCACCGACAGGGCACGGGATACGAGGTAGACCTTGGACTCGAACTCGGAGTCGGTGAAAGAACCTATATCGAACGAGATCTGCATCCCTTTCAGCAGTTCGGCACCTTTGTCACTACCCTTTTTCTTCGCCGTCTTCAGGGTGTTGGTAACCTTATCGAGATCAGCGGAGGCAGTGATACCTTTCATCACGATATTTCGTGCGTGCTGGTATTCACCATCGGTAACGGGACGAAGGAGGAATTTTCCCTCCCTCCCTTCGATTTCAACCTCTTCCGGCTGCCGAGCGGTTTTCAGAAGGTCAGCCTTGGTCAGGATACCTGTCACTTCAGGCCTCCACGTAGTATTGTGCGCTGTTGTTCAGCAGTTTGACATAGATGTCGGTGTTCACCTTGGTGGCACCAAGCAGGGTAACCTCGTCGATGTAGGCTGCACCGCTGATCTCATGGTAGAGTGCATCGGACCCTCTCGGGGAAATGGTGGAGGTCTTGACGTCTACCTGTGGCAGCAGGATCTCCAGATACCGGGCCTCGGGTGTTTCCCCGACCTGATGCGGAGCGAACTTGATCTTGAAGTCGTCCACGAAGGTTGACCCGATGGTGGCGGGACCGGTGGCACCTCCCCAGAACTTTTCGAGCATGTTCAGATCCTCGAATTCCAGGGTAGTGGAATATTCCACGGCACGTGCACCGAACCGGTGCCTGCGTGGGTATTCAGACCCGATGTTCCTGCCACGGTTCACGTCAATGTTGTTCCGGATGGCAAGGGTCAGGGTGCGAACCTTCGCACTGATGTCTGCCGGGTTACTTCCGATCGTGCTGGTAACGTTATGGAAGGCCATTGGCACGTCAGTCGGGAGTAGGAGTGAATCGTAGGCGGTGAGGTCGTCTTTGGTGTCCCTGCGTGCCACAATATCGTTCACGATGTTGAGGATACCTTCACCGACGTTGAAAGTCAGTGCGTTCATAGCACAGCCGTCGAAGATATGCTCGAACTTGTCTTTCCCGATACGTGTGGTGAAATACCTCGGGACAATGTTGTCGTCACCGTAGAACTCATGCGTGTTGATGGTAGCGGGTGCCTCGGCTGCCGTGAACACGTAGGGACCGAGCGCATACATCAGGTTGTAACCGATCGTTTCGATGTCCCACGGGTATTCAAGGGTTCCGACCGGTGCGTAGTAGGCACGAACCTTCCTGCGTGGTGCACGGGAAAGTCCAGACGGAACGGTATACTCTGCGCTTTTCGGGCTGTCAAGGGTGGACGAGATACCATCGATGTGGAACTCGGCATCCACCGGTGTTCCAAAGGTTGCTCCCTCGGAACCCAGACCGCCATACCTGAACATTTTCTTGTTATCAAGTGCCATTTTTTAGTTCACCTCGTTGAACTGAATTCAACCGTCACCATGGCGAGGGCTGAAAACATCTCTTTCTTTCTGTCAATCGGTGCTGCCGGTTCGAACCGGTCGGATACGGTCTGTGAGACACAGCCGACACGAAGGTTCCCTGTGCGTAACAGAACGCTCCGTGCAGCTGCAGCCAGTCGGGTAGCGTCTTCACTACCAGTCTGTGCATCGTCGTTCCATGTCAGCGAAGCGAGAACAATCGGCATGACCCATCGTTCCCGTTCACCGGTGTTGGTTCGAACCGGTTTCATGGTGCCTGCATAATACCAGATACCCGGGAACGGCGGGGAGGGCATCTCGTAAGACATCCTCCCACACTGCTGAACACCTCCCAGCAGCCCGTCCGTTTTTATCTCGGCTTTCAGCAGGGTATCCACGGCGTCCAGAATCGTGTCGATCGCCGTGTGGAGTGCGGGGTAATTGTCAACCATTTATATCCCCCTTGATGAACGCGGAGAGATCTCTGGTTTGTAACCACTCAATCGCCCGGTCAGCGAAGTTGTTCGGTGCTGTTCCATACCGGCGAATGTTCCGCCATACGGCATACGGCGGTAATCCACGCCATTCAGCCCATCGAAGGATATTCGCTTTCTCGCTGTCTTTGATCTCTTCCGGTGCCCGACCTTCATGCACGCCATAGGCATACGGTGCCATACTCTGCACGGTTCGGGTGAACTCGTTGGTCGGTAGGACTCGCCAGTTGAACTGCTGGTGCAGGAACCCGGTCATCCCTTTCGGTGCTTCTACCGAGATCTGACCGAGTAACGCATCCGCAACGTCATCCAGCCACGGACCAATCATTGCCCGGCATTTCTTCTCCAGTTCGGGGAAGAAGTCTTTAGGGTTCAGTTCTACCACAAAGTCGCTCATTGAACAGTCACCGTCAGGTATTCGTCAATCACATGAACGGCATAAACACCGTTCCAGCCGATGAACCCGTCCGGATAAGTGCCATGCCCGTTCAACCAGAGCCAGTTCGAGAACTCCCGGCGGTTCTCTTCCAGTGCCCGGAAATCAAGTTTGTTGGTGATCTCGATGTTATGGGTGCATTCGTGGGTCAACACTTCGGCAGTATATATCGGCGTCCAATCGTCACCGACACCGATAACAATCCGACCGCTCGGTGAGGCTGTATACCCGGCGATTCTGTTCTTGATCAGGTATGGGTAGTTATCCCGGTCAATGAACAACACCAGAAAGTCTTCCGAAGGCCATGGTAACCCGTTCTGGTCGATGTAATACCAGTCGTCATCTTCAGGAACTATCACGAACCCGAACACGTTCGGTGTCAGGAGTATAGCGTGCCGGACCAGTGCAGGGTCAACCGTTTCATCCAGAACCATCACTTCGTAAATCTGGTCGTGAACCACGCTACCAGTCACGGTTTTCACCGTGATCTTCGTCACGTTCACTACCTTCACCGGTTTTTCAGGCACCGGGTCCAGATACCAGACACCCACAGCGAGAATCGCTGCCAGTCCAATGATGATTCCGAGCACGGCCGCCGGGAATAACCTGCCTGCATTGTTGCTGTCTACACGCCGAACCATTTCTCAATCCCAATATTGATCAACGCAGCCACGACGATCAGCACGATTCCCCACCATATCGCCTGATTCTTCGTGATACCTTCCTGTTCGCTTTTATGCCGTTCCAGATCACGAACCCGAAGTTCCAGTTTGTCATACCAGAGCACCGACGTTCCTTTCAGTTCTTTGAGCGAATCTTCGGTGGTGGTTACCCGGGAAGATACCACACCGATTTTATCGGTCATCAGCTGCCGGTATGCACCACAGAGGTCGTCCTGCACTGGTCGGGTCGGTTCTGCCATGGGTATCAGGTTTTATCCATTTTGAACAGGGTAGCGTCTGCATCGGTATGGGTAACGCTACCACGCCGACCGGCACGCCGGTCAACCGTTTTCGACCGCAATCCCACGAAGTCACGAATGATACCACGAACCTGTCGAAGATACGTGGTTTCACCGGGTCGCATCCATTTCCATTTCGACGGGTCGTTGGTGGATTCGATCTCTACAACGCCTTCCTTCGAAACGTAATTGTGAACAATCATCAGAGCGTGACAGTGGTCGTAGGTAGTGGTCGGTAGGCCTCCCTCTGGTAACATGGCATCGAGTTGTTCCTTTGCGACGTCGAAGTAATACGTGAACATCGCTGCAGTGAGAGGACCAGTGGCGGTGACCGTGTATTTGCTCACCATCGGGAGGAAGTCCTTGTCAACGACCATCCAGAACCACCTTCACCGGTTGATGTATTTGAGGATCACGACGGCATGACCGGTCCCTGAACCGCCGCTATCGGTAGCGGTTACTTTCAGGTCGAGCCGTTTGAATGCGTTAATGTCAGCCGTTTCAGCAGATACCGGTAGAACTGCCATACCAGAATCAGCGACGGCTCCACCTGCCGGGAGCGTTGCGGTGACTGCCGTGAACCCTCCGACTCCCTGTTCAGGGCAGATGAGTTCGATCTTGGCGTCGGTGGTATCCTTCTTGTATGCCTCGGTGAGCAGGTAGTCCATGCTTAATATGGTGATGTCGTTCATCGGAACGAACACGGCGTAATAGGTGGTATCGTTCCCGTCAGCCAGATCAACACCGGTGGTCGCCTGTGCAGTCACGGTTCCGAGTCCAGCCGTTAGATGAACCATGTGGATTTTCTGTAGGTCAATCTCGGTGTCAATCTTACCGAACTCACCAGTGATTTTCTTTGCCAGCGAACCGGTTCTCTTCCGGAATGCGTCGGCGTTAGGTGCATTATAAGCCATTTATTCTTTACCTCCTGATTTTGAATTGGTGCTGGAGTAGACCCTTTTCCTCGATTAGAACGAAAAAAAGGGAGATCAGATTCCGGTATCGTAGAGAATACCGAGACTGTTGGTGATAACCGTGGCACCCTCTACCCAGAACTGGAGAACGGTGTCATGGGTATCGTTCTCATCGAAGCTGTGGAAGTGCAGCCCGATGTTCGGCACGGTCTTGGTAACCTCCCGTCCATCGACCATGGTCTTGTAGGAGATCCGGTCGCCGCCACCATACTTCGGGTCAACCGTGTAGTGGAACTCCACAACCTTGTTCTTCTCGTCCATGGCGAGGATACCACCCTCGGTGATACCGCTGTCCAGACCGGTTACCGTACATCCCGCGACTGGCACGTAGATGCTGTCACCGTTCCCACCGGGCATTCCGTAGATGTTCTGCTGTTTGGTAGCAGAGATGTCCATGGCGGTCAGGTAGGCTTCAAGCTCGGACAGGTTATCCGTGTGGACGTAGGCGTTCGTGAGCCGGTAAGGGTAACCCTCACGCCTCATGGCGTATTTGAGTTTCCGCAGGTCTTCGACCGGGGTCGCGGTTCCAGCGGCGTTGTCCCACGTAGCAGGTGGATTCCAAGTCGGAGTCGTAGCACCGGCGATCATGGTGGTGAGCACGTTCACTCCGAGCCATTCACCGAGCCAGAACCCGGCGTTCTCGTAGGCACGAACAAGTTCGTTCTTCCCACCAGCTGCCTGCCGAATCACGTTCCGGGGAACCCGGACAGAGAACCCGTTGCTTTCCATGAGCTGGCTCTTCCATTTCGGTCGGGAGAAGTCAATCTCGGGGAAGCTGGCACCCTGTTCGTAGAGCACCGGTTTCTTCTTCTTTGCGTCACCGCTTTTGTTGACGTCGTTATACTGGTAGACGAACTTCCCGTCAGGTTCGGGAACGAACCGGGCGAGGTCGAATACCACCAGATACGGCTCCATCGCTTCGTAAGCGATCGAGAGTGCAGTCTTTGCACGGAGCCACCTTTCGTTGGTTCCTGTAGTCATTCAGATCACGCTCACGCAATAGATGCCATAAGGCCGGTTATCCCGACGAGACAGCTGTAGAGGTCACCATCGGTTCCAGCAGGCACGTAGTGGAACGGTATCACACCGACTCCGCCTTTGTTGGTATCGGTATCGAAATACAGCCCGTGGTTCGCGTAGGAAGCGGAGATGTCGAATTTCAGATACTGACCGTCACCCGGAGTGGTAGCGTTCGTGCCGTCACACATGACCACGGCCTCTTCCAGCTTGGTGATTCCGGCCATGATCTCGACGTTCGCGACTCGGTAGTATTTACCAGCGAGCCGTTCGGACAGGTCGTTCGCGTCAGCAGAAGCTGCCGGGAAGAACATGTTCGGACGGGGAAGTGACACAATCTTACCGACCACAAGGGTTTCGGCGTTCACTGCCTTTTCGACAACTGGCACGCCACCACAGGCCTCGAACGTCACATCGGTGGTGTTACAGATTGCCACGTAGTCGCCCGGATGCAGTTCGTCAGCCCATACCAGTGTCTTCTCCCACAGACCGTCGGCACCATAGGTGCGGTCAGTGACAGTGGGTGCACCTTCGTTCAGAATACAGGTCTTCGTGACATTTTTCAGTCCCGGGTGAGAACCTGCATAGTCGCTTCTGTTATCAGTTGCCATTGTTGTTTCACATCCGTCCCGTGGATTTCTTCAGTTCGACGGCGGCTTCGAGATCCTTTGCGTCGTCGTCCTCGGCGTGGTTATGCACATCACCGTCATCGTCGGTGTTCAGTGCCTTGGTTTTCACAGCGAGGATCAGCTTGTTGAACTTCTTGGCGTCCGACTCGAACGCATTCCGGAGTTCCTGTTCCTTCCCTTCTCCCACCAGTGCGCCGGGTGCGAACTGCTGGATGTCTTTCTTGACTTCAGCCCATTCGGCGTCCATCTTTTCCGTTTTGAGGGCTTCGAGCTCGGTTTTCATGTTGTCAACCGTGGTCTGAAGCTCCTGCACCTTCGCGTCCCTGTCCGTTACCTGTGCCTTCGCACTGGCAAGTTCGGTTTTGAGGGTTTCTACCGTGTTTTTGAGTTCAGTATCCATAGTATCCTCTCCCTTCGCCGATGGCGCAGACTTCCCTTTCAAGAACTCCACCACCGTGTCGAAGGCTGATCTGACCTTTTCATTCGGGTCTGCTTCGTTCATGGGTGCCTCCTGTATCGCGAAGAGCAGCATGGCACTCGGGTCACGTGGTTTCAGCTTCCCAGAAGAGTCGAAATACAACACGTGGTTCGGTTTCACTTTCCCGATTATGGTGGCGTCACCACCAACCCAATTCAGCGTGCAAATGAACGAACTGGAAACAGCCAGTTTCCCGGCGTTGTAAAGTTCTGCTGCCTGCTCATCGGTTAGGTTCGTTCGGATTGTCAATCGCGGCTGACCGACGGTGACAACCTTGGCATCAGAATGGTTCCCACATATCCGACCGTTCACCTGTTCCAGAGCGTTATTCAGTTCACCTTTGGCGATCAGTCTGCCGTCTGGATGGTTCACATCGGAGAAAATAGCGGGCACAGCATCCCATGCCGGTTCGGTTCCATCGAAGTTTTCCGTGGAGAAGTAGATCCGTTTCCCTTCCTCATACTGCACCCATCGGTTCAGTGCGTGAAGGTTCACTTCGTGTAGATCAGCCTTCCCCCAATCGCTGACGACTTCAATGTGACAGAGAAATGTTCCGTTCTCGGGTAGCCCATTATCTGCCGCGTCAGCTGGTCCGGCAGGAATCCTAGGCATACATTACCTATGTAGTGTAACACATTTATACGCAACAAACAAACATACCGATTTATCCGCGTTTTAAGCCATTTCCGGGTATCAATACCCACAAAGTAGGATAAACCCTGCTACTATCGCACCACGTCCCGATTTCTGGGTGATTTATCGGTCATGGTTACCAGTTAATTCCGGTCAGGTGCACTTAACCGGATGTTCGGCGGATAAAAAACACTATTTTTCTGTGGCAGCTACCACTCCCACAGAGGTATCCAATATTTCCATCAACCTGACTTCCAGAATGTTGGTCAGGTCGTTTTTGGTATACCCTAAATTCCTTGCGAGGTTGATTACCCGGGACTCCACCGGCACCAGAACCTTCGGCATACCTTCCTTCCTTCGTTGTTTTTGCACATTATACCAGTTCTGCACACCACGCCATTTCCGTTCACCACCGTTATCGTCCTTGAACCGAACGCTTAACTCGGCAGCAATCGCTCCCCATGTCATTTTGTAGGCGTTTTCGAGGATGAACGCTTGTTCGCGTTCACTGATTGGGTAACCCCGCATTAAACTCTCCTATCAGCCTCATTCCTCTGTGCTTGCAGGCACAAAGTCCGGTGGTAGGGTATCAGTGATTACCACAGCAGGATGCTCTCCCTGTGTGTATGCGGAGAACCAGTCAAGGTCTACCTCGCTGAATGGGTGGCTGATTGCTACTCTTCCGTCAGGGACTACGATGGTTTTCATACCGGTCGGATTCTCCGGGTCATCGTCAGGCACTTGTTCATAGTGCCCGCCGCGTATAGGCGTTCCGATCATGACAGGACCACAACCGCCCTCAATGTCCGGGGTGCACATTATATCATCAAGCGTTGCCTGTGATGCAAAGATCAGGATCATTTCTCACCCCTCCA
>Ga0116143_10004161_pt1 | contig 13960 bp, 11 predicted proteins | sample AD_UKC034_MetaG_FD_89745 | JGI IMG/M metagenome (GOLD analysis project Ga0116143, IMG submission 89745) | Active sludge microbial communities of municipal wastewater-treating anaerobic digesters from USA - AD_UKC034_MetaG | ecosystem: Engineered > Bioreactor > Anaerobic > Digestate | place: USA...
CGCACGTTGCCCGGCCAGTCATACGCCCGCAGGAGACGTTCCGTGGCCGGGGCCAGGCGCAATTTGCGCTTTTTCAAGAATTGGTCCGCGAGCGGCAAGATAGCGTCGGGCCGTTCGCGCAATGGCGGGACCTTGAGGGGGAACACGTTCAGCCGGTAATAGAGGTCCTCTCGAAACCGGCCCTCGCGCACGTCTTCCTCCAAGTCGCGGTTGGTGGCCGCAATCACGCGGATGTCCGTGCGAATTTCGCTATCACCGCCGACCCTGCGGAAGAGACCTGTTTCCAGCACGTTGAGGAACTTGGGCTGAATTGACAACGGAAGATCGCCTATTTCGTCCAGGAACACAGTCCCGCCGTCGGCGATCTCGAATTGTCCTCTATGTTGGGCTTCCGCTCCCGTGAAGGCCCCTTTGTTGTGCCCGAACAACTCGCTTTCGACCAGATTTTCCGGTAACGTTCCGCAATCCACGCGCAACATGGGCATCGATCTGCGGCTGCTTCTGTCATGGATAAACCGGGCGATGACTTCCTTGCCCACACCGCTCTCGCCTAATATCAAGACTGTTACATCCGAGTCGGCGACACGGGCAGCTTGTTCCAGGACGCCGCGCATCGCGGCACTCTCCACGACGAGGTATGCCGGTATGTCCAGTCGCGCGCCTGATTGAGGCGCCAAATCGGAGTAGCCCAAGGCATCATCTACTGCGGCAACCAGTTCATCGATATCAACGGGTTTCTCCAGATAGTCCAGCGCCCCAGCTTTGATGGCGGCTACGGCGTCCCGGACATCAATGTAGGCGGTCAACAAGATTACTGGAAGAGATGGCCATTCCGTCTTGACGCGGTCCAGCACCTCCAATCCGTTCATCCCCGGCATGCGTACATCCAACAGCATAAGGTTACAATGCGGCGCGGCCTCAATCGCCTCAAGCCCGTCAGCGCATAATACGGTTGCATATCCGGCCGAACGTAACGCCGCGGCCAACAAATCGCGTTGCGGCCGTTCATCATCCACTACGGCAATGCACGATGAGCCAATGGTCATGGTTTCCCCACGATGGAAATACCTTCCAGAATCGCTTCGGTGCCTTGTCCCAGGCGGGACTCAATGCGCAGCCGCCAGCCATGCGCGACTGCAATCTGGTCCACGATGGACAAACCGAGCCCGGAACCGCCCGAAAACCGCGTGAAATAGGGTTCCGTAACCCGCGGAAGATCCTCCGCGGCAATACCGCAGCCCGCATCCGATACGCCTAACGAGACCGTCGAATCAACCTGCTTCGTGAAGACGCGAACAGACTGGCCCGGCTTCGACGCGCGCAATGCGTTGAGGATCAGGTTCAGCAGCGCGCGCCGCAGAAGGTCTTCGTCCGCTAGAACGCTTAGACCGCAGGGGACGTACAGCGTACCAACTTCCGCGGCTGAGGAATCCATTTGCAGCAGGGGCAGGAACGACTTGAAGAACGGGTCCAAATGAACGCATACCGGAACGGCTTCCTGCGGACGGGCCAGCAGGAGAAACGAGTTGATCCCGCCGATAACCCGATCCACCTCATCCACGATGTCTTTGGCCCGGTCTTTGATGGCGCAGCGGTGGTTTGTGCAGTCTCCTATGGACTGGGCAAGGCCGCGGACTATGCCGAGCGGATTCTTGGTCTCGTGCGCAAGCCCCGCGCCCAAGAGGGCGACTTGCTCCTGACGCTGAGCGCGTTCGCGTTCCCGCGCCAGTGCGGCGGCCAGTTCGGCGCGCTTTATCAACAGTATGACCGCCAGTGTGCCCAAGCCTAACGCCAAGGTAACGACCCCTGTGGCGATGGCAAGTTGGATCCGATGCCGCTTGATCGCCTGGTGAACCTCCGTCGCGTCCAAAGTCGCGGTCAGAGCGTAGAACCCCTTTGAGAAGGGAACCCAATCCTCCATGTCTTCTTGACCATGCAACCGTTGCCCGTCGCTGCTATGACCGCATTCCGCCAGCAGGTCCACATGGCTGGCCAACACCAGCCGGTTGCCTTCCCAGCGAGGCCGTTGCTGCGGCGCGTCGGAGATCTCCTCGCACTGACCTCCCGATGCGAGGGGCATGCCGTCGGGGCCGCGCAATTCAAGGGCCAGGATGCTCGGATTTCGCGCTAATTCTTCGAAAATGACTTTCAGGCGATCACCGCGATACTGCCCCATGCGACCATGCGCCAGAATGCCCGCCTTGAGCGCGTCCAGCACGGTCTGGCCTCTTTCCAAGAGCACGATACGGTGTGACCGAACTTCTGAGGCATATGAACTGACCAAAGAATAAATGCTGGCGGCCGCAATGAAGACGGCCACCAGCGCCAGCCAGAAGATGTTTCGATTACGTTTGCTGATCACCACTCGCTTTGTCCGCGTCCATGTAACCGCGCCGCACACCGCATTGCCGGTTTCTTTCGCGGCGCGTCCCAGCGCCCTCATTATGCCAGACGCCGCCGCGGTTTGCCTCCGCGCACGAGCTCCGGGGGATTTGGCGCACGCAACGCAAGGCCCGGTTGTCACAAACACCATCATCGTCAACATCGATGTACCTACGGCCGTGGACGACGTCCGGCGGGGCGTCCTGACCTGCTAGGGACTTAGCGCCGGGCGGCGTGCCACTCGCATTCGGGCTTGCCGGCACCACCGTCACAGCGCCGAGGATCGCCGTTGCCGCGAGAGACAGCATCGCCATCGCCGCGGTAGCCGCGCTCAGTTGCTTCACCGTCTTCAGCAATCCAACTCCTCTCATCAAGTAGTAGAGTAGCTCTGTTAAGGCCTTGCACGCCCGCAAGTCAGTTCCCGCCGCTGCCGTTCCCGCCGCCATTGCCGCCGCCGTTCCCATGTCCGTGTTGCTCATGCGAGTTTCCGCGGTCGCACAGGCCATCGCCATCCGCGTCCACAAAACTGTCGCATATGCCATCGCCGTTGCCGTCTTGTTCGCCGCAACGGTCGCAATGGCCGTCGCCATTGCCGTCTTGGAACTGGTAACCTTGAGGTCCCCATCCGAATCGCATGTGCGACCTGCTGTGGTCGCAGACGCCGTCGCCGTCTTCATCCACAAAGTTGTCGCACACGCCGTCGCCATCCGAATCATGGCCGTCACATAGGTCACACTGGCCGTCGCCGTTGGCGTCACGATACTGATAGCCGAATGGCCCCAACCCCAGGCGCATGTGCGATTGACGGTCGTCGCACAGGCTGTCACCGTCTTCGTCTACGAAGTTGCCGCATACGCCGTCGCCGTACGCGGCGCCGCTGCCGCACATGTCGCATAGACCATCGCCGTTGCCGTCCCGGAACTGGTATCCGCCGGGTCCCCAACCGAGGCGCGGATGCGACTGCCGATTGTCGCAGATGCCATCCCCATCCTCATCGACGAAGTTGTCGCAGGTGCCGTCGCCATCGAGATCAACTCCCTGACCGCAGGTATCGCAGATCGCGTCGCCGTCATCGTCAACGAATGCGTAAGCGGCCTTGGTGATTTCGGAGAGGTCACAGGGGCATCCGGACAGGAAAACCATGCTGACCGCAGCCGTCAACGCCATCATCCATGTGTGTGTTTTTGTCATTGTTACCGTCCTTTCTCGAACCGGTTTGAGAGCCAATCCTTCCGGTCCGCGTTTGTTGCCTGTCTCTCGGCGTGCATTAGGGAAGCAAGTTCGGTGCCAGGTTCTCTGGCGGCTGAGACCTGCGTCTTATGCAATATTAGCGCAACTGCGAAACAGATCATGCAAAAATTGCATAGCCGCCAGAACAGAAGCGTGATCGGGGTATCGTGCCGTGGCAACACCGTAACCATACGTTATTAACTTCGATGGGACAGGCACGCCTCTGATGCGGCCCGGCCGACTAGGCCAACTTGACCATGGAACGGAACTTGCTTCCAGGATTTCGGTGAACGACAAAACAGGAGGACATGAATATGAGAAAAATGCTGGCTGGTTTGCTTTTCGCGACGCTTGCGTTGGTGATTGGTGTCGCCTTAGTGAGTACGGGCGGCTACATATGGGCCGAAGTGGACGCGGAAATTACCGTGTCGCCGCGTACGCTTGTACTCTCGTCCAATTCCACCGCGTGGGTGACGGTTCACACCAACCTGCCGTATGGCTCGGTAGAGTTCGCGTCCGTGACACTTGACGGCATCGCTATTGCCTGGTCCAAGTCGGACGCGCAAGGCAACTTTGTCGCCAAGTTTCAAATAGGCGAGATCAAAGGCATTGCGGCTCCGCCGTCCGTCGAGTTGACCCTCGCGGGAACCCTGAAGGACGGCGAAACGTTCTCCGGCACTGACACCGTGCCCGTTCTCCCGTAAACGCGGAGCGCGATTGGTATTCGGCAAGCGCTGCTTACGTGACAAGGTGCAAGACGCGGCCTATGGTGTCGCGCCGGCGTCTATTCGTTGGTCAGTTGTGCAGGTCGGGTGAGATACGTAGCGCCGCGCTTCCCGCATCGCCTGTGTCTGCCTCATTGCCTTGTCCTGAAGTCCTACGTCGTCTTCGTCAAGTTCCCAAGCACAACTTGGGACGAGCGCCATCGTGTGCCCGCAGTTTCATGGGCTTGCATGAGCGGGTCTGATTTGGCAGGATAGGGGCGGAAAACACCTCACGACGCCGTTTCGGCGGATCAATGGGCGGGGCGGACCGCCCTCAGAAAGGAAGACACCAATGAAGTATATGGGCTTTCGTTTCGCCATGCTTGTGCTGCTGGCGGCGGCGTTCGCGTTGCCGGCTGTGGCCCAGGACGCGGAGCAGGGATTCCACATCCGCCCGCACATGAACAACATCACCCGCGACGGCGCGACGCTTATCTGGGAGACGCGGCAGCCGGGCGAGAGCGTGGTCGAGTACGGGCGCGAGGGCGCGTTCGATCAGCGGGCGACTGGCGCGCCGGACGAACACAATATCCACCGGGTCCGCATCACGGGGCTCGAAGCGGAGACGGTCCACTCGTACCGGGTGCGCGCGGGCAATGACGTGCAGGAGAGCACGTTCAAGACGGCGCCCGCCACGGACCGGCCCGTGACCTTCATCGTAGTCGGCGATTCGCGGCGCTGGAACGCTTCGTGGGAAAGCACGCGCATGGCGGCGCACGCCGCGCAATGGAACCCCGAGTTTTATATCAACAACGGCGACCTGGTCGTGAATGGGCACCAGAGAGACCTGTGGCCCGAGCACTTCGACCGCTTCCACGATCTGGCCCAGTCCCTCTGGATGGTGACGGCCCGGGGCAACCACGAAGGGTCGATGATCTTCGATGTTGAAAACGACTGGTTCGCGAAGTACCACGAGTTGCCGGGCGACGGCGAACCCTATGCCGTCTTCGATTGGGGCAACACGCATTTCGTACTCGTTTCGTTCGAGCAGACCCCCGGCGCCCCGGCCTTCCTCGACCAGCACATGCCCGGCGCGGACAAGCAATACACCGTCCTCGCGCAGCATTATCCCGTATATTGCAGCGGTTACTACGGCCCGACAGACAGCCGCAAGGAATTCGGCGACCGGCAGATGAAGCCGCTCGCGGACGCCATAGACCGCCACGACATCGACCTCGACGTGGCCGGACACACCCACATCTACGAGCGCATGTTCGGCTGGCGCGAGGGAAAGCGCGACGATCGGAACGGCTGCATGTACATCGTGAACGGCGGCGACATCAACGCGAACTTCCCCGAGGCCTTCACCGCCATCCGCGACGACCGGGAAGCGATGGAGAAGCCGACGTATACGGTCATACACATGGGCAACGACCGCATCTGGTTCCGCACCTTCGCCTGGGGCAAGGCGGAGCAGGACATCATCGAGATCGACTACTGCGTGCGTTGGCGCGACGAGGCCCTGCCGCAGGCAGTCCTCGAACAACTGCCGGGCGCGACGGGCGCGGACCTGCTGAAGGCCATCGAGGAATTGGGCGCCATGACCTACCAGCCCGCCGGCGAGGCATTGCTGCCGTACCTCGACGATGCGGACCCGGCGGTGCGTCGCACGGCGGCCACGGCCTTGCGGCGCATCGGCAGCGCGGAGATCGCGCCGCGGCTCCTGCCGCACCTCGCGTCCGAGGATGCGCACATCCAGCGCGAAATGGCGCGGGCGCTGGAAATCGCGTCCGACGTCGCCCTCGCGCCCGCCGTCGCGGATGCCGCCAAGAACGCCGCGCTGGACGTGAAGGCCCGCGTTGCGCTGATCGGCGCACTCCAGTTTCATGCGCCGAAGGAGTTGGCCACGGCGACGGCGATAGCGGTGCTGCGTGACACGAGTACGCCCGCCCTGGTGCGGGAACGGGCCTCGTATGCGCTGGTGCGCACGGCCGGCGAGGCGGACATCGCGGCGATCATCGAAATGTTCGACCGCGAAACCGAGGAATACGTCATGCTGCGGCTCGCCTTCACGCTGAACGAACTGTGCGGGCGGCGGCAGCCGGTGGACGGGAAGACCCCGATTGGCCAGTCCAAACCGGGCGAGCGCGGTGAATTCATCAAGAAGTGGGTCCAGGAAATCGAAAAGGACAAAGGTGCGCTTCCGGACGACCTGAAAAAGTGGGCGGCGTAGGCAAGACTGGGTTCATTACAGGTTCGCCTTGTTTTGACACCCCGGACCGGGGAATGCGATCATAACCGGCGGTCGTTTTCTTCCATAGAAAGCTTTTCCCGCGCCTTGGAGGCCATTCATGTCCGCAACCGCGAAACCGGCGCCGGTGTTCGCGCTGGATCAATCGAAGATCACGCGCGACCCGTTCCCGAACAGTCGCAAGGTCTACGTGCAGGGGTCTCGGCCGTCCGTCCGGGTCGCCATGCGCGAGATTCGCCTTTCACCCACCATGAGCGGCGATGTTGCCGAGCCGAACCCGCCGATCACCGTATACGACACGTCCGGACCGTATACCGATCCGGCCATCGAGATCGACGTGCGGCGCGGCGCGCCGCCGGTGCGCATCGAGTGGATTCGCGAACGGGGCGACATCGAGGAGTCCGACGCAAGCGTCTCGGCGTTCGCGCGGGAGCGCTCGGCGGACCTGGCGCTGGCGGCGGTGCGGTTTCCGCGCGTGCGCCGGATATTGCGCGCGAAGCCGGGCCGCTGTGTCACGCAGATGCACTACGCCCGACGCGGCATGATCACGCCCGAGATGGAGTACATCGCCATCCGCGAGAACCAGCGCCGGGACGAGGCCGTCGAGGACCTGAAGCGGCAGCACCCCGGCGTGGACTGGGACGCGCGCATCCCGTCGCATATTACGCCCGAATTTGTAAGCGACGAGGTGGCCCGTGGCCGCGCGATCATCCCGGCGAACGTGAATCACCCCGAAATCGAGCCGATGATCATCGGTCGCAACTTCCTCGTGAAGATCAACGCGAACATCGGCAACTCCGCCGTCTCGAGTTCGATCGAGGACGAAGTCGAGAAGATGGTCTGGGCCATCCGCTGGGGCGCGGACACGGTCATGGACCTGAGCACCGGCGAAAACATCCACGAGACGCGCGAGTGGATCGTCCGCAATTCGCCCGTGCCCATCGGCACCGTGCCCATTTATCAGGCGCTCGAAAAGGTGGGCGGCAGGCCCGAGGAATTGACCTGGGAACTGTTCCGGGACACGTTGATCGAGCAGGCGGAGCAGGGCGTGGATTACTTCACGATTCACGCGGGCGTGCTGCTGCGCTTCATCCCGCTCACGGCGAACCGCGTGACGGGCATCGTGAGCCGGGGCGGCTCAATCATGGCGAAGTGGTGCCTCGCGCACCACCGGGAAAGCTTCCTGTACACCCATTGGGACGACATCTGCGCGATCATGGCGGCGTATGACGTGGCCTTCTCGATCGGCGACGGGCTGCGCCCCGGATCGATTGCGGACGCGAACGACGCGGCGCAGTTCGCCGAGCTCAAGGTGCAGGGTGAACTCACCCGGCGCGCCTGGAAATTCGACGTGCAGGTCATGAACGAAGGGCCGGGCCACATCCCGATGCACATGATCAAGGAAAACGTAGAGAAGCAGCTCGAATGGTGTGGCGAAGCGCCGTTCTACACCCTCGGACCACTCGTCACCGATATCTCGCCCGGCTATGACCATTACTCGTCGGGCATCGGCGCGGCCATGATCGGCTGGTACGGCACCGCCTTGCTGTGCTACGTCACGCCGAAGGAACACCTCGGCCTGCCCGACAAGCACGACGTCCGCGAAGGTGTCGTCACCTACAAGATCGCCGCCCACGCCGCGGACCTCGCCAAGGGACACCCCGGCGCGCAGATTCGCGACAACGCGATCAGCAAGGCCCGCTTCGAGTTCCGCTGGGAGGACCAGTTCAACCTCGCGCTCGACCCCGAACGCGCGCGGTCCTTCCACGACGCGACCCTGCCCGCCGCCGGCGCGAAACTCGCCCATTTCTGCTCAATGTGCGGTCCGAAGTTCTGCTCGATGGAAATCACGCAACAACTGCGCAAGTACGCCGCCGAACACGGCGTGAACGCCGACGCCGCCCGCGAGGAGGGGCTCCGCGAAATGTCGGAGAAGTTCCTCGCTGAAGGCGCGGAAATCTACCACGCACCGTAGGAACCGCGACGGGGGCGGATCAACGGGGGTGGGGGAGAGCCACGAAGGCCCCCTGCGTGATCGGGAGAGCGGATGGACAAGGTAATCGAGACCCGTGGACTGACCAAGTACTACGGTGCGGCCCTCGGAATCCGCGATGTTGATCTCGTGGTGCGACAGGGCGAAGTATTCGGTTTTCTTGGCCCCAACGGAGCGGGGAAGACCACAACGATTCGCCTGCTGCTCGGTTTGCTCCGCCCCACGCGCGGCGAGATTCGCCTGCTGGGACAGGACACGCGCCGCCGCTTCCAATCGCTCCTGCGGGATATCGGCTACCTTCCCGGCGACTTCGGACTGTATGGGGACTTGACCGGCGCACAGTATCTCGAGTACCTCATGCGGTTGCGCGCGGGAAGGCCGACGCCCGAACAGAAAGCGGCGATGAACCGACTCATGCGCCGGTTCGAGATCGACTTCGCGAAGAAGATTCACGGCTACTCGAAAGGCATGAAGCAGGTTGTCGGCATCATTCAAGCGTTCATGCACCTGCCCCGGCTAACCATCCTGGACGAGCCCACCAGTGGGTTGGACCCCATCATGCAGGAGGCGTTCTATGAGCTTCTGGTCGAGGAAACCGGACGCGGGGCCGCCATCTTCTTTTCTTCGCATATTCTGCGCGAGGTGGAACGGGTTTGCGGCCGCGTGGGCATGATCAAGGAGGGCCGGCTACTGAATGTCGAGGCCATGAATGAGCGCGGGGCGCTGCTGGGAAAGAAAATCGCCGTAAAGGCGCCGCGTGACGCCGCGGCAATGTTTCAACGCCTTAGCGAACTGGACGGCGTGCATGATGCGGCGCTGCGCGGCGGCACGCTGGAACTCCTGTTCACCGGGGACATGCGGCAATTCCTTCGTTTCCTCGCGCCATTCGAGATTCAGGATTTCACCTGCGAGCCTCCGAACACGGAAGACGTGTTTCTCCGGCTCTATCGGGCGGACCGCGATGTTTAACACCGCCTTGATTCGCATGTTTCTGTTGCGGCACACCAAGCTCGTCGCCATTGTCGCCGCCGCGGCCGGCCTCCTGTGCCTCTTTCTTACCCTCCTGTTCCCGAACATGCCGGACGACGAGGCCGGCGTCGTGTCGGCAAGCTGGCCGCCGATCGTGCGTGACCTTTTTGGCGACCCGCTCCTCGGGTTCTCGGACATCCATGCTTGGCTTCACTTGCAGATATTCAACATCACATTCTGGGCAATATACGGCGTGCTCGCCGCCATACTGGCGGCCGGGATCATCGCACGCGAGATTGAATGCAAGACGATGGATATTCTGCTCTCTTGTCCCATCCGGCGTAGGGACGTTCTGGCAAGCGAATTAGCGGCCATACTTATTCTGCTTGTGCTTGCGGTCCTGCCCGCACTTGCCGGATGCGCCGCCGGTCTGGCGGCGATGGGCGGCGAAATCCGGCTCGGGACGCTTGTCATGGTCGGAGCCGAAGGCGTGTTCCTCTCATTTTCTCTTGCATCCGCCACGCTCCTGATATCCGTCTTCGTGCCGAACCAAGTGCTCTCCGCCGCGTTGGCTGTAGCCGCGTATGGGTTGATGTTCTTCGTGGATTCCGTGCTTGTCCGGCTGGTGTCGGCGCTCGAACCCTGCGCCTTCCTCAATCCTTTCCATTTCTACAACCCGGAAGCCGCGCTCATTCGTCAGGCGGCGCGGCCCGGGGACTTGATTGCGCTGTTCGCCTTTGGCGCGACCGGCGCGGTTGTCGCGGCCCTCGTCTTCGCCCGCCGCGATATTCGCTGTTGAGCGCATCGCGACAGACCGGGCCGTTCGCCGCGCTTGGACGCCTGGACTCCGCGGTGGAGGCGTCCGGCGAAGCCGCCGTCTCTCTCGATGGCGTCGGCCCGGGCGCCAGGGTTATTTCTGGAATATGATAGAGTAGCGGCGAGTCCACCATCGGAGAGTATTCCTATGTCACGATCGAAGCGCGGCAAGAAAGCCAAGCACCGGCCCGGCGCGCGGAAGCCGGCGGCCCTTAAGCGGTTTTCGGTCAGGGTGCCGAAGGAATACCAGGACCTGAAGGTCGTCCGCTCGGAAATGCTGGGCCTTCGGAAGATTTCCGAGGTGTTGCTTGAATTCGCCGAACCGCACCTGGACTTGGACGGCGACCTGAATAGCGTGCGCGGATCAGTGGCTGTCGCCGCTTTGGCGTGGAACTTGAGCTTCTTCCCGCATAGTGAGCGGGCGCATGAACTGGAGGCCGCGCTGGAATCCACCTTGGGGGCGGTCCCCGCCGAGATGGTCGAGATGGCGCGATTGACGGTTCACGACCTGATGTTGCGCAAGGACACGTTCTACAGCGACGACAAGCGCTTCATTGTCGGCTTCGACGTTACCGAAACCCGCGATGACTTCCACGTGAATGTGGCCTGTATTATCCCTTCCGAGACGGTCAGCGACGAGTTGTTATGACGGCGCCGAGGCGCGCCGGTCATCGGGGAACAATCGCGCGGAAGCGCTCGGGTTCGCGCCACGTCTCGATGCGGAGCTTCGGGAAGCGCCCGCGCAGGTATGCCGCGATGGCGGGCACGATGCAGGCTTCCGTGCCCGCGTGGCCCGCGTCGATGACGGCGAGGTCCCGCGCCGCCGCCGCGCACACTTGGTGGTAGTTCACGTCGCCGGTTACGTACACGTCGACGTCGGGCGGAACGGCCTCGATCTCGCCGCCGCCCGCCCCGCCGAGCACGGCGACCTCGCGCACGCGCCGGGACGCCTTACCGGCTACGCGGACGTGCGCTAGGCCCAGCACCTGCCGCACGAACCCGGCGAAGTCGTCGAGTTTCATCGGCCGTTCGAGTTCGCCGCGCGCGCCGAGTCCGACGGCGGGATCGCGGTTTTCGAGCATAACCGCGTCGTAAGCCACCTCTTCGTAGGGATGCGCCGCCCGCAACGCGCGCAGCACGTCCTCGAGCCGGGCTTTCGGCGCAAGGACCTCGAACCGCATCTCGGGTTCTTCATTGACCCGGCGCTTCTTGCCGCTGAACGGGTTCGCCTTGTCGCCGGGCAGGAACGTGCCCGTGCCGGGCGCGCTGAACGAGCAGTGGGTATAGTCCCCGATGACGCCCGCGCCCGCCCCGCACACGGCGTCGCGCACCTGCCGCAGGTGGGATTCCGGCACGAAAGTGACGAGCTTGACCTGGGCGGCCTGCGGCGCGGATTTCAGGGGGCGTACTCGTCGCAGCCCGAGGCGTTCCGCCAGGACATGGCTGACGCCGCCGGGGACGACGTCCAGATTCGTGTGCGCGGAAAACGCCGCGATGCCCGCCCGGGCGATGTCGAGGCAGAGGCGCGCGTGCGGGTGGTCCGCGCGCAAGTGTTTCAGCGGCTTCCAGATCAGCGGATGGTGCGAGACGATGAGTTGCGCGCGCTTCTTCCGGGCCTGATCGAACGCCTCGCGGCACACGGTGAGACATACCAGCACCCGCAAGACGGCGGCGTCCGGATCGCCGATGCTCAAACCGGCCCGGTCCCAGTCATACGCGAGCCCCGGCGGCGCCCAGGCGTCCATTGCGTCCATGATCGCGCGGACCGTTACAGGCATTGGCGGTTCCTCCACGGATGAACAGGGTTCGGTGAAATCGTTCTCGGCGTTTGTCGCCGCCTACGCCGCCGTCTCCATCGAAATCGCGCCGTAGCCCACCACGCGATGATAGTCGCCCGAGGCGTCGGCGCTGGTCCGGTAGTCCAGCAGCCGCCACGCGGCGGCGGCGCGGGCCAGTGCGTACGCCATCGTCGCGACGACGGCGGGCGCGCCGCACATCGCATAGCGATCCTCGCGGAAGCCGCGGCACATGGTTTCGCAATCCTGCTCGAGTACGGCGTCCAAGGTGGCCTTGTCGAGTCGGTTGGCCGCTTCCTGCGGATAGTAATGCGAGAGATCCGTCGAGGCCACCACGAGGTCCGAGGAATCGAGCATCGCGGCGAGCCGCCGCCCGAACGTGATGTGCGTATCGTCGGCGTCCGACCCGAAGAGCACGGGCACGATGGGGACCGTGCCGAACACGGCGTGGACGAACGGGAGTTGGACTTCGAGGCTGTGCTCCGCGTAGTGCGCCTCCTCGGAATCCGACGCGCCGGTTCCCGCCAGTTCCGCGGCGAACGTTTCGTCAATCGGAAAATCCGCGACCGGCGTCTCGAAGACCCCTTGCGTGAAGACGGACGGGCCCTCGAAATGATAACGGTGCGACCGGCCAAGGAGGACGACGCGTGTCGGGCATTTGCCCCGCGCCCGCGCATAACTGAAACCCGCCGTGGCGCCGCTATACATGTAGCCCGCGTGCGGAACCACGAGCGCCCGGACCTGCTCGCCCGCGGGCGAGACCTGCGCCGCCTTGAGGCACTGGTCGACCTCGCGCCGTAAGGCCCCCGCGTCCGCCGGGTAGAACATCCCCGCGACCATGGCGTGTCGAATGCTCATGCTTACAGTCTAGCAGGGGCGACCCCGGACGTCAAAGGGAAAATGGGGAAACAGGTCCCGATTCGTCCGTGCTCGTCCATATCCCTCCGCGGCATGCAGGTTCCGCATTGCATTTCCGCAAATGGCCTCGTTATGCTCCCGCCGTTACGTCCGCGAGGTCTTCGTCATGATCACCATACTCTCCTGGAACGTCAACGGCTTGCGCGCCGTGCTGCAAAACGGTTTTCTGCCGTGGGTCGAGAAGACGCGGCCGGATATCCTCTGCCTGCAGGAGACGCGGGTGCGCCCCGAGGAATTGCCGGAAGCCGCGCGCGCGCCGAAGGGCTACACGTCGTTATGGTTCCCCGCGCGCAAGCCGGGATACAGCGGCGTGGCGCTGTATACACGGACTGAGCCACTCTCGGTCGCGTCTATGGGGGTCGCGGAGTTCGACGAGGAAGGGCGGCTACAGGTCGTCGAATTCAAGGGTTTCACGATTCTCAACGGGTATTGGCCGAACAGCCAGGATGAGCGCAAGCGCCTTGACTACAAACTGCGGTATTGCCGCGCGATCACGCGCGTGGCGAACAAACTGGTTCGCGCGGGCCACAATGTCGTTTTGTGCGGCGATCTCAATATCGCCCACACGGAGATAGACTTGGCCCGCCCCAAGGAAAACGAGAACAGCGCGGGCTATTACATCGAGGAGCGCCAGGCCATGACGCGCTTTCTCAAGAACGGCTACGTCGATACCTTCCGCCACTTCTGCAAGGAGCCCGGCCATTACACGTGGTGGTCGTACCGAACGCGCGCCCGGGAACGCAATATCGGATGGCGGCTCGATTATCACTGCGTCAACGAGGACTTCCTGCAGCGCGTCGCGCGTTCGTGGATGCTGTCGGACGTGATGGGTTCGGACCATTGCCCCGTGGGTCTTCAACTGAGGTGACGCCGACATGAAATCGCGGGTGACAACGAAGCA
>Ga0116143_10004165_pt1 | contig 13957 bp, 12 predicted proteins | sample AD_UKC034_MetaG_FD_89745 | JGI IMG/M metagenome (GOLD analysis project Ga0116143, IMG submission 89745) | Active sludge microbial communities of municipal wastewater-treating anaerobic digesters from USA - AD_UKC034_MetaG | ecosystem: Engineered > Bioreactor > Anaerobic > Digestate | place: USA...
TAGGGCTCGGTATCGCTAAGTTCTTCGTCTGTATTTTCATCATTGTTATCTTCTTCCGGTATTTCTGTTTTATTTTCTTCTATTGTAACTTCTACGGGAATATCATTATTAGGAACATCTACAACTTCTTCATTTTCGACCACTTCGTTGTTAGTATTGGTATTTTCTATTTCGAACTCATAGGTATTGGATTTATCTTCGGTTGCATCTTCATTATCTTTTAACACATTTCTATTTTGTGTAGTGCCTTTTTCGTCTGTTTTGGGATTGGGTTTTAAATTAAAAATTTTTAATCCGCTCAGATTGTATGAAAAGAATAAAAATACGGTAAGAGAGAAGAAAAGAAGTAGCCCGAGCCCGAATATACTTATCAATTCGACGAACCAAGAGGATGTGTGAAAGCCAAACACGCCGCCAAAGCCGAAGCTGTCGTTACCGAATATTAGTCCTAACAATGTTGATGACCATATAATCCAGAAGAGTGCATGTTTATATGTTTTTTTCAGAGGTAATAATGTATAATCGAGAAATATTTTCACTCCAGTAACAAAAAAGAGTAAAATAAATGTAAAAGAAGCCAGACCGAACCATTTTTTGATAAAGAGGTTCGAGAAAAAAGCGCCTGTGCGACCCATCCAATTATTAACAGGGTATTCGTCGAAGAAAAATGAGCGTAACGTACAGCTTTCGATAAAGCTCTGGTCATCTTTATAGGTGAAGAAATATGAGATGAACGAAACAAACAAGAACACGGAGAAGAGCGACAAAAACAATCCGAATGTTTTGTGTACTCTTTTATCCTTAAAAAAGCTGATAAGTGATTTGAAAAAACCTTTTACTGAAGATTTTTTTGATGAAGATTTTTTTTGTGTTTTTGCTTTTTGTTTGTCAGCCATTATGCATTATGAGTTTTTGCAAATATATAAAAGAAAAAGGGATTAATATCAATGAAAACAGGAAAAAAGTCTAAAGTTGAAAGGTAAAAGGGGCATGTAAAAGGTGAAAAGCGACTTGAGCGACCCTTCGACATCTTCGACAGACTCAGATACCGAGACTCAGGGCAACGCTTAAGCGAACTTAGCGAACTAAGAGACTAAAGTGAACTAAAGTGAACTAAAGTGAACTAAAGTGCACTTCGAGTCACTTTTTTCGCTCAGTGAAACCTAAACTAACAGAAGGAGATAGTGTGAGTGTGGAAGGGAAGAGAGAGAGGGGGATGTGGGTTATTCCATTCCGCCGAAAATGCTTTGGAGCTCTTCGGGTGTTACTTCCTGATAGTCGGAAGGTATCATAAACACGGTATCTTTAATTTTCTTTGCTTTTATTTCTTTAGCAGTAAATAGCATAGTGATATCGCTGCTTTCGATTTTATATTCGAGCAGACCGCCTTTGATATCGCGGTATTCGGTATCGAAATTAAATCCCTCGCCGCCAATTTCGGGGCAGAAGTAAATTTCTGCTGTGGTTTCGGAGCCATCCTCTTCGATAAAAGTAATGATGGCTTTGGTAGCTTTCATGCCAGCAATTTCTTTGGTTTCGTCAGTAACATTAACTTTTGTTTTTGGAAGCTCAGCCAGGGCTTTTTCAATTTCTTCTTTACTAGTTTTAATGCAATATTTTTGTCCGACAATATCGAGTAAAGATATGCTGGTCATTGTTTCTGCATTATTAATTTTAATAATGTTCATCATGCCTTGAGTCATATCCACACGTGATTTTTTGCCGCTTACAGTCATAGTTAATGATTTGGGTAATGAAGCTGCAGTAGCGGGGTCGAGGTCGGCACCGGGGTATGTTATTTCATATTCGATAGTTCCGGAAAAGAGCTTTTGTGCCTGAGCTGATGCATTTACTGATATAAAGACAACAGCCAATAAGATTACTTTAATAAGAATTTTCATTTTTAAATAATTTTAGATTATATAATCAGATATAACGGGACAAATTTAAAAAAAATATATTTAGGATAAAAATAATGTTTTTGTAAATTAAAAATTTGGACACATAAATGTTCCATTATTTATCATCTGTATTATCTGTAATGGTTTCATTTTCAAGTTCTTTAAGAATTTTGTTCACATCTTCTTCGGTAGTTACAAGTTTGTTTTTACAAAACCTGATAAGCTCGGCTGCCCTTTTAACCTTTTGGGATAAGGTGTCAACAGATATTTCGCCATTTTCAATTTCTTCGACAATCTGTTGCAATTCGTTGAAAGCTTCTTCATAATTAATTTTTTGTGTCATCTTGCTTATTTTTATGAGTGGATAATACTTTACTGGTAACAACACCATCAAAAAGAATTGTTTTTAGGATATCATCTTTATTGACTGATGTATGTTTTTTGAGGAGTTTATTATTTACATAAGTAATGCTATAACCTCTTCTGATAACATTTACAGGGTTTAATGCCGCTACTTGTTTTTCGATGCTTAAGAGTTTGGCTAAGTGTATTTGCCGATTATATGCTTCTGCTTTAAAAAGCCGTTTTAAAATGAATCCGGAGAGGTTTTTTTGGGTTATCAGATTATTTTTAGTGGCTAAATTCATTTTAAAGGCATATTGCATGAGGTTTTTCTGTTGTTGTTTTAAAATAATTCCGGTAAACTGATTAATGGATTTTAAATTTTGTTTCAAAGAGGTTTTATTCGAAATAATAAGATTAACGGCTACAGAGCTGAAATATTTACTCATATTGAGGTATGTTTTCTTCTGCTCTCTGATAAAATAATTTGATTTGAGAGAAATGATCTGAATGGCGTTAGAAAGTGGTACGGAGATATTATGAAATTTCTGGATAAAGAATTCGGCGAGTTTTGTAGGTGTTATGGCATTATAAAATGCAATCATTTCGGCAACAGTTTCGTTGGTGGCATGTCCTATCCCTGTCAGAACGGGTAGCGGAAACTGTGCTACTGTACGGGCAAGTTCATAGGAGTTGTAGCACGAAAGCCCCACATCTCCCCCACCCCCTCTGATGATGGCAACGGCATCGAAATGATCAGCTACTTTGCGTATTCTATCAAGTTGAGCAATAATGGATTCAATGGCTTTTTCTCCCTGCAGGAGTGAAGGGAAGAGGATATGAAAGAATTTATAGCCCCATGCATTTTTACCGAGTACATTAACAAAATCGGCATATCCTTTACTGGTTTCGACAGATATAACAGCAATGCGTTGGGGTAAAATAGCCATTTTAAGATGTTTATTTTTATCGAACAGCATTTCGGATTTTAAACGTTTGATTGTTTCTTGTTTTTCTTTTTCGAGGTCTCCTAAAGTATAAGCGGGGTCAATATCAATTATTCTTAAAGACAATCCGTAAACAGCATCGAAAGTGATACGAGCTGAAAATAAAATCTTGATGCCATCTTTAAGGGGTTCTTTAAGAATTTGTAAAAACCTGTTGTTAATATTTTCGTAATCGTCTTTCCATAATGTTGATTTGAACTGGGCAATGATTTTACCCTCTTTTTTTTCGATAAGTTCGGGGTAGCAATGTCCAGAATGTTGATAATAATTTAGTTTATTCATCTCAGCTTTTATCCAGTAAACACTGGTATAGCGATTTGAAATAGTTTTTTGTATGCTCTGTGCTACTTCAGATAAAGAAAAAACGAGTTTATTATCAGAATTTTCGGGCATTAATTAAATTTTTTATAGTCAAATATAATAAATTTTAGTATCTTTATGTCAATAATTCATTTAAACCCGGATTACGCAATAGAAATAATTCTATTACGTAATTGACGAAAAAGTTGCTTTTTGCAACTTTTTGTCAGGGTTAACCCCGACAAAAACTTTGTTTTTAGTCGGCCCAAAGGGCAAATTACGCTTATGCGTAATTTGGGTTAAACTAAAATATTTAATAATTAATTTGATCACATATGAAAACAAAATTATTATTAATTGGCTTACAATTAATTTGTTTTATGATTTTTTGTCAAAACACATCAATTGTAAAGGATGTTGACGGCAACACTTATAAAACTGTACAAATTAATGGTTTAGAATGGATGGCAGAAAATCTGAGCGTTAAACACTTCAATGATAAAACTGCACTTAAAGAGACCACAAGTATTGAAGAATGGGGTTCATTGAGTAAGAACGGAATTCCCTTATTTACAGAGATGTCGTACCAGAAGGAAGGTGGTTCGGGATGTGGTCTGGTATACAACTGGTATGCAGTTTCTGATGGGAAGGGTCTGTGTCCTAAAGGGTGGCGTGTGCCTACTTTTGATGAATGGATAGGTTTTAGCGAATATGAAGCAGTAAAGATAAAGAGCAAAAAGGGCTGGCAGTTGTATTACGATTTTTTTAGTGACACTGAATTTGACACGAATGGCAGCGATGATTTTGGTTTTAATGCTTTGCCATGTACTTTTAATATGTTTGATCCTTTGATGTATGGAGAAGATGAGCGTATGCCGGATATTTTTACGCCTTTTTTTGGTATAGGAACATCCTGGGCTTGTTCGAGTGAGGATGAGAAAGACAGCAATAAAGTATGGTATGCATCTTTATACTACGCCAATAGTAATATTTTATTTAATACTATTGAGAAGCAGGAAATGGCTTGTTTTGTACGGTGTGTAAAAGAATAATTTTTAACCCTTTTTATTTCCTGACTTGTACTCACTTTTCTTTAAGCAATTATAATTGTTTGTTTTAAAGTCGTATATGATAATATTTTTCTAATTTACCTCACTAAGTAATAGATTTTAATGAAAAGCAAATACTTTTTTTCTTATTCTTACTTTTCCTATAGATGAAAAGTAAGCAAACCTGCCTGCATACTTCCGGTATGTAAAACGGCAGGCAGGAGGCATGGCAAAAAAAACATTTCTACGGGCTCAATGAGGCAGCTTCTGCCCGCATTTCGATAAGTTCAATGTATCACCCTATCGTAATTCAAACAATGCCGTCAAGGGAGTGGGCAAAAATGTCTCAGCTACATGCAAAAATGCAAACATTTTTCTCCAAACGCAAGCGCCCTTGCCACATTGTAATGTATTCCGGTATTAACGTCTACTCTGGCTTGCTGTTTTGAGATAACCCTCAAGAAAATGGAAAAAATTTCAGAATTTCACCTCCTTAGTCTGCTTGTCTTCAGTTTTTTTAGTAACCTCAGGCACATCCTTCGGCTTGTTCTTCTTAGTGGTAATGGACTTTTCCTCAACAGCAGAAGCTGTTTCAGACGGATTTTCCATTTTGTCGGGCTCCTGTATCCTTACCGTTTCGAAGTTGGGCATCATACTGTCCACATCATTTTCCATATCGTTCACATGGTCATCGGTATTATCCTTGACAGCATTGTTGCATGAGTAAAAAGACAGTGTCATACCTGCAAGTATGGCTATAAAAAACATCAAACGTTTCATTATCTGGCTTTTATCTCCTTAACGGCTTCAATTATTTCGGGGAGTACTTTCATAACATCGCCTACAATACCATAATCGGCTGCTTCGAAGATGGGGGCATCGGGGTCTTTATTAATGGCTACAATACATTTAGAGCCACTTACGCCTCCCAGGTGTTGAATAGCGCCGGATATGCCGAGTGCGAAGTAGAGGTTGGGTGCAATAATTTTTCCTGTTTGACCTGTATGTTCGCCATGAGGTCTCCAACCTTCGTCTGAAACGGGGCGTGAGCAAGCTGTGGCTGCACCTAGGAGAGAGGCAAGTTCTTCAATACCTGCCCAGTTTTCGGGACCTTTCATACCTCTACCGCCAGAAACCACTATTTCGGCATCAGTAAGGAGGATTTTACCAGTTACTTTGTTCACTTCCTTAACATTTGTTTTGACACAAACATTGCATAAGTCGGGGGAAAAGTTCTCAACAGTGCCATTCACAGCATTTTCAAAAACACCGTAAGAATTTTGTAAGAGTGTAAGTATTTTTACAGGTGTTTTAATTATTACATTGGCGAGTGCGTTGGATGTAAAAGCTTTTTTGGTAATTTTAAATGGCTCTACACTTTCAGGTAGTGCAAGTACTGCAGTAGCAAGCCCTGCTTTGAGTTTAACGGATACTCTTGGGGCTATGGCTTTTCCGTAATTATTATGTGCAAAGACAACAACATTGGCGGCTTCTTTAACAACTGCCTGCGCAATAACTTCTTTATAAGCGTTTACATCGAGGTTTTTAAGTTTATCATCCACCACATTAAGTACTTTTGAAGCGCCATAGGTGGCTAGTTTATTAAGTTCTTCGTTTTCGACATTACCAATAGATACGCAAACAACAGAAGTGTTTATTTTTTTTGCTATTTCGAAGGCATAGGATACGAGTTCAAAAGATAATTTTTTGAATTTTCCGTCCCAGTTTTCTGTATATACTAATACTGACATTTTATAATTATTTAGAGGTTAAACATTAAAGAATTAAATAAGTTTGGCTTCATTGTGCAGCAGATGTACCAGTTCCTTTACATTATCGGGTGAAATTTTCTTACAAGCTGCTTTAGGTTTAGGTAATCCGAAGCTTTCGTATGTGGTTAAGGTTTCAACTGCGAGTGGTTCGAGCACCTGCAGAGGTTTTGTTTTAGCCATCATGATACCGCGCATATTAGGGATGCGTGCATCTTTGGCAATACCTTTCTGAACTATACCCACAAAAGGTGTATCTATTTCGATGCTTTCCTGTCCGCCATCAATTTCTCTTTTTAATTCGATCTTTCCTGCATTGATATTCATGAAGGATATTGCGGATACGGAGGGCATATTAAGCATTTCTGCGAGCATAGAGCCCACCGAGGCACCGTTATAATCGCTTGATTCGATGCCACAAAGGATAATGTCGTAAGCATCTTTTTTAATAGCTTCTGCCAGTTGAAAAGCCACCTGATAGGCATCCTGTGGTTCTGCATTGATACGAATAGCTTTGTCGGCACCAATAGCCAATGCTTTTCTTATAGTTGGATCGGCATCAATTAAACCTACATTCATCACTGTAACATTTTCGATACCTTGCTGGGCATCTTTAAGGTCTAAAGCCCGTGTAAGTGCGAGCTCATCCCATGGGTTTATAATCCATTGCACACCGGCTTTATCGAAAGAAGTATTGTTATTTGTAAATTTAATTTTTGTTGTTGTGTCGGGCACATTACTTATACAAATGAGAATTTTCATATTAGTTAATATTTTTAAGATTATTTTTTTTAATAGAATTATTTTTTTTTAATGCAAAATTCAAAATGGAAAATGTAGCGTTCAAAATTGAATATTTTTGGTTTTAATCAAAGGGTTCCGTTTTTTTGGCAGTAACAACTGATTTAGCAGTAATATTTGCCAATTCTTCAGATTCATTTAATAGGAATTCTAAAACTTCATTTAACCTTTGCATTTTAACCTTTGCATTTCCTTCATATTACTACTTTAAAAGCGAGCGAGAGATAACAATTTTTTGTACTTCAGAAGTACCCTCATATATTTGGGTTAATTTGGCTTCTCTCATAAGTCTTTCGACGTGATATTCTTTTACATAGCCATAGCCGCCATGAATCTGGACTGCTTCTGTAGTAACTTCCATAGCAATATCGGCGCAATATTGTTTAGCCATAGCGCTCATAATGCCGTATGGTTGGTGTTGGTCTTTAAGCCAAGCGGCTTTAAGGCAGAGATTACGGGCATTTTCAATTTTCACAGCCATATCAGCCAGTTTGAAAGCTATGGCTTGGTGGTTAAAAATTTCTGTTCCGAATGCTTTTCTTTCTCTAGAATATTTGAGGGCTCTTTCGAAGGCGCCTGAAGCTATGCCCAGTGCTTGTGAAGCGATACCAATACGACCGCCGTCGAGAGTTTTCATGGCAAATGTAAAACCGAAGCCATCGTCTCCAATTCTGTTAGCTTTAGGTACTTTCACATCGGTAAACATAACAGAGTGTGTGTCGGAGCTACGCATGCCCATTTTATCTTCGTGGGGTCCCAGTGATATGCCGGGGGTATCTTTTTCGATGATGAGGGCATTGATACCTTTATGTTTTTTGTCGGGGTGAGTTTGAGCGATAACAAGATATATAGAGCCACAGTTGGCGTTAGTAATCCAGTTTTTAGTACCGTTTACGAGGTAGTAATCGCCCATATCTTCGGCGGTAGTGCGTTGAGAGGTTGCGTCGGAGCCAGCTTCGGGTTCGGAAAGGAGGAAAGCGCCAATTTTTTCGCCTCTGGCAAGGGGTTTCAGATATTTTTCCTTTTGTTCTTCGCTGCCATAGGTTTCGAGCCCCCAGTTAACGAGAGAGTTACATACAGACATTACAACGGCTGTAGAGGAATCAATTTTTGAGATTTCTTCCATAGCAAGCACATACGAAACGGTATCCATGCCCCCCCCATCGTATTTAGGGTCGGTCATCATGCCCAGGAAGCCCAGCTCGGCGAGCATTTTAATCCTGTCGGTAGGAAAAGTACTATGGGTATCTCTTTCAATAACATCGTGGAGCAGTTCGCGTTCTGCAAAATCTTTTGCAGCTTGCTGAATCATTTTTTGTTCTTCGGTAAATTCAAAGTTCATGGTTGTAAAATTTTAATTAATATAATATAAATAAAAAATAAACTATAAGGATATAGGTTTCATATAAAGTACAAACCTATAAAAAAAATTAAAACAAAATAAAGAAAATAAATTAAAAAATATATTAACGCAGCTAAATTTATTATTAAAAAGGAAAATGAGTTTAGTTTTTCATAATTTTACATATTTGCAAATATCCCTTTTTATTTGAAATATTAAGAAAATATGTACCCTTATGGAGCGTTTTAACATTTAAAGTTATAGCGTTATCTTCTTTTATTTGAAACGACTTAACAAGCTGTCCCAAGCTATTGTATAATGTAAAAGTGAAATCGCATGTTGGGATGTCGCTATTATTTGAAATATGGATAAAGTCGTTGACCGGATTTGGATAAACAAAGAAGCATGAATTTTTGTCGGATATTATTTTTATGTGGGTTTGAGTCGTGTCGAATGGTTCAATAATGAAAACGCTTCCATGATAATCGATGAGGAATATGGTGCCGTTATCGGCGACTTTAACACCGGTGCTGCCATAACGACCTTCCCAGCCACTGCTTCCTTTACTTGTTGCTGACAGAATGGGTGTTGCAGGGTTTGAAATATCATAAACCTGAAGTCCTTTAAGTTTATTGGCAACATACATGTAATTATTCTTCAGAAAGATGCCGCTGCAATCGTTTGCCCATCCGGTTAATCGTCCAAGTTCTTCGAGAGTGTTGCCGTTAAGCTGGTACCAGGCAAAGCCAGCATTGCTGCAAGCAACGGCTATTATATCGTTATTGACGGCAATATTTATTATTTCGCCTGGTGCAGGTAAAGAGGTAATGAACTGAAAGCCATCATTTTCTACTTTATAAGCCGCCAGCGAAAATGTGCTACCTGTTTTTAAGCCACACCAAACTGTATCGTTGCAAACGGTAAATCCTTTAGCATCATTCTGAATACTTAATGTCCCTAAGAGAGGATAAGCGTTTTGTGAGTCATAGGGGTTATAAATTTTTAACGACAGTGCAATGAGGTCGCCTGCAATGATACGCACGCCGGCATTGGTGTTTATTTTTTTCACTCTGGTCCAGCCATCATTGTTAATATCGTCAACTAAAGCGGGGTATCCACCCAAGAGCCAGGGTTTGATATTGAATATTTGGGTTGTATTGAGCACAATAAGGGTGTCGTCAACAAAAGTAAAATCGCTAACAAATTGTGTGAATATATGAAAGATGGCAGGATTTTGAATAAAGCCGGCATTATAATAAAGGTCGTTCATTTTGTAAGCCACAAGACCATAACCTTCGTTGCATACCCAAAGCGTGTCGCCATAGAGATATGCACCATGCCCCCAGCCCCCTGTAGGTAAGAAACAGAGTGTATCTTCGGGGGCAAGCTGTGAGACATTACTTATAAGCACGCCGAGCCATTCGGAAGACATGGCTAAGAAAGGGGTTCCGCGCATGAGGGACACATCGAAATGCCATAGACCGGGACGTATGTGTGCAATGACTTTAAGAGAATCATTTGGTAATCCGGTGGCATCAAGCACGGGGACATCAGTTTCAACCCCATTTAATCCGGCTGTTGTGGCAAGGAAAAGAGTATCGTTACGAGAATCCATGTTAATAATAACAGCCATAGCTAATCCATAAACGCCATTTATGGTATAATGCCCCACTGGTGTTAGTGAGTTGCCTGAGAGTTGTAGGGCATAGAATTGTCCGGTAGTACCTACATCGTTACTGCCACCACAAATATAAATAATATCATCCCTTAAATCGGCAAACTGCACATCGTACACTAAATATATGGTATTATTCGTCCATGAAGCGAGAGGTGATGCAAGATTGTTTAAATCATATACTGAAATAATCCCATTAAGAAGGAATCTGCTGCACACGGCTATGAGATTATTCTTACGGCATAAACCCATGGCATTGGGCACGCCAAATTCATTAATTTTTACAAATCCGGTGGCTGCATTGAACTTCAGCAGTTGTATTTTTTTACCATTTGCTAGAAATATGGAGTCATTAGAGCGTTCCATATCGTATGCAGCCGAATCGCCTTTTGTTTCGTAATGAGCTATAGGTCTAAGAGTATCTGTTGTAACATCCAAAGCCCATAAACCATCGTGTGTGGCTGCCACAAAAAGGGTATCGCCATAGAGGGCTGTTTCGTTAACTATACCGAGCAATGGTCTTTTAGCAACGAGCTGTATATTGTTAGTATCAGAAGCATCGTACACCCAAATGCTAGTACCACAGCCGACAAAGAGGCGTTGTGATGTGCTGTCGTAATTCACATGGAAGCCAGCACCGCCAGGGGTTTGTCCTAATTTATTCAATTCAATAATCTGTGAATGAAGTATGGGAGATAATACAATGAGCAGAAGTGATAAAATTTTATTTTTCATATAATCTTTTAATTTTAATACGGGATTATTTAATAATCTCAATTTTTTTAATTATTATATTAATTCCTGAATAGACCTTTGCAAAATACACCCCTGATGAGAATGCTCCAAGATTAACTTTAAATAATGAATTATTTTTGAGTGGCATACTGTAAACCTTGTTTCCGATATTATTAAAGAGTTCAAAATAGTCATTTTCAGAAAAATATGCTGAGCGGTTTTCAATATTTAAGACAGAGGAGGCGGGATTGGGATATAATACAATTTGATGTTTTTCAACTGGATAAAAGGTGTTGACATTTATTGAAGCTTCTGCTGTTGCATAACAAAATCCTGCCGAAGTTTCGTACCACATTTTATAATTTCCTTCGTTAGTATCGTACACCACATCGCAAGCCCATGGTCCGCCTTTATCAACAGTTGTATCGGAAGGCATAGTGAAGGTATGGAATAAAGGGTTATCGACATACTTAGTCCAGTTAATACCATCCGATGAAGTAGCATAACAAACAAAAAGAGTATCCCAAGCAGCAACCGAATTAAATGCATGGTACCACATCTCGAATATCCCATTTGTTTTAATTACTGAGGGAACAGCAACCCACATATCGTCATAAGACTGAGGTATGCCATAAGAAAGGACAGGATTACCCGGAAACTTTGTCCAGTTCAAACCGTCGGGTGAAGTAGCCAATCCTGTTTGAATAAGCCAATTTTTATTTACACCGCTATACCACATCATATATTGGTTTGTAGTGCTGTCCCATAAAACAGCAGGCGATTCAATCCAGAAATTTTCCCAGGAGTTTGAGTCGCCTTTGGTAAGGATAGGATTACCTGAATAACGTGTCCAGATTATTCCATCGGGTGAAGTGGCTACACCTAATGCACTACTTGTTTCAACCAGAGGGTTGGGTTGTACATCGGTTATAGAATCACCAAAAAAATAAAGTAAATAACCGTTAGGTCCGTGAACAATTTCAGGGGTATCTGTCCATGTGTCATCCCATGCACCAGCAGTATCTACATCCATAATAACAGCCCCATTACCGAATTTTGTCCAGTTTATACCATTTACCGACCATGCATGCAACACTCTCCCTTTATGGTCGAGACCGCAAGCCACATACCACATTTTAAAAGTATCATTCTCCATTATCACAGCGGGCTGGCCTATTGCATAAAATTCTGTAAGAAAATTCTGTTTAACCATTACAGGATTATTCGGGTATTTTACCCAGTTTACCTGTGCCAATGAATTTAAAGTAAGTAATAATACAACAGTAAAGGAATTTATAATTTTCATGTATAAGATTATTATTTAAAAATTGTATTATATTGATACAAAGTTAATCAAATATTGATACAAGTAAAAATAATGTCTAATGAAAGTTATAGAAATAATGTTGAAATGTATTTTTTTAATGACAAAACGCTATTTTGAAATACGTTACTAAAAGTAAATAGAAGCCAGTTATACAACACTACTGATAATATATAAAAAACCTTTGCAATATATTTTAAGCAGCGTAATCTTTTTACATTTAATTCCAATTTTAAACTGATGGCAAGAGTCCGGTAATAAACTCCTTCATTCTGTATAAAACCATATCCATAGCTTCGAAGTGTGGGGCATGACCGCATGATGGTATAAACAAGACTTCTGTTTGTCCGGCAATAAGCTCTAACTTGACCGTAATTTGTTTTACTGAGCCATAGCGGTCGTCTTTGCCTTGTATAATGAGTACGGGAGCAATAATGGCGGGGAGCTCATCTTTTATATGCCAGTTTTTTTGTTCTTCATTCAACCAGTAATTACTCCAGGCATAGAACATGGCATCGGTTTTTTTGTCATGAAATTTAGAGAGTAATTTTTTCAGTCCGCCACTTTTATATTCTTCGACTACTTTACGCACACCATTTAGAGTAATAGTCTCGCTTAAAACATGGTCGGCTTCAGTAATGACTGCTGCCACCTTTTCGGTGAAGCGTGATGCAAACAAAAGGGCAATAGTACCGCCATCGCTATGTCCAATAAGAATTACTTTTTCTAAAATCTTTAATTTTTCCAGGAGCTGAGGTAAAACCACGAAAGCTTCGTCGGGCATATACGCCGATGTTCTTATTCCCTCAATAGCTTCTGATTTGCCATAGCCATAACGGTCGTAAACAAGGGCAGGGCATTTTGTGATATTGCTGAGTAATTCAGGAAAATTACGCCATTGTGCTGTGCTGCCCAGCCCTTCGTGCAGGAAAACAAGCACAGGGCGATTTTTACTGCGGAATTCGGTATTAATAAATTTGTAATAAATATCCTTTTCGTTTATTTTTACAGTAGCGGATTTAAAACTCATTTCAGTCTATTTTCGATTTAATGAGTTTAAAATTACCAATAAAAAGGAAATGTCAGGTTTTTTTATAATATTTTTTTGTATAAAAAAATTAATATATCTATTTTTGTTAAAAAAAATTGATTATGAGAACCATACTATTTACCATTATTGCCGTTTTAATCACATTATCTGAAGCAAGGTCTCAGACAATACCCATGAGTGAGTTTCAGAGCAAGTATCACATGCTCGATTCAGCGGAACTGTATGTACCGCGTATTGCCGGAAAATCGTTCACACCAACAGCACCACCTACAGGAACAATAAAAGCTATAGCTGAGTTTGAGCCGATGCAAGGTGTTATAGTATCCTACAACAATGGTTTTGGTATCCCCTACTCTCTTATTGCAGAGATGTCGCAGCACACAAAAGTAATAACCATAGTAGAAAGCACTTCACAACAAAACACCGTAACTAATAATTACAATAATAATGGGGTAAACATGACGAACTGCATCTTTGTTATTGCACCACTCGATTCTTACTGGTCGCGGGATTACAGTCCCTGGTTTATAATGGTAAACAACAGCGAAATAGCTGTTATTGACTTCCCCTATAACCGCCCTACACGACCCAATGACGACAATATTCCTGTGGTTATGGCATCATACCTTAATGAAGATTTGTATGGGATGGATGTGATGCA
>Ga0116143_10004170_pt1 | contig 13946 bp, 10 predicted proteins | sample AD_UKC034_MetaG_FD_89745 | JGI IMG/M metagenome (GOLD analysis project Ga0116143, IMG submission 89745) | Active sludge microbial communities of municipal wastewater-treating anaerobic digesters from USA - AD_UKC034_MetaG | ecosystem: Engineered > Bioreactor > Anaerobic > Digestate | place: USA...
CAAGGGGGCATATCAGTCAATGAAAGGGGTGGCACCATGTTCAAGGTTGGTGATCTGGCCGTGTATCCAGCCCATGGGGTGGGAGTCATTGATGCTATAGAAAGCAAGGAGATATCAGGTAGGAAGCAAACGTTTTACATGCTCAGAATACTGGACAACGATATGACCATCATGATTCCTACCAAGAATATCGATTCCGTCGGCCTGCGCGAAGTGGTTTCACACAAAGAAATCACGAGAATTTATTCTATCTTAAAAGAACGCAAAGCCTCTCTCGAGAATCAAGCCTGGAATCGTCGGTATCGCGAGTACATGGAAAAAATAAAGACCGGATCTGCCTTCGGGATTGCCGAGGTACTGCGCGACTTATTCCTGCTCAAAATGGACAAAGACTTATCCTATGGCGAGAGAAAAATCATGGATCTGGCGCGCAGTCTTCTGGTAAAAGAGCTTTCGATAGCCAAAAATACTCCGGAGGAATCGATAGAACAGGACCTCGAGACAATTTTTAATTGTTGACACCAGGGGACTGGTGATCAGAGGCCTGGCAAGGGGGAAGGAGGTGAGAGCGAGAAATGGTTCTACGAAGCCTTCTTTTGTTGGTTACTGCGGCGAGCGGCTGTTTAGCGGCTGAACGGCTGCTTGCGGTTCCAGCGGCCCCGTGGATTGGCCTTGCCGCCGGACTGGCGGTAGGTGCGGCAGCAATCCTTATCGAGAAGAAAATTGCCCGCACTACCATCTGGGAATTGGGTGGAGGAGTTTGCGGGCTTATTATTGGTTTAATCATCGCTCATCTATTCACTCGAGTATTCTTTAATGATCTTTCTCCGCGTCCTGCCGGAATTATTCTGCTCGGTTTTATCGTTCATGTTTTGCTAGGATACCTTGGCTTGGTCATGGGAATGAAGAAGATTCACGAGATTGACACGAAACGGTTGCGAATTTCTTCACCTGGACCGACTCCGGAAACGAATTATAAGATTCTGGATACCAGTGTTATCATTGATGGCCGCATATTTGATATCTGTGAGACGGGCTTTATCGAAGGCACTCTCGTTATTCCTCAGTTCGTCCTCCAGGAACTGATGCGCATTGCAGATTCTCCTGATCCCTTGAGACGTGCCCGCGGAAAGCGCGGGCTTGATATTTTGAAGAAGATCCAGAAGCAGACCGATACCAATGTTATTATTACCGATCAGGATTTTCCTAAGATCAAAGAAGTGGATCACAAGCTGGTGGCCCTGGCGAGCAAGATGGGTGGAGCTGTCATTACCAACGATGTCAACCTCTATGAGATCTCCGAAATTCAGGGGGTTCCGGTTCTGAATATCAATCAGCTTGCGACCGCTCTGAAGCCGATGGTGCTGCCGGGCGAGATCATGAATGTCTTTGTGCAGAAAGAAGGAAAAGAGCCGGGTCAAGGGATAGCCTACCTCGACGATGGCACGATGCTGGTGATCAAACGAGGCAGGAAGCTGATCGGAAAAAATGCTGATGTGATGGTGACGAGCGTCCTCCAGACGACAGCAGGCCGCATGATTTTTGTCGAGCGAAAAGAAGATGCTTCACAGCAGGTTCCGCGGGTAAAACAGCAGTAAGTGAGTGCGTGACCTGTCGAGCGTTAAGCGACTCTAAGACTGTGACAATGGATGTGGATCGCTAAGAATGGAGAACCCAAAATCAGCGCTGTCTTTCGTGGTTTTGGGTTCTCTTTATGACGGCATGGTGTTGTGAACCGTTTCAGTCCCGCGTGGCGCGGGATTGAAACGGTTAGAGCCGCCATCAGACTATTTGCGACCTTTAGTGTGGTGCCTTATGGAACCATCTGTGGATGCTATAATTCTTGCCGCTGGCAGAGGCGTTCGGCTCGGACATGAGCAGGCAAAGGCATTTGTTCCGGTTCTCGGGAAGCCCCTGCTCGCGTGGACGTTGCTGATCTTTGAATCGATAGTACGCATCAGGAGCGTTGTTACAGTAGTGCCTCCAGGGCTCGAAGATCTGTGCCGCAGTGAGATAGTACAGGCTTTTCACCTCGTCAAAACGCAGGTTGTGGCCGGCGGGAAAGAACGTCAGGATTCGCTGCAGAGCGGCTTTGGGCTGCTCCCGGAATCCTGTGAGCTGGTAGTGGTACATGATGGTGCACGACCGCTGGTCACCCCGTTGATCGTCGGTCACGTGCTGGATGCTGCCAGGAAGCATGGTGCGGCGCTTGCTGCCGTACCGGTTAAGGATACGGTGAAAGAGGCTGCACAGGGGATGGTCGAACGGACTCTCGACCGAAGCCGGCTCTGGCTGGCTCAAACTCCGCAGGCTTATTATTATCGGATCCTTAAAGAAGCTCTGGAAGCAGCTCGTTCCACTGGTATTACAGCTACCGATGACGCTGCTCTGGTCGAACGGCTCGGTAAGACGGTGGCCGTTGTTTCCGGATCGTATGAGAACATAAAAGTGACGACTCCGGAGGATGTGTGGATGGCCGAATACATACTTCGAAAGCGGCTGGAGGCGGGACAGACATGATTAAGCAAGGTGGCATCACCGTTGGGTGCGGCTACGATGTTCATGCTTTCACGGAAGGACGGCCTCTCTATCTGGGCGGCGTAGAAATTCCATACCCGCGTGGGTTACGGGGGCATTCGGATGCCGATGTGCTTCTTCATGCCTTGTGCGATGCGCTGCTCGGAGCAGCAGGGGGAGGGGATATCGGCATTCATTTCCCGGATACGGATCCCCAGTATGCAGGGATTGCCAGTCTCATTCTGCTGGAACGCACCTGGACCATTGTCCGCAGCAAAGGATTTCTGTTGGGCAATGCCGATGTAACCGTGGTGGCGCAAAAGCCAAAGTTGAAGGACTATCTGCCGGCCATGAAACAGCGGATCGCAGAAGTGTTGAAGGTGGACGAGGAGAGCATCAATATCAAGGCTACCACCACCGAGGGGCTTGGCTTTGAAGGTCGTGAAGAAGGAATCGCCGTGTTTGCAGTGGTATTGCTGTTACGATCTAAGGAAAAAGAAAAGGGATTGTCTTTGGAAACGGAGAATGAAGAGTAATGAAACATGCACATTTTGACAAGTTTATTGGAACCAACAAGTATATTGCTTCTCAATCACTAAGAAATGCGGTCAATGTGTCCATTGCACTGCAGCGGCCTCTGTTGGTTAAAGGAGAGCCGGGAACCGGAAAGACGCTGCTTGCTCACAACATTGCTCAAGGCCTGGGCAAGAAAATGATTATTTGGAATATCAAATCCACCACTAAAGCCAAGGATGGGCTGTATTTCTATGATACGGTGCGGCGGCTTAATGACGCACGCTTCGGGGATCGGGATATTACCGATATCGGCCACTATATTGAGCTCGGAAAGCTGGGAGAGGCATTTGTCGCCCCCGAGCAGGTGGTGCTGCTCATCGATGAGATCGATAAGGCGGACATCGAGTTCCCTAATGACCTGCTCAACGAGCTTGATGAGATGAGTTTCTACATTCCCGAGACTCGCAAGACTATTGCTGCCAGCCAGCGTCCCATCGTGATCATCACCAGCAATTCGGAAAAGGAACTTCCTGATGCATTCCTGCGGCGCTGCATCTTCCATTATATTGAGTTTCCTGATGAGCAGCTGATGCGGGAGATTGTACTGGTTCATTTTCCATCCATCGAAGAGAAACTGATTCGGCAGGCACTGAAGCAGTTTTACTTCCTGCGGCAGTTTGATGACTTCCGCAAGAAACCGTCAACAAGCGAACTGCTTGACTGGTTGAGCGCTCTTATGGCCGGCGGCATCGGACCGGAAAAGATCGAAAAAGAGATTCCTTTCCTTGGCGTGCTGCTGAAAAAAGAGGCTGATGTGAATTACTTCGAAAAAGCGAAGACAGGAACGCAGAGCCGGCGGTCAACGTACTTCAATCGGTATTGAAATGCGATGGTGGAAATGTGATATGCGATGCAAGATATGGGATATGGTTTAACACTAGTCTTTATCGCACATCACAGTACCCACGTTACACATCACAGATCCCACATCGCATTTCGAGGTAATATCCCAGGCGTCATGTTTATCCAATTTTTTTATACTCTTCGTAAATACAAGGTACCCGTGTCTATCACCGAGTGGATGGTGCTCACGGAGGCGTTGAATCAGGGATTCGCGTGGTCCAGTCTGAGCGAATTCTACTACTTGGCCCGTTCCGTTCTGGTTAAGAGCGAGACCTTCTATGATCAATACGACCAGGCATTCCAGGAGTACTTCCGGGGAATAGAAACACCCGAAGCAATTCGAGACGAAGTACTGGAGTGGCTCAAGAACCCGCTAAACCAGCTTCCTCTGTCTGCCGAAGAGCTGGCTGAAATTGAGCATATGGATCTGGATGAGTTAATGCGCCTCTTTGAGCAGCGACTGCGGGAACAGACCGAAGCTCACCATGGCGGAAACAAATGGATCGGCACAGGGGGTACTTCTCCGTTCGGGCACTCGGGATATCATCCCGGCGGTATTCGCGTCGGAGGCGAATCGCGAAACCGTTCAGCGGTGAAGGTGGCTGCCGAACGCCGCTTTAAGAATTACCGCAGCGATCTCACGCTCGATGTGCGGCAAATTACGGTGGCATTGAAGAAGCTGCGGCACTTGGCCCGGATAGGGGACGCTGATGAATTGGACCTGAATACGACGATCGACAAAACCTGCAAGAACGCCGGCGAGATCGAACTCGTATGGGAAAAGATGCGCCGCAATGCGGTGAAGGTCCTGCTGCTTATGGACGTAGGCGGTTCGATGTCGCCTCATGCATTTCTCTGCAGCCGGCTGTTCTCGGCTGCCCACCAGGCCACACATTTCCGGGACCTTCAGTATTACTATTTTCATAACTGCATATACGATAAGCTCTACCAGAATATCGAGCGCCATGATTTCGTCTCGACCTCCAGCCTGCTACACACGCTTCCCGGTGACTACAAAGTGATTCTGGTGGGCGATGCCAGCATGGCGGTATCAGAGCTTTTCTCCCGGTACGGATCGATTTACTACCAGGACCAAAATGAAACTCCGGGCATCGAGTACCTCAAGCGGATCTCCGACCACTTCACCCACTGTGTCTGGCTTAATCCGGAATCGCAGTACTATTGGGAAAACACCACGGTGGCGGCGATCGGGAACATCTTCCCCATGTTCTCGCTGACGCTCGACGGACTCGAGCAGGCGATCCAGAAGCTGGTGGTAAAGCACTAAGCAACCAACCGAAAGTCATTTGACACCTTGATCGAAAATGCAGCTTTCGGCTCAGCTATCTAAGCTGTCATTCCCGCGAAGGCGGGAATCCAGTTTTGCTCTTAGGGTGCAATCTGCTGTCAAATGAATTTAGACTACCTGCTTAGACGGGTGGTGAAATAGCAGCCTCTTCACAGGGTATTCAAAAAGGCTTAGAAGCTGTACCCACGCAGGCGGGAGTGCAAGACGTTTCCGTCAATCTCTCACCGAGCGGGACTCGTACTTCGACACCGCTTATCATGACGTACCTCCTTCTTCAACTTCTTGTTGTCACCCTGAGCGAAGTCGAAGGGTCTAAGGCTGATGCACGTCTTTGACGGGAATGAGCCTTTTCAACACCCTATTAAGCTTCACTCCTCACTGTCTTCCCTTACATGGCCATCTTCAATATAGACACTGAGCCTCCGAGCTGATTATCAATCAGTTTTTTTTGCCTTTATTGCAAAGTCCCAGCAGCTTACTTAGGTCCGACACGGAAATCCTGTAATCTCATAGGACATCCCTACTTTGGTAAAAAGAGGACATTTCTACTTTGGCTTGACACACAACGAAAAAGTATTTGACCGGATATCGTATTTTCGCTAACGTGATAGGACACAGGATTTCTGATCTCAAAGCACTATTGTTCAGACAAGGAATCGAAACCTGCCTAGCAGAGGGTCTGAACAAACGGTTGTCATCCTGAGGCCCGCGTGGAACGGGCCGAAGGATCTCGGGCGGGCAACGAGTGCGGGCAAGGAGATTCTTCAGTCGTCCCGCAAAGCGGCACTCCTTCAGAATGACGCCTCGCGAGACAGCCTGAAATCGCAAAGGCCTCGGGAGCACAAGAAACTGCTCAGATTCCTTACATCCCGGATGCTGCTTCAGTTTTAGCAGGCGTCGATACAAGATGGTACTTCCATCGGATTGTGAGGGTGGAGGGGAAAGCTGGCTGTGAAGAACGGAAGAGAATGGTTGTGTAGATGATCTTAAGGAAAGCTCTATGGCCGGAATCAGGCCCAGGGGCTTTTTTGCGTTTGTGACAGGCAACTTTTGAGATCACAGCCTGTGATCTCAAAAGGGAATCCGCAGATACTTCCTTAAGAACCGTGTTTGACCCGATCTGTCAATCGCATATGGCAAAATCAATTAAGCTCATAATTGGCAGATTCTTGATATGTCAGCGACAGAGTGAATCGACACATAACAAGGATTGTTAATACTGTGGTCATCCTTCAATAATATTGTATAACAGCAGCCAAGGTCAGGCCGAAACATGGTTTAATCCTGTGCCCTAGAAAAAAACAATGGATATCTTGCTCACCTTTACAGGTTTTCATGACCCTTACTTCAAGGGGCTGATTGATCAGGAAGAGCAGCTAGGTCCGATTCTTTCTCTCCTTGCTGCACGTCCTTTTGATCGCATCTATCTATTTGATACGCCGGCTGCCCACGAGGTGACCAAAAGGACTGCGGAAGCAATCAAACAACGATTCCCTAATACCGCGATCACTGTTCTCGCAATCGCATTGGATGACCCCACCGATTATAAAAAAATACTCAAGGGACTAAGAAGGCATATAGCTCATATTCTGGAAGACAATGCCGGGGCTCGTCTCTATATCTCGGTAGCCTCGGGCACACCCCAGATGCACGCGTGCTGGCTTCTCTTAAGCGCTTCCGGCGAAGTCCCTGCCCGAATTCTCCACGTGAGGCCACCTCGTTTCGTCACTAAGAATCGATCCCTTGTGAGCGAGATTGATTTAACTTCTCCAGTTTTTCCGGCGGTGAGATTCCCCCGCGGCAACGAGCTTGTGGTTGACGATGAAGAGATAGATGTTGACTCCGCTGTGGAGCAGTTGGGCATTGCAGGAGATCATCCAAAAATGCTTAAAGCTCTCGAGACCGCTGCTATGCTGGCCCCATCTCATGCCCCGGTTTTGATTCTCGGAGAAACCGGTACCGGGAAAGAGCTTCTTGCCCGGTTTATTCATCGACTCAGTGGCAGACCAAGGGAAATATTTGTTCCGGTCAACTGCGCTGCAATACCCGAATCTCTGGTTGAGAGTTTCCTGTTTGGTCACAAGAAGGGAGCATTTACCGGAGCAGTCAACGATCAGCATGGCAAATTCGATCTTGGCAACAAAGGCACGCTTTTCCTGGATGAACTTGGAGAACTGCCACTTGCCGCACAGGCGAAGCTCCTCAGAGTTCTGCAAGATGGCTTGATAGAGCCACTCGGACATAGCAAATCACACAAGGTTGATGTTCGGGTCTTGGGAGCGACACATCGGGACCTCCGCAAGTTGGTTAGACAAGGCAAGTTTCGTGAGGATCTCTTTTATCGCCTTACTACAGGAGAGGTGAGAATTCCGCCACTCAGAGAGAGACGCAGCGACATTCCTAAGCTAGCGCTGCACGTACTGGACAGGGTGAATGCTTCCCTAAAGAGACAAAAGAGGATTTCCCCTGAAGCGCTGACACGACTTCAAAGTCACACCTGGCCGGGGAACGTGCGGGATCTTGAGAATGTGATCGAGCGCTCTGCACGGCTTTGCAGAAAGGATGTTCTTGAAGCTGAAGATCTTTTGATCACAGAACCAATTGGGTATGCTGACCCTTTGGATGCTTTACCGGCGCCGCATGAAGGATTTTCCCTGGATGGATATCTGAGTAGCGCTCGGAAGCAACTGATTAGCCGAGCGCTGGAGGCAGCGGAAGGTAACCAGAGCAAGGCCGCCCGGATGCTGGGCATGACGCCGCAGGCGGTTCACAAGTTTCTCCAGCAGTCAAAGCCGAACGATTAAACCTGAGTTGAAGCTGTTTTAACCGGGGTTGAAGTATGCTATGGTGAGAGGAACGGGGGGGTCTGCTTAAATGATGTGTATTTAACTGCTTAGCATCCTCTGCAACAATTGGCATGCTCATTGCTCCATGAACCAGAAAAGTAATACTAATCTCTTTCACCACAGGAGCAAAGCATGTCAGTATTTACCGTTACCGCAATCATCGATGGCGACACATTCGATGTCAACCCCCAGTGGAATTGGAAAGGTCAGACCGGGACTCGCATTCGCCCTACAGGCTACGATGCCCCGGAGTTGCATGCCTACGGAGGGCAGGAGGCCAAGGATAAACTGGCTAGACTGATTCTCAATAAGGACATTGAATTGGGGAATGCACGCACAATCGATCGTGGACGAGTGGTGTGCGACGTGTACTATCAAGGGAAATACCTTGCGGATTATTTCCCGGAATACCAGTGAGAGGAATACCGTATGACGGCCCGAAATGAACGTACCACATGCAAGGAATTGATTGAGCCTGCCCTGGCTAACGCCGGTTGGGAGTGGGATGAACAGGTACGTATCGGTCCGGGCCGCGTCAACCTCACCGGTGACTCTCCCGAATCAATGTACGACGAAACTCAGGCGATTATCGCCGACTATCTACTGAGGTACCGCGGTTTGCCTCTGGCAATCTTGGAGGCGAAAGCCGAGAGCGAAAGTGCGGCTGACGGTATGCAGCAGGCCTCACGATATGCGAATAGACTTCTGATCAGGTTTTCGATTGCCTCTAATGGGAATGACTGGATTCTTACGGATAATGAATCCGGTACGTTCGAAGTCTTTTCGTCCTCACCAACACCCGATGATATCATTACCCGGCTGGGCGTTTCCATCAATTGGGATCGCTGGGAGGCAACCTTTTCCGCCGGCTTTCACATCGACCAAGTAACCCGGAGACAGGTTCGTCCTTACCAGGAAATCGCCATTGCCAAAACTCTCTGGCACTTTGCCCAAGGCAACCGCCGCGCACTATTACTGATGGCAACAGGCACTGGGAAAACCTTTACTGTCTTCCAGTTGACATGGAAGATGTTGAACGGCGATGCCCTGAGGCGCCAGCATGTGCTGTTTCTGACTGATCGCAACAGTCTTAAGGACCAAGCCTATCGGGCATTTTCTGCGTTCCCGGCTAATGAGCGCGTTCCCATCGACAAAGATACCATAGCCAGGGGGCAGCATCTGGTAGGTAAAATCTTTTTTGCCAATTACCAGACGCTGGATGAAGAATTGGATGGAAGAAAGCTTTATGCCCATTATGACCCTGATTTTTTCGACCTGGTGGTTATCGACGAATGCCATCGATCCGGATTCGGCGACTGGTTTGGCGTGCTGGAACATTTTACCGGCGCCTTGCAGCTTGGATTGACTGCCACTCCTCGGGAACTCGAAGAGGGCACACGACCTCTCACCGAGGAAGAAAGACGCCGGGATACGTATGAGTATTTTGAAGAACCCATTTACGTTTATAGTCTTCGTCAGGCTATCGAGGACGGATATCTGGTTCCCTACCTGCTGGAAGAACGTGTCACCAACGTCGATGAGAACGGCTATACTGATGCAGAGGGCAGACGTTACACTACTGCGAACTTCGAGCGCGATATTCGCATGCCCGACCGCACCCAAACTATCGCTGAAGATCTCTGGGAGATTTTGGGCAGGTATGGACTTCGTAACGAGAAGACCATTGTCTTTTGCGTGGATGATACGCACGCAGCCTTTATGGCACAGGAACTACGCCGCCTCTCTGGTGACAATGACTACGCTGCCCGAATCACGCGGGCCGAACGTAACAGCCACCAACTGGAGCGCAACTTTGCGATTGTTGGTCCTGGGAACCCGCGCCTTGCCGTCACCGTTGATCTTCTGACCACCGGCTATGATGCTCCCGATGTCAAGAACATCGTCTTTGTCCGTCCGCTGCGAAGCGCCATTCTTTATAAGCAGATGAAGGGACGCGGAACGCGCCTTTGCGAAGATATCAATAAACGCTATTTTACTATCTTCGATTATTCTGGTGCCAGCCGTCTTGAGGATGCCGAATTTGACGGTCACCCCGCCAACCGGCAAAAAGGAGCGCTGCCTAAAACAAAATCAAGAAAAAAGGCGGAGGACTCCACCCCCAAACCTGTGGGCGAAGGTATCTCGGTCATCATCTCTGCTACCAATCGGTATGTCTGCCTTGCTGACGGTCGCAGGATACCCTTTGAAGAATATACCGACCAGTCCCGCGAATTTATTCTGAGCGTGTCCACACGAAGCCTCGACGACTTGCTGACTCTCTGGATCGACAAAAGAAGCCGTCAGGAGTTGCGGGAAGAGCTTCGGGACCATGATATTTACCCGTCGGCATTTCGCCATTATCTGAATTTGCCGCAGACGGACGATGTGGATATTCTCGCTAAGGTCGGCTTTGATCTGGCCCGGGTTCCCACTCGTCCTCAACGGGTAGATCGCTTCTGGCAGCATGAGGAGGCATGGCTTCTAGCTCATCTGAGAACTGCTGTTCCCAACCAGGCCCAGGTCATCCCTTTCCCCAATCAGAATTATGAGCACGTGGCCATGGTGGCAGAAGAGCAGCCCGAGTATGGCGCAGGTAATGCATTGAAGATCCGGTTCTGGCAAACTGCCCTTGACCATTACGCCCTGTTCGGAGTTGATGATTTGGAACAGGCCCGCACCTACGGTGCCCCCCAGTTCGTGGAACAGTTTGGAAGCTTCCAGACGTTGAGCAGACGATACGGTAGTGCACAGCTTCTCAGGGCGGACCTTGAGACGGTAAAGCAGCACCTGTATGTACCGATGACATTATGAATAAAGAAAGGCAGTAACACGTGCGAAAGAACAATGATCACCGCAGGCAGGAGGTTCGGCAGATCGTCAAAAATGCCTGCGACCAACTTAACCAAGAGGGCGTTGATGCCCGCAACTATGTGGAGCAACTCGCCTGGCTGTTTTTCCTGAAAGCTTTTGACGAAGCCGAAGCCAACCGGGAAGAAGAGGCTGCTTTTGATGATGCACCGTACGAAAAACGTCTTTCCGGGAAATATGCCTGGTCCTCCTGGTCCAAGGATACGGACCATCCGGATGAGATGCTCGAATTCGTAAGCGGTAAACTTTGGACCAAACTTACCAGCCCCGATCCCAAGAAGGGAATGGGCGATGACCTTCTTGGGCAACGCTTCCGCCGCATCTTCGAGAACGTGCGCAACTATTGCCGCCGCGGCGTTTCCTTTGCCAGGGTGGTCCAGCAGGTGGATAAACTACACTTTTCAGACGACTCCGACGTGCACGTGCTCTCGGAGATCTATGAGGATCTCCTCAAGCGCGTTGCCGCGGACTCTGCCGGATATGCGGGTGAGTTTTACACCCAGCGGCACATCGTCCGCGCTATGGTCGAGGTGGTACAGCCCAGAGCTGGCGAACGCATCTACGATCCCTGCTTCGGCACAGCAGGATTCCTGGGCGAGGCTGCCGATTATATTCGCGGACATGGATCGCTCAGCGGCAAGCAGCTCGACAACCTTCAGAAGAACACATTCTATGGCATGGAGATAAAGCCCCTTACCTATCTCCTTGGCACCATGAACATGATCCTGCATGGCATCGAGGGGGCGAACCTTGAATTGGCTAACACGCTCGAAGTCCACAGCCAAAATGTGAGCGAAAAAAATAAATACGAGGTGATCCTTTCAAATCCGCCGTACGGCGGCAAGATGGCTCAGACCCTGCAGAACAACTTCCGCGTCAAGTCCGGTGCCACCGAGTGTCTCTTCGTGCAGCACATCATGGCAAATTTAGGCAGGGGCGGCCGCGCCGGCGTGGTTATCCCTGAAGGTGTTCTGTTTCGCAGCGGTCCGGACCAGAAGGTGCGTCAGGAGCTGCTGGAGCAGTTCAACGTTCACACTATCCTCTCTCTTCCGGCGAACTGCTTCCTGCCCTACACAGGGGTCAAGACCAACGTTATCTTCTTTGACCGTCCGAAGGCCCCGCCCGGAAGCGGAACCATGACCACCAAAAGCGTCTGGTACTATGAGCTGACCAACGATGGCTTCGAGTTGAAACAGACCCGCAAGCCCATCCCGGGCAGTCAGATTCCCGATTTCCTCGATAAATGGAAGAACCGGATCGAAGGTGATAACTCCTGGTCTGTTTCAGTGGAGAACATTATCGAACGTGGCTACGACCTTTCCGCCAAGAATCCCAACCGGAAGGATAACTACGAACACCGCCCGGCTCTGGAGTTGGTTCAGTCGATGAAAGCTAAGGAAGATCGGATTATGGAGTTGTTGGGAGAGCTGGAAGCAATTCTGGAGGAGAACTAATGCTCTCTTGGCCACAAAAACCTATTGGGGAACTGTGCGATCTTATAAATGGTCGTGCGTTTAAGCCATCTGATTGGGGGACAGAAGGCTTACCCATAGTCCGCATTCAAAACCTGAATGACCAGAGTAAACCTTTCAATCGATATAATGGTAGCTATGCAGACAAGCACTTCATAGATAATGGAGCAATACTTCTTTCCTGGTCTGGCACGCCAGGCACCTCATTCGGGTGTTTTCGCTGGCTGAGAGGTCCCGGTATCCTGAACCAACATATCTTTAAGGTCATTCTCAGGGATACAGTCATTGATGGAGACTACTTCCTCAGTGCCGTCAATAGCAGGCTTGATGAGATGATTCGTCAGGCTCATGGAGGGGTCGGTCTACGACACATAACCAAGTCGAAACTTGAAGCGATCCGCCTCCCGGTTCCGAAGTTGGAGGAGCAGCGCCGCATCGTCGCCCGCATAAAGGAATGCATGGCGCGAGTGGAGGAGATTGAGAGGCTTCGTGCGGATGCCATCGAAGAGGCGGCTGCAACGCTGCCCTCCATGCTGAATAATGTAATTCTCCATTTGCTTAACGTCTATGAAAGAATAGAGATCGGCAGTTTGGTACTGGAAACACGGTACGGTACATCGAAGAAGTGCTCGACTACTCCCAATGGCACAGCAATCCTTCGGATCCCAAATGTGGCCAAAGGCTATGTAAACTTCACTGATCTCAAATACTGTTTACTTGATAATAAAGAACGGCAACGGCTAATCTTGGAAAAGGGTGACCTTTTATTTGTGAGAACGAATGGTAGTCGGGACCTCGTCGGACGCTGTGCTATTTATGAAGGTAATGGAGATGACTCAAAGTACGGCTTTGCATCATATCTAATTCGGGCACGTTTGGATCAAGCTAAGTTAAGGCCTCATTTCTTGGCATTCTTCCTTAACAGTACGTGTGGCCGGGCGGAACTTGATAAACGGCGCCGCACTTCGGCTGGACAGTTTAACATCAATTCAGAGAACCTCTGCAACATTGCGATTCCGTTCCCCCCGGTTGAGGTGCAGGACAGGACTGTTGAAATTCTGCTTACCCACCAAGGAAGAGTTACCCAGCTCCAAAAAGAATTGCAGGATGCACGGAAGATAGAGTCGCATCTCCGAGATTCCATCCTCCGCAAAGCCTTTGCAGGAGAGCTATGACACATCGCAGCCAATTACCGGAAGATTTTAGTATGAAGGTGAGCATCCCAACAGACGAGGATGGGTATTTGGACCGGGAATGCCCGAATGAGGTGTGTAAAGCGACCTTCAAGATTATGGTATCCGACTGGGAAGATAAATTCCGCGACGAAGAGATCTTCTGTCCGATATGCGGATACACGGCAAGCTCGGACGAATGGTACACTGCGGCGCAAGTGGAACATATGCAAAGCGCACTTATGGCAGAAATTATGCCTGTGGTTGATGCCGAAATGAAGCGCATGGTTAGTGATGTTAACCGTGGCCTGCCTAAGGATGGCCTGATTATCCTGACCATGAG
>Ga0116143_10004175_pt1 | contig 13936 bp, 10 predicted proteins | sample AD_UKC034_MetaG_FD_89745 | JGI IMG/M metagenome (GOLD analysis project Ga0116143, IMG submission 89745) | Active sludge microbial communities of municipal wastewater-treating anaerobic digesters from USA - AD_UKC034_MetaG | ecosystem: Engineered > Bioreactor > Anaerobic > Digestate | place: USA...
ATATACCTGGAATACGATACTGACATTTTCTTTGGCAAGAATGATATTCTCTTCTTCCAATGCCAGGGCTTTCTTTTGCTGCTCATATTCCAGGAAAGCATTGATAACAGCAAGATTCAATTGTGATTTCTGGTTTTCCAATACCACTTGCTGGTATTGAATATCCAGCTCGGCCTGTTTTATCTGTCTTTTTACAAGATGGTTATTAAAAATGGGTATGGCTGCTGTAAGTCCGTAATTAAATCCTTTACTCTGGTTAAACAGCGGAGAGAAGGGATTGATGACAGTCTGGTTATTCGTTCGGGTAAAATTATATACTGAATTAAAAGAAACAGTTGGCCACCTGTCTGCTTTTCTTTCTTTAAGCGTTAGTGCCGCAATGTCGAGACTCTTGCGGGTCATCTGTAAAACGGGGCTGGCAGCTTCTAATCCGTTTTGAATATCTCCAAAGGAAAGAGTTGTGTTTAGCGGAATGGAATCAGCCACTTCATAGAAATTTCGTTCAGTTACATTCATTGCCTGGTTCAGCTGTTCTTTTAATTGACCGATCAGTGTTTGTTGTTCCAGTTGCAATGCTTTTTGTGAATTATTGTCCACTTTACTTTGCAGTACATCGGGTTTTGCTCCTACACCAATGTCCAGTTTATATTGTGCCAGTTTCACTCTTTCCTGGCTGAGGGAGATCTGCTCCTCAATGGCTTTCAGCTGTTGTTTTTGACGAACAATATTATAATAGATGTTGATCACATTAGCAACTGTATTCACTACCTGGTTTTTGATACCTAATTCACCCAGCCTTACGAATTCCGCTACTTTGTCCCTGGTAGCAAACATTTTCATACCATCAAAGAGAGTCCAGTTAAGGTTAAGTGCAGCGTTCAGGTTATGTGATTTGATATTGTTTTGTTCTCTTTTTGTCCCGTCGGCCAGGGTTTGTTTACCATCGTTATTATTCCAGGTGGTGCCGATGCTGCCATTCAGTCTTGGATATAAGGCAGCATTGCGGAATGAATAATCCAATGCAGCTACAGCCGAATCATTTTTAGACAGCCTGATATCATAATTATTCTGTAAGGCAGTGGCTATTGCTTCTTCCAGCGTCAGTATACGTTGTGCAGCAGAAGAAAAGGTTATCAGGATAAATACAGGTAACAAAAATCTCTTCATAATGATATAGAAGGTTATGCTTGTCCCACAACCGGTTGAACGGGTTGTGTGGGTTGATGAACAAATTTTTCAATTTCACTTTTCTTGTGTGCAGAGGAAAGAAAAGAATACATGGCCGGGATTACAAACAGGGTAAGTATCAGTGAAAACATGATGCCTCCAACTATAACAATACCCAGTGGGATACGACTGGTGGCAGCAGCTCCCAGCGAAAGGGCCAGTGGTAATGCACCCATTGCCATGGCAAGATTTGTCATTAATATAGGGCGCAGACGCTGCGTCGCAGAATAAATGGCAGCCTCAGCTTTATTCATGCCTTTTTCCCTGTTTTGATTAGCAAACTCAACAATAAGGATACCGTTCTTGGTTACCAGGCCCACCAGCATAATAATGCCGATTTGTGAAAAGATATTCAGTGTCTGGCCAAATATCCATAATGACAGGACGGCGCCTGCAATGCCGAAGAATAAAGTGAAGATTATAATAATAGGGTCAATAAAACTTTCAAATTGTGCTGCAAGTACCAAAAAGATCAGACCAACAGCCAGCAGGAAAGCAAAGGAAGTATTGCTGCTGCTTTCTTTAAAATCACGGGATGAACCGGATAAAGAAGTGGCAAAAGTTTCATCCAGCAGATTATCTGTTATTCTTTCCATTTCTTCAATACCATCACCGATAGTATAGCCTGGTTGCAGGTTGGCAGATATTGTAGCTGATTTATACCTGTTGAAGTGATAAATAGTAGGAGGTGTGTTGGATTCACTTACCGTAACAAGATTATCAAGGCTGATTAACTCATTTCGGTTATTTCGTACAAACAGCGTCTTCAGGTCGTTAGGATCATCCCTGTCATTACGGGAAACTTGTCCCATTACCTGGTATTGCTTGCCATCTTTAGTGAAGTATCCAAGCCTCCTGTTACTATAAGCCAGTTGTAAAGTTTCAGAAATATCATTAACGCTTACACCCAACTGCGCAGCTTTCAGCCGGTCAATCTCCACTCTCAGTTCTGGTTTATTGAATTTCAGATCTACGTCAGCATTCAGCAATACTTTACTCTGCCTGGCTTCTTCCAGGATTTTGGGAAGTATTTTGGTAAGCTTGTCAAAATTGTTGTTCTGAATAACGAACGCAACAGGTTGTCCGCCGCGCCGGTTAACAGAAATGGTTTGTTCTTCGATTGCAAAGGCTCTCCCTTCATTATATTTTGGAAGATTTTTATTGATCATTTTCACAATATCACTTTGTGATCTTTCCCTTTCGGAGGGGCTAACAAGGGTTACTCTTACAAAACCAGTGTTAGCATTACCTGAACCGGTGAAACCGGGAGAGGTAACACTAAGAACCATATCTCTTTCCGGAATGGAATCAAGCATCAGGTTCGTCAACCGGTTTACATATTTGTCCATAGCATCGAAAGACGTTCCTTCCGGTGCAGACAGCGATAACCGGAACTGGCTTCTGTCTTCCATTGGCGCCAGTTCAGATTGTAAATTTCGGCCAACGAGAAGAATAATAGCAACACAAACTCCAATCAAAACAAAACCCATCCACCTCACTTTCATAAACTTTCTTAATGCCGCCTGAAAACTGTTTTCCATCCACCGGAAGAAAGGTTCCGTTTTTGTATAGAACCAGGTATGTTTGGCGGGATTTTTCCTGGCTAGTTTTACATTTAGTACAGGTGTTAATGTAAGTGAAACAAACGCAGAGATCAATACTGCTCCCGCTACCACGATACCAAACTCACGGAACAATCTTCCTACGAAACCCTGTAAAAAGATGATCGGAAGAAATACAACAGCCAGCGTAATAGAAGTGGCTATTACTGCAAAGTATATTTCCTTTGAACCTTCTAATGCTGCCTGGTATTTATTCATTCCTCTCTCCATCTTTTTATAAATATTTTCCGTTACCACAATACCATCATCCACCACCAGGCCTGTAGCAAGCACAATAGCAAGAAGAGAAAGAACATTGATGGTGAAGCCCATCAGGTACATAATAAAAAAAGCACCAATCAATGAAACAGGAATATCGATCAGGGGGCGGATAGCAATGATCCAGTCGCGGAAGAAAGCATAAATGATCATTACTACCAGCAGGAAAGCAATCATCAGTGTTTCTTCCACTTCAAGAATAGATTTTTTAATGAATTTAGTTTGATCAAGAGCAATATCAATCTTTATATCTTCAGGAACATCTTTTTTAATTTGTTCCAGCCGTTTGAAGAATTCATCAGAAATTGAAACATAGTTAGATCCGGGTTGTGGCACTACTGCCAGGGCAATCATAGGTATACCATTCCCTTTCAGAACAGTTTCTTCATTTTCTGGTCCCAGCACTGCCTCGCCAATATCTTTCACTTTTATATCAGCCCCATTCACATTTTTAACAATAAGGTTGTTGAACTCTTCCTCTGAATTCAGCCTGCCAAAGGTTCTTACTGTCAGTTCAGTGGCATTGCCATAGATTTTACCGGAAGGAAGCTCCACATTCTCCCTCAGCAAAGCAGCCTGTACATCACCGGCGGTTACATTATAGGCAATTAGTTTTGCGGGATCAATCCAGATACGCATAGCATATCTTTTTTCTCCCCAAATCTGAATACCACTCACACCGGGAATGGTCTGTAATCTTTCAACCAGCACATTATTGGCAAATTCAGTTATTTGCAACTGATTCCTTGTATTGCTCTGTACGGTCATGGAAAGGATGGCATCTGAACTGGCATCTGCCTTTGAAACTACCGGAGGGGCATCGAGGTCAGCCGGCAGTGACCGCTGGGCCTGTGATACTTTATCACGAACATCATTGGCTGCCGCCTCAAGGTCAACAGAAAGTTCAAATTCTACGTTAATATTACTGCTCCCATTACTACTGCTTGATGTGATATTCTTGATACCTGCAATGCCATTTATTGCTTTTTCAAGTGGCTCTGTTATCTGTGTTTCGACAATATCGGCATTGGCGCCGGGATAGGATGTCCGCACACTTATGTTGGGTGGATCAATAGCAGGGTAGTCCCTTACTCCCAGGAACTTAAAACCAATTAAGCCAAACACCACAATAATAATGTTCATTACTATTGCCAGGACTGGTCGCCGCAAACTAAGCTCAGATATATTCATATCAAGAAAAATTGTGAGTGTCAATGCTGAACAGCCCTCTGTTCTGTATTGAATATTATTTGTTAACTATTTTTCCAACCTGTATGGGAGCTTCTGGTCTTACACTTAATAAACCGGTCACAACAACCGTATCGCCTGGTTTTAACCCGTCAGTGATCTGGATCCTTGATGAATCTCTGACACCTGTGGTTACATCGGCGAAAATGGCTGTACCATTCCTATATAAAATAACCTTTTTACCTCTTGCCTGTGGCAATACGGCCTGTGTCGGGATTAAAATTGCATCGGGGTCAGGTGCAAAGCTCAATTGTACTTTCGCAAATGCGCCTGGTAACAATGCATTGTCTTTTCCTGTAACAACAGCTCTTGCTGTAAGACTGCGGGTATTCTCCGTTACATTTGATTCAGTAGCCACCACCTTCGCGCTAAGTTCTTTATTTGAACCTTCAAAGGTGAACCTTACCAGTTGCCCGACCTTTATTTGCCCGGTGTATTTTTCAGGAACAGAGAAATCCAGTTTCAACTGGTCGGTCTGGTTAATGATGGCAATTACAGATGCCGGTGAAACATAGGCGCCGGGGCTAATATTTTTCAATCCCAGTTTACCGCTGAAAGGTGCTCTTACTTCTGTTTTGGCAATACTGGTCTGGATAATGCCAATATCAGCTTTCAGGTTATTGACCTGCAACAGGCTGATATCATAATCTGCCTGGCTGATGCCCTGAATTTTTAATAACTGGGATTGTCTTTCTTCTGTTTTCTCTGCCAGCGCTAATTGTACCTGCAGCTTTTTTAATTGAGCTACCAGGTCGCCATCATATAATTTAGCAAGCAGTGTCCCCTTGCCTACATATTTTCCTTCGGCTACATTCAGGTAAACGATCCTGCCGGAAACCTCGGGATGGATCTCGGCAACTTCATTGGCTACAATAGTACCCGGAACTTCGATTGATTCTCCAAAAGATTCGGTTTTTACAATATAGCCATCCACCCTCATAGGAGGTGGTTTTGCAGCACCGCCTTGCTGCGGAGCCGCTATTTTATTTTTCTTCTTACCGCAGGATGATAGGGAAATAAAGACAAAAGCTAAAAAAGATGTGATGATAAGTCTCATGTGTGGTTTCAGTGCAATTGATAAAAAATCAGGTTATTAAAGATAGAAGATAATCGCAAGCTATTTGACGGTAAATCCATACAATACCTGCACAGGATTTTGTCGAATTATAAGCGGTTAAATCAGTGGATAAAAGGATGTTAGGCTTTTGGTAACAAAGTTCTCTTCACTTTGTTTGATTGGTGTAAAAGCTCTTGTTTTTCTTTACTCAGAATTGTTACATGCCCCATCTTACGGCCAGGTTTTGTTTCTTTCTTCCCATACAAATGAACGTATGCGTTATCAATTTTCAGAACTTCATCGAGCCCTTCATACATAACCTCACCGATATGCCCCTCAGTGCCGATAATATTTACCATAATTGACGGAAGAATGGCATCAGTATTCCCTAATGGATAACCCAGTATCAACCGCCAGAGCATATCGAACTGAGAACTGTAGTGAGCCTCGATAGTATGATGACCACTATTATGCACCCGTGGTGCAGTCTCGTTTACCAGCACTTCCCCATTTTTATCAACAAACATCTCAACCGCAAAAATGCCCGGGGATTTAAAATTTCTGACAACAGATAATGCAATAGCTTCCACTTTATACAGTGTTTGTGTACTTAATTCGGCCGGGCATAGCTGGTAATCAAGCAGGTTCAGGTCCGGGTCAAAAAGCATTTCAACCGGCGGATATAAAGCAGTTTCTCCTTTTTCATTAATGGCAATCATTTGTGCGATTTCTTTATGAATGTTCACCATCTTCTCCAAGACTGCCGGGGCATCAAATCCCTTTCCGATACTCTCTTTTGTTTTTAATAATTGTACTCCTTTGCCATCGTACCCGCCTTCGCTGACTTTGTGTACAGCCGGTAAAAAATCTTCTGCTTGTTTTAGCTCTGAAAGATTATTAGTAATGATAAAATCAGAGGTAGGAATCTGGTGCTGGCGGTAATATTCTTTTTGCAGGATCTTGTTCTTGATAGTTGTCAAAACAGATGGCTTTGGGTATATTCTCACACCTTCTGCCTCCAATTTTTCTAAAGCCTTAACATTCACATTTTCAATCTCTATGGTGATTGCATCTAAATTTCTACCAAAATTATAAACAGTGTCAAAATCTCTAATATCCCCCTTGCTAAAATAATGGCATAGGTGGGCAGCGGGGCACTCTGTATCGTTTTCTAAAACAAAGGTTTCTACCGGGTAATTAGCCGCCGCCTGCAATAGCATACGACCCAACTGACCACCACCCAAAATACCGATCTTTTGCATCAGGCAAAGATAGGGTGCGGCTGCCTGAGCGATGCTGTTGTGCTTTTTCTTTTTTAGTTAGCTTTGTACAATGATTCCCGATTATCCTCATAAAGTGTTCACAGATGAGCGCAGCCTGTTCAGCCTGTTGATGCAAACATTGGCGATGGATGCCACTCACTAAAGCAAAATCTGCTTTGCTTTTCCTGCCACTCGCTGAACCTATTTATTTAAAGAATTTTAAACGTTTGATTATGCCAGTAACAACAGATCCTGCTATTAATAAAGCAACACAAACAGATTTCCTTCCGCTTGAAGGAACCGATTACGTAGAATTTTATGTGGGCAATGCTAAACAGGCAGCCCATTATTACATGAGTGCTTTTGGTTTCCAGGCCCTTGCCTATGCAGGACCAGAAACCGGGGTAAAAGACCGGGCCAGTTATGCGGTCCGTCAGCACAAACTCACTTTTGTATTGACAACACCATTGAGAACAGATAACCCGATTGCCGACCATATCTATAAGCATGGTGATGGAGTAAAAGCCTTATCGCTAAGAGTACCTGATGCCAGCAGTGCATGGAATGAGACGACCAAAAGAGGTGCGAAAAGTTATATGGAACCCACCCGGCTGAAAGATACTGATGGGGAACTGGTCATGAGCGGCATTCATACGTATGGAGATACAGTTCATTTATTTATTGAGCGGAAAAATTACAATGGTGCTTTTATGCCCGGTTACAGGCCATGGGGTAATCCCCATTTTAAACCCGCAGACACAGGATTACTTTATGTTGATCATTGTGTGGGAAATGTTGGCTGGAACCGGATGAACCCATGGGTTAAGTTTTATGAGGATGTGATGGGGTTTAAAAATATATTGTCTTTTGATGATGAAGATATCTCCACTGAATATTCTGCTCTTATGAGTAAAGTAATGAGCAGTGGAAATGGATTTGTGAAATTTCCCATTAATGAACCTGCAGAAGGAAAGAAGAAAAGCCAGGTGGAAGAGTACCTTGAATTTTACAATGGGGAAGGTTGTCAGCATGTTGCCATGGCGACAAATGATATTGTAAAAACGGTAAGAGAATTACAAAGCCGGGGTGTGGAGTTCCTCAAAGTGCCCACATCTTATTATGATGATCTGCTGGACAGGGTAGGCCATATTGATGAAGACCTGGAACCACTACGGGAGCTGGGTATACTGGTGGACAGGGATAATGAAGGTTACTTATTACAGTTGTTCTCAAAACCTGTTGAAGACAGACCCACACTTTTTTTCGAGATCATTCAGCGGAAAGGAGCGAAGAGCTTTGGTAAGGGAAATTTTAAAGCACTCTTCGAAGCAATAGAAAGGGAACAGGAAGCAAGAGGAAATCTCTGATATAAACTTGCAGAAAGTACGAAGTATTAACAGGCAGTTGTTGATATTTCGTACTTATTATTAGCAGGGTCTCAGGTCTTTTTAAGTATATTTACAAAAGTTTGGCAATTAGCCTATAACAATACCTTTAAACGGCCGTTGATACAGTAAGTGGAAATAATGAAGAACCTTTTTTTCATTCTATTATCAGTTAGCATTGTGCTGGCATCAGCAGGACAGCCTTCTCCTGCAGCTTCAAAGGGAGGCAGTAATTCTTACTCATTTATTGACTACCAAAAAACTTTTCCAAGACCTAATGAGGCATTGGAAAGAAAGGAAGATACCCTGCAAAAACAATTTGAGGCAAAGAAATTGCAATGGCCTGCCAAATACCTGTACATCCGTTCTTTCAAATATGATAGCCAATTGGAAGTCTGGGTGAAAAATGATATAAAAGATCAGTTCCGGTTATTTAAAACATACAAAGTTTGTGCATTGGCCGGTTCCCTTGGACCCAAAAGGATGCAGGGAGACTACCAGGTGCCGGAAGGATTTTATTATATTAATGAGTTCAATCCAAGAAGTAATTATTACTTATCACTGGGGATAAACTATCCCAACGTATCTGACAAAATTTTGAGTGATTCATTAAAACCGGGCAGTGAAATTTATATACATGGCAGTTGCGTAACTGTCGGTTGTATACCCATCCGGGATGAACAGATCGATGAGCTGTATATTTTGGCAGCTCATGCCAAAGACCGTGGTCAGGATTTTATTCCTGTTCATATTTTCCCCATTCGATATAATGTAGAAAAGAGTATTAAATACCTGGAGAGTCTGACAAAAGACGATAGCGAGCTAAAAAAATTTACCGACAGGCTTGAAGATGCTTTCGATTACTTTGAAAAGTATAAGCAATTGCCTGTTGTAATGATAGGGGAAAAAGGGGAGTATATCATCAATGAGGCCGGCCTCAAAAAAGTTAAACCAGTAGCGGAATCAAAACAACCGGTCAAAAGGATTCCTGTTCATCACAGGGAAAGAAATGTTGGTACATTGGCTGATGCGGTTCATCAATGGCCGCAATACCCCGGAGGAGGGCAGGCTTTTATGAAATACCTTGAATCTCTTGGAAATGAAATGACTGCCTATTTGCCAAGGGGAATTAATAAAGCTTTTATCCAGGTGGAATTTATTGTTGACAAGGATGGTGTTCCGGTTAATTTTAAAGTATTAAAAGGTCTGAAGGAAGGAGAAGATTTCAATGATGAGCTTATATCCCGCCTTGAGAGAATGGGTACCTGGCAGCCAGCAACATTACATGAAAAGCCGGTGGCAAAAAAAATGATTCAGACAATTACTGTAGAAGCAAACTGAACCAGTTTCACCCTAGCAAGAACTGAACAGTTTCAGGAGTTTGTTGTCTGAGTAATAAAGACTTTCCGGCAGTAAGTTTTTCAACTATTTCTTTATTGTAATGACGAATGGTCAGTAATGACAAGCCTTTTTTTACCTGTACATCAAGGAAAGCAGAGGCTTCTAATGCCAGCTTTTCAATTTTTTCAGTTCTGTCATCCAGCACACACAGAAAACTGATCGCCCCGTTTTGTGTCAGGTTGGGTTTAATATGCAGCTTTTCAAAAAGATGATACAAGTGGCCAACATGCTGTTCTCCAACAAATGAAAAATCTCTCGAATTCATTTCCAGTAAGGCCTGTTTTTCTTTCAGTACAATGATAGGAGGTAAGTGATGAACAGGTTTGTTATGTATCACTGTTCCCGGCAGGGAGGGATCTAAAAAGCATTTAACAAATAATGGGATGCCTTTGTTTTGAAGCGGCTTGATGGTTTTTGGGTGAATGACCTGTGCTCCATAATAAGCCATTTCAATGACTTCGTTGTAATTCAGCTCTGGTATGGACAAGGCATCGGGAAATTGTTTTGGGTCTGCATTCATCACAGATTCTACATCTTTCCAGATGGTTTGACTGTCTGCATCCAGCATATTGGCGAAAACTGCAGCAGTGTAGTCACTTCCTTCTCTGCCAAGTGTTGTGCTTTCGTTCTCATCAGTGGCGCCAATAAAACCCTGTGTTAAAACGATATTATTTTTGTTCAACTCGGGTACTACCAGTTCATCTACTTTTTGTTTGGTAAACTCCCAGTCAATGGAAGCATCCCTGAAATCATCATCTGTTCTGAAAATGTCACGAACATCCAGCCATTTGTTATTTATTCCTGCTTCATTGAGGTAAGCGCTGACTATAGAAGTAGAGAATAGTTCGCCGGCACAAACCACCTGGTCGTAGTAGTAGTCATAATCTCTCACCGGTTTATCATGCAGCAGCCACTCTACCTCGGTGAAAAAGTCTTTCAGCTGCGTTTCGCATGAAAGGTAATGGGTGATCAAAAGATATTTAGCAGTACTAAGATGCTGCTGCTTTACCTGGTCGAATAATTGCAGTGCTTCTTCTTTTTTACCGGCGTAAAAGGCTTCTGTAACTTTCTCAAGCGCATTGGTCGTTTTGCCCATAGCAGACACAATGACCACAATTTTATCATTGGACCAATGTTTCATGATAGGGACAAGGTTCTTTATTCTATCTATGCTATTGACTGAGGCGCCGCCGAATTTGAAGACCTTCATTTGTTTTCCTGACAGGTTGATAAGTCGGCAAATGTCGTTAATATTCCTTTTCAATCTGCATCCTGTTGACTTTTCAACTCCCATCCAAACCCTTACTTTTGCTCAGACCCAAACTTGCCAACATGTCTATAAACAGAAAGATTTTAACCCTGGATGAGTTTACCATTCAGCAGCTGAGAGATTTTCCTAATGCCACTGGTGAATTGTCGCGGCTTTTACGGGATATTGGTTTAGCGGCAAAAAGAGTGAATGTGGAAGTGAATAAAGCCGGCCTCGTGGATATTCTTGGCGATGCAGGAACGATTAATGTGCAGGGGGAAGAGGTAAAGAAACTGGATGTTTATGCGAATGATCAGTTTACCGGTGTTTTGAGACACGGTATCAGTTGTGCAGGCATTGCCAGCGAAGAGCTGGACGATTTTGTGGCTTTTGATGATGAGATCAGTAAGAAATCAAAATATGTGTGCCTGTATGATCCGCTGGATGGCAGCGCCAATATTGATGTAAATGTATCTATTGGTACCATATTCTGTGTATACAAAAGGGTTTCCCCGATTGGAACAGCCGTGACCATTGAAGATTTTTTGCAACCGGGGAATCAGCAAGTGGCTGCCGGTTATATGATTTATGGTTCATCTACTATGCTTGTGTATGCAACCCGGAGAGGAGTAAATGGCTTTACCCTTGATCCTTCAATAGGTGAGTGGACGCTGAGTCATGCCGATATAAAATGCCCGGAACTGGGTAAAATTTATTCTGTAAATCATGGCAACTTTTTTAAGTACGAGGAAGGGGTAAAAAAATATATTACTGCCTGCCAGAAAAAGGATAAGACCAATGGCGGACCTTACACCCAACGTTATATTGGAAGTATGGTGGCCGATGTGCATCGTAACCTGATAAAGGGTGGTATTTTCACTTATCCGGGTACTACTGATAAGCCAAAAGGTAAACTCAGGTTGTTGTATGAATGTAACCCTTTTGCATTTATAGTTGAAGTAGCAGGAGGAAAAGCTACTGATGGGAAAAAAAGAATATTGGATATTCAGCCGACAGAATTGCACCAGCGAACACCATTTTTTGTAGGCAGTAAGCTGATGATGGAAGAACTGGAGACTTATCTCAACGACAAAGCATGATAACCATTATTGATTATACAGATAAGTATCAGCCTGACTTTAAAAGATTGAACCTGGAATGGCTGGATAAGTATGATCTGACAGAGTCACACGATCTTGAAATATTAAATGACCCTTCCGGAACTGTCCTGGCAAGTGGCGGCTGTATTTTTTTTGCAATGGACGGAGATAAAGTAATTGGTACAGCTGGTTTATGGAAGGCGAATGAAAAAGAATATGAATTGGTAAAAATGGCAGTTGACCCAGCATACAGGGGACAGGGAATCAGTAAACTATTACTGCAACGTTGCCTGAATGAAGCGGAAAGATTAAAAGCAGAAAAGCTCTTGCTATTTTCGAACAGCCAGCTGAAAGCTGCATTGAGCTTGTATGAAAAATTCGGATTCAGGTATATTGAAGTGGCTGATGCACCATTCCTGACAGCAGATGTAAAAATGGAGTTATCTTTATTCCCAGGCATTTAAAATGAGCAATACAATAATATCTGTAAAGAACCTGGTAAAGAACTACGGAAATTTCCAGGCGGTGAAAGGAGTTTCGTTTGATGTAATGGAAGGCGAAATTTTTGGATTACTGGGCCCTAATGGTGCCGGGAAATCAACTACACTGGAGATCATTGAAACCCTTCGTGAAAAAACCAGTGGGGAAGTAATAGTGGATGGACTGAACCTGGATAAACAACCGAACGAGATCAAGAAGATAATCGGGGTGCAGTTACAAACGAGTGGTTATTATCCGGGTTTAAATCTTTTGCAGCTGATCGAACTTTTTTGTGGTTTATACAACCGTGATGTGGACCCTATGGAATTACTGGAAATGGTGAATCTGAAGGATAAAGCAAAAGCAAAAGTGAAAGAGCTGAGCGGCGGTCAGAAGCAACGTTTTTCAGTTGCAACAACATTAATCAATCAACCCAGAATTATTTTCCTGGATGAACCCACAACCGGACTGGATCCACAGGCAAGAAGAAGTTTGTGGGAGTTGGTTAAAAATATAAGGGCAAGAGGAACAACGGTTATTATTACGACACATTATATGGATGAAGCAGAGTATCTCTGTGACAGGGTGGCAATTATTGATGCAGGAAAGATCATAGCAATGGATTCTCCTGATAAACTGGTTGATAACCTCGTAGCATCAGGTTTTGAGAGGCCAAAAGAAATGAAGATGGCTAACCTGGAGGATGTATTTATCAGCCTGACAGGCCATTCATTAAGAGAAGGATAATCAAGTATGAGTATTCAGAATAAACTAAAGGAATTTATGCAGGGAAAAATTGAAGCACAGAAAGCTGCAGGAACAGCTTTCATGACCGAAAACAGAATGAAGAGCGGGGTGAAAGAATTGCCCGAAGGGATACAGTATGAAGTGATAAAGGAAGGAACAGGTGATCAGCCCTTGCTCAGGGACACTGTGAAAGCCCACTACAAAGGATCTCTGCTGGACGGAAAAGAATTTGATAATTCTTTTAAAAGGGGGCAACCCTTTTCTGCACCGCTTACTGCATTAATAAAAGGCTGGCAAATTGCTTTGCCGCTGATGAAGGAAGGGAGTCATTGGAGATTGTGGATACCTTCACACCTGGCATATGGAGACAGGGGGGCCGGTAGTGATATCCCCGGTGGCGCCACACTTATATTTGAAGTTGAACTGATTGAAATAATAAAACGATAAATTTTTTCTATGCCTGTTGCTGCAGTTGACCCCCGTTACCCGATCGGGCAGTATGAGCCAAAACCATTTTCTATCGAACAAAAGATAGAATGGCTGGCAGATATAAAATTCCTGCCATTACAAATTGAGAATGCAATTCTAAACCTGGATGAAGCTCAGTTACAAACAGCTTACAGGGAAGGTGGATGGACGGTGCATAAGTTAGTGCACCATGTGGCTGACAGCCATATGAATGCCTATATACGCTTCAAGCTTGGGTTAACTGAAGAAAATCCCACCATAAAGCCTTATGATGAAAATAAATGGGCTGAGCTGCATGATGTTCAGAAATTACCGGTTAATATATCTGTCACAATTTTACATGCAGTGCATGCCCGTTTGTATGAAACATTAAAGTATGTTACCGATGATGATTGGAATAACAAAACTGTTTTTCACCCGGAGCATAAGAAG